>Ga0056128_1001590_pt1 | contig 25696 bp, 13 predicted proteins | sample WorMetLIZISLAND2_FD_71113 | JGI IMG/M metagenome (GOLD analysis project Ga0056128, IMG submission 71113) | Marine gutless worms symbiont microbial communities from Max Planck institute for Marine Microbiology, Germany - Olavius geniculatus... ... | reverse complement strand
ATTAATGACGACGTTAAAGTCTTTGACTTTGTTCCCCCTGTCTGTCGTTCTGCAGTCGGTCGCCGATCTATCAGCCGTATCAGCAGTGCAGCCGCTGAATCAGCTGACTGACTGATGCACTCTCCTCGTCTTAGCACATCTCTATATATCTGGCTTCTTTTGCGGCATTAGCTTAGCGAAAAATTTAAATTTTCTAGGTGCAGCAAACGGACAAAAGCTCGTAACCGAAATTTGCGGTCCTGGATTTGGCGTACGTCAATCTCCGTATCGTAGTCGATTAACTCCGTATCAAGTGTTTTAATACGTGCTTTGTATTCTATTTTGGCGAAACCGTTTCTGAGATTTAATCGTTTTTTCAGTTACGAGAACAATAATGTTTGTTAACATTTACAAACTACACGAAAACTGGTATAGTTATTTAGAGAAACATATTGTACTATAACTGGGGTTCACGTAAAGTTTCAGCTGCTGCGTATCTAGCGATGGTTTTCTGGCGGACATTAAAATCTTACAAGGCACTGTGGCGGCGCATTTGAAATTTAGTGCGATCTTTAATTCTGGAAACACAAACACTAGTTTACTTTCAAGTGTGTCCGTGAAAAATTTCGAAAATCAACTATGCCTAATATTTGGCGAGATTACGACAACACACGGTGTCTTCTTTTATGACTTTGCGGTAACGTAGAACAACTTTATTGATGCGCCCAACAACGACACAATTAAGCTGTCAAACCGCCACGGGACACCCGATACACGATACGCAACCGAAAAACTAATAACCCAGCAAAACTTAACACTGTTTCTGATCTACACAGTGTGTCAAAAACATCCCGGATATTTTCGATAGTAACTTCAAGAAAAATTATCAGATTCTAATAATAAATTTCTGGTGTGACACAACTTGCCATCAAATGACCGTTCAGCTTTTCATCTCACCCAATGTTTGCTTCTGCACTACCAAGAGAATGCGGACCAAGGGAAATATGCGTTGAAATACTCCAAAAATGTGGAAAAAAACATCCCCAACATTATCGATCATAAAGAAACATTATCAGATGTTAATAATTTTTGGTCTACATATTTCTGACACCAATGGCTATTGAATGATTGTTTAAGTTCCCACCTGCCCTAACTTCTGCACTTGCATTACCTGGGGAAACCGACCAAGCAAATCTTGTGTTGAAATAAATGAAAAAAAAACTTTAATAAATTCTATCCAGATTTCTGGCCCGCAACAGCCAGTCGATTACAAGGTTTGACTGTCATATAAAGCAGTGTGTCTACCAGATGACGTTCACGAATGTTTATGAATTCAAAAAGTGATTAGTGAAGTCTGGATTAGTCTGAAGCAGAACATTATCGATACTGCTGTCAATGAATGCAAAAAGCGTCTCCATGCCTGTGTTCGCACAGTGCGCTTATATTTCAAGCAGTTTTGCTGTAGGCAGTTGAAAAACGAAACAACTAGATAAAATGTCAGTCAAAGTGTCAAGAAAGTTAACAAAATATGTTTTGTGCGTTATTTAGATTAAGCAATAATACTGCATTGGGTAAAAACAATATTTTTTGGTTCGGTTTTCCCCAGGTAGTGCACAAACAGATTTTAAGTGAGGTGGGAAACTTAGCATTTATTTAGTGTCAAGCTTTCTCAGGAATATTTGTACCAAAAATTATTAAAATATGATAGGCCTAATTCTTCTTCAAGTTACAATCGAAAATGTTCGGGATGTTTTTTGAGAGACAGTGTAAAGTTATATATAGGCCTAATATTATAATCGCAGACAGATAATATCACATAATAACGCTATTATTAAACATAAAAATGTCATCAATTCATATCAGAAAAAGTCGCATTTTTTCTCTTATACTAGTGTGAACAGAAATCAGAACAGAAATCGAAATCGAATTTATCGATTTCTAGGCCTTCGTATTTTGTAATTCATTAATACAACACTGGTAATAGATTTGAAAAGGTGCATACGACTACATGCAGAAATTCGTCATATAGGTCCTAGTTCGGCCAAATGTCTTGTCGCAGGTAGGAACAGTGAGACGTATATATTTTTAACGACATCATAATTATTCACCACGAAAACTCGCCGCAACTCGCAGGGCTCTGTGACAATTTAAAAAGCAAAATTCAGATATTTTCTCCCCAGCTGGGCCCCCGAGAATGTTTCTTCCGACCCCGCTGTGCACGGTGGCTCTTGAGGTCTCTAATGATTTGGAGAAAAGTGGTCGTCTGCGGAAGTCCTGCTGTACACTAAGTGTATAGTGAATGTCAGTGAATCGGTGCTGTGGTTACAGCCAATGGTTAAAATAGGCCTATAAATACAAAGGTGGGGAACGCTGGTTTGGCTTTGGGCCCCCGTTGGTGGTTTTGAGTCCCCTGGTGCGTCTTTTAAGAACTTAAGGTGGGGGAACGCTTTGGACTGAAAACTAGAGGTGGGAACCGCCACCGCGTTCCCCCATACTTTAACCACTGGTTACAGCGGAAAGCGGAGCGCGGATAGCGACGCTACTCTGGCTGACCGTCCAATGTCGTCCGCTATATTCAGCTGCGCCCCGTGTCGCAAGTATCTCTATATGCTCGTCCGTAGCAGAGAGCTGCAGACAGTGCCGCCGAACGATAAAAAAACAACGTCTACAGTAGTCGAACGTTGGCGAGAATCTGAGCGCAAAAAGATCGTCCAGTCTGAATGTGATAGGCCTACTAAAGGGTAAGTCTTACGCAAGTCTATCCCGATCATTAGAGACTAATTATGCCGCTGAAATGTAAAGGTAACAAACGCGGTGCGCGCTTTACTTAGCGCTGTATACATTGCGTCTCAAAAGAGTGTCAATCTTTTAATATTTGTCATAACTTGGCCAGATGTCATCCGATTTTGTCAGTTCTTGGCAAAAGCATACCCCAGAAAATTTTCAACGAAAACAAATGCACAGACCACCACATCTTGTTTCATATGTTTGTACTTTGTAAAATCTAGCAACAATTTTGCGGCATACAATAGGACCCATCTACGCGGGCTTATCGTCAAATTTGAAGTCTCTGCATAAAAATAAATTTGTTACATCAGATAACGGTCAAGTAATGTCGAGTAACATTCATATTATGCAAGCAAATTTTTGAAGTCTCGTCCATCAGTTTTTACACATGTGCGCAACCGTTTACGCTGCATGATCGATTGCTTCGTGTAACAATAAGGCACTGTTGAAGTTTGACTTTGAATGAAAAATTCACGGTGTTTCATAAAAAATGGCACCCTTTCTCTGTCTTTTTTAACTGCGTCAAATAACGATCAATTTACGTGACATTTTTACCAGATGTAGCTGAAAAAATACTATAGGGTGATTCAAAAAACGGCACAAAGTTAATGACACCATAATTTTGCAACAGTACGTCATAGAATCATGTGGTTTTCAGCAAAATGCTCCGAAAAAAAATTCTTTACGTGACTGAAGTCAGTGTTTAAATACAGCAATTAAATATTTTTGCCACTGGCAAGTAAACTATTGAAATACAGTATTACATCACGACTAGCTAAGAATATTTAACTAACAGCCATAATTTGTCAAAGTATTATGAATTCTTGTTTCATCAGCTACATCTGATAAAAATTTCAAATAAACTGACCGCCATTTGACTTAATTTTGTTATTTTTTAAAAAAAAGTGGTGAACTAAAAGTAGTCAGAACATTGTAGTTTAATTGAAATCTGCGACATTATTTAGTATGTTTATATGTACTGAAGTAATGTTGTAGCTTGCTTATAAATTCTTGCTAATTTCTGCGCCTTACTTTCTCTCTTTTTAACGCGAGTTTTGCTTATGTTTATAGTGCGCAGCTGACGCCCTGTCTCTTAGCGGTAGCTGAGCTCTGATTGTCTACTGTCGTAAATGGTATCTTTAGTCTAGAGTGATGTTGCTGTCTGCCGCACGGACAAGCTGTGGTCGTTTCGTTTGCTAGGCTACTAGGTGCAGTACTAATGGTGACGTCGCGCGTGATTAACTTTACTACCGCCTCTGCTGCTGAAGCTGCTGCTGGTACAATGGGCGCAGCAGCATCACCACGTGACTTGTTCAACGTCACCTCTGACGTATCGGAGCCTCATACGATGACGTCAGCGATCGACGTGATTGACAAGTACATCACGCCGGTCTGGTACGTGGTTGGGGTGCCGGGCAATCTGCTGGCGTTCGTCGTGTGGACACAGAAGAAGATGAGGGCATCGTCCGGCTGCTATTTGGCTGCACTCGCCCTCAACGACTGCTGCTTCCTACTGCTGCAGGTTAAGCTAAGCACTTAAACATACACGATGCACGTAAAATACTAACTATAGCGTGAAACAGTACAGACACAGCCTTCAGAACAACAGATGTTTTAGACAGAATTTTACTCAGCTGAGTAGCCCTATTTAACAACAAAAAGCCCAGCTGTCGCTAGGATAGCCGATCGTACTGGTTGTCAAACACCTTCAAGGTCATCCAAGGTCGATTATTTTCATCTCATCTTAAAGGGTGTATGCCATTTCCTACTAGTGATCAATAGCAACATTGGTTTTATCTCGCACCGTTTAGCGTTTAGTGCGTACTGTTCTTCAAGGTCATCCAAGGTCAATGATCTTTGTGCTATTTGAAAGCCAATATGTCACTTTCTTTTAGTGACCAATAGCAAATTTGGCTCTGTCTCTCATCGTTTCTGAGATACGGCTACTTATAACTTAAAACTTTTCGTTAAAAATTGCGGCCAAACCGCTGCACCGTTTAGCCACAGTACTGAGTACATCCGTTACGGACTGACAGACGGACGGACAAACGACAAACGACAACCGTACCACAAGCTCGTCCGTTACGTAAGTACGGTCGGCCAAAATTTAGACCTATCTTACATCACGAAATGTGGTTATAGGCCTAGCCATAATGAACAACCACGCGGAACTTGCTGCGAGGTTGGATAAGTCGAAAATACGACGACGTGGATTTCGTTACATGCAATCGAAATGTCAGTTTTATGACGTAATACCACGTAACGAAGGAACTTGGATTGCATTACTGTTAGAGTTATTGAGTTAAGAAGGAGTTCATATTTATTTGGTCACGATCTCTGCATGAATAATGTACGCGCCTTCCCGAACGCGTTGCATTGCAACGTCGTGCAAACGACCACCACGAAGAGGTGTATTGACAGTAGCCTATGCATGCATACAGGGCTGGCCATAAATCAGTAAGCCCCTAATCTTTGTACGTTCATAACTTATCAAACATTAACCGATTTTTGACGCGCTACAGCTATGCTGTTGGCGTCTATGGCACGATTGTCGTCTGTCTCTTCGTTACGGATGTATTATAGCTAAACGGTGCGAGATAGGGCCTAGGTTGCTATTGATCACTAATAGAAAATCGCATACGCTCTTTCAACTGAGATAAAAAAATCGACCTTAATTGGATAATCTTGAGGGTCAGTACTGCAACAGGAACTGTATAGGCTGTATCGCGTCTTTCCTAGCGACAGCTGGGCTTTTTTGTCAACATTCTTTTACTGGCCACGCCAACGGTAAACACGAAATGTGTCACATTTTTGCATGTTATGAACAAACGTAATAGCTAGCTTTAGAATACTGAACGTCGCCTGCCTTGTTAAGTACTCGCTTCTTCTAAAGCGAACCTTATAATTCACGAGGTATAAAGATAAGCCTATGTCGTGTAGCGTTTGGCGTGCATGCGACGGTATTTTCATTGATCGCTTAGGCCTGGTTGCAAATTTACCTCTGAGCGTATTGCTGAAATAATTTTATAGGTCAATATTTGATGCAGTTATGACAAAAACCTAAGGGCTTACATATTATTGGGCCAGTCTGTATAGGAAGAGCGACAACGTAACGTAATGCACAAATCCATATTAGAACCCAAGAGAACTAGTGTCGTATATGACAGACGTCGACACTACACTGTGTCTCAAAAAAACATACCCGACATTTTGGACTGTAACTTGAAAACCAATTATCAGATTTTGATAATTTTTGGTACAAATATTCCTGACACAACTTGCCATCAAATAACCGTTCAGTGTCCCATTTTACCCAATGTGCGCTTCTGCACTACCTGGGGAAATCACAACCAGCAAAATATCACTTTTTATCCGATGCGATATGATTGCTTAAGTAACGTAACGCGTAAAAGCACATTTTGTTCACATTTCTGACACTTTGGCTGACATTTCATCCAGTCGTCCATTTTTAACTGCCTGCAGTAAAATTGCTTGAAGTATTGGCCCACTATGCGAACACAGGCAAAAAGACCCTTTCTCCATTCATTGACAGCAGTATCGATAATGTTCTGCTCCAGACCAATCCAGGCTGTACCGGTCGCTTTTTGACTTCACAAACATTCGTAAACTTTATCTGGTAGACACGCTGCTGCACGACAGTCAAACCTTGTAATAGACCGGCTGTCATAATCCACAGATTAGGATAGATGGAATTTATCAACGTTTTTTCAGTCATTTTAACACGTATTATGCTTGGTCTGATTTCTTCAGGTATTGCAAAAGCAGACGTTGGGTGAGGTAGAAACTAAAACACTTATTTAATAGCCAGTGATGTCAGACATTTTTCTGCCAAAAATTATTAAAATCTGCTAATCTTTCTTCAAATTACGTTCGATAATGTCGGGGATGTTTTTTTTCAGGTTTTCGGTTTATTTCAACACACATGTCGCTTGATCTAATTTCCCTAGGTAGTGCAGAAGCATACATTACGTGAGGTGAAAAACTGAACGGTCATTGATGGCAAGTTGTGTCAGGAATATTCGTATCAAAAACTATCAAAATCTGATAATTTGGTTTTAAAGTTACAGTCAAAAATGTCGGGGATGTTTTTTGAGACATAGTGTAGATACAAATGTTTTATGGCGCACAACACCTAGACTGTCGGCGTCTGTCCACAAGGTGGCGTATATAACGGGGACTACGTGCTTTATGCAGAGTGCAGACCAAGCAATCAGAGAGTTTAGGGAACAATTTTCCTCAATCATTATAGACCTAGTGAAGTGTGGTCGTGTGAACCAGCGTTTACATGACTACCTTCTAATGCGATGATTTTCTGCTCGTTTCCGATTCCGAAAATGTCCTGATTGCTCGATCTACGTAAATCATGTAGGTCTACGTTCCACTTTTTATGCATCACCCAGTATTCCTATGGGCTAGTCGCCGCCACCAGAGCATTTGCATTATAGAAGAAAGAATCGCGCGAGGCCGCTGAAGTTATGAGCTTATTATGACGGCTGTAGGAGGCCTATAATTATGTCCCTATGTTGCTATAGTGACTATTGCGAATCTAAATTTCCCTCTACTTTCATTATGGAAATTCGTTAGTTTTGTTTTTATAGCGCTCCATAGGTCTACAGGGTGCATGTCACATCAACTCATCTACGCCTATATATTAGTATTATGATCAAAGATAGTCCTAAAAAAATAACAAAAGCTAAGCAAAGAGACCTTTGCACAACGTCCCTTGCTTATTATTGCGAAACAAGTTACTGTCTTACTCGATTACTTGTACAATTGTTTTGTAATTGCCCATCACTACCCTACAGAACAGCAAATATCATTATATGATTGAAGGTTGCTTAAAATGACCCCGGTGAGATTTGGAGTTCGAACCACAACTCGAAAGTTACGAGTCCGATAGGCCTATTAATCACTAGAGTGACTAGACTACTTGCCCGTACACGACAGAGAAGACAACAGTGGCCCGCACATTCAATCAATTAATCTATAATAATATCCTCAGAAACTAGAGTCTCTGTGCTACATCTTTGTCCTGATTATCCCTGCGAAAAACTGCGAAAACAGCATATATCCATACTAGACTTACTGTCGTAGGCTCATAACAGCGCTATGACATGACAGCTGTGTGCGTGGACAGTGTATGTGATCAATGCGTGTGTGCCGTACACAGATGCTGTACGAGATGCAGGCCAAGTGGAATCTGGACTTGCTGCAGATGCCCGGACTCTGCCAGCTGTTTCCATTCATCTTCCTCACCACCCAGTACCTCAGTCCGTTGCTGGTTCTCGGCTTCACCGTGGAACGCTACATCTCCGTCTGTCATCCGTTCCAGCGTCATCGCTTCTGCACGACACGACGGGCACTCATGACTGTCGCAGCGCTGACCACACTGTCACTATTAACAGCCACTGACCGCTGACCACTTACCAGTGACCGTTGTCCAGTGACCACGCTGACTATTGACCATTGACCACTGACCAATGACCACACTGACCATTGACCCCTCTAAAAACTTGTATGTATGTATGTATGTATGACCACTGTCCACTGACCACTGACCACACTGTCACTGTGCCTACACTCGGTACAGGCTTACTTCTGGACGTACTTCCCGGACACTGGCGAGTGCGCGGTGAGGCCGCAGCTGACGGAAGGCGGCATGACGTCCGTCTGGTCCGTCTGGTCGTGGGTGACCGAGCTGTGTGTCTTCGCAGCAGTTCCAATCACAATTCTTGCACTCAACATCTGCGTCATCTCCGAAACGCGCCGCATGTCAGCTCGCGATCTACAGCTAAACTTTAGGTTGTACTTTTAATTATCATTTTTATTGCAAACAAGATAATGTTCATACGAACACGGAGTTTATCCAATGCATTTCGACAGTTTACAGTATATGTCCGTATAAATATAATCAGTGAGCTGTTTAGACCGCTAGAAAAAAATCAAAGAGTTTAATTTCAAATTGTACAGCAGCAATGATCCGTTCATCCTTCTGTATTATTTTAACGAAACAATAAACATTGTCAGATACGAGACCATTCGATTTGTCGCCAGCGCTTTACTATAAAAGGTCCATCGTCACCATGCATCAATCTTGCACCGTTACGGAGATATGGGGCTTCAAAGATAATGGGGTCACGAGTTTGACCTTTTGGGGTCACGTGACGTCATCGGTCACGTGACCGTTCGACTCCCGGGGGTCGATTTCCTAGGGGTGGTCCATGGTGATCATGCGTCCATCTGGCACCTTTACGGAGATATGGCGCCTCAAATGTTGGACGCACGGACCTGAAAACGGAAAGAAAGAAGGAAGAAAAGAAAGAGAAAAAGGAAGGAGTAGGGGTAGGAGAAGAAAAGGGAAAGGGAAAATGGAAGGGAAAAAAGATGGGAAAGGGGAAGGTGAGGGGGAAACGAAGGGAAAAGGGAAGGTAATGGGGAGGAGAAGGGAAAGGGAAAGGGGAAGAGGAAGGTAAAAGAGAAAAAGGAAAAGGGAAGGAAAAGGAGAAGGGAAAGGGAAAGGAAAAGGGGGAAAGAAAAAAGGGAAATGGTAAGGGAAAGGAAAAAGAGAAGGAGAAGAGGAAGAGAAGGGAAAGGAAAAGTGGAAAGAAAGTGGAAGGGGAAGGAAATGGGAAACGGGAAAGGAGAAAAAAAGGAAGGAAAAGGAAAGGGGAAGGGAAAAAAAGGAAAGGAAAGGAGAAAAAGAAGAGGAAGAAAAATTGGGAAGGGGGAAAGGGAAGGGGAAAAGGGAAGAAAAAGGCAAAGGGAAAGGGGAAAGAAAAGGGAAAGGAGAAGGGGAAGGGGAAAGAAAAGGAAAGGGGGAGGTGGAAGGAAGACAGCTTAAGAAAAGTTGGGCGCACGGACGCACGGACACCCAGGTGATTTTATACTCTCTCCAATGCTATGTATTGCATTAGACAGACAAAAATCAGCTACAATGAATAAGGCAATAGAAATCGCATCGGGAACAAGTCAAAATTTATAACAGCTTAGCTTATAAACTACGGTTGACAATAGACAACTGCAAGTAGACCAGAAACGATCGATAATTTTAAAAAAACTCAACCCACAATTATAGTGCTGATATCCGGCGAACATAGCTGCTAAATTTATGATCCAGATAAGCTCACCAAAATTTCAGTGATTGATCTTTGGGGCGCTTTTGATCACTCCGTAATATTTTATTATTATCCGTTTATGACTTTTTGTGTCATTTCCAATGCAAACTGACAGAGCCCAGAACACCAATACCATAGCTGTGTTTCATCAAGATCGACGTAGGCTAATTCTATGAAAAAAAACACAAACGAACAAACAGGCTGCTAGGTACACAGGCAAAGATGCAGGTACTTAATTATACATTGTAAGCTTAGCGCGGCTCACATGTATACGGCTCGTGTGACATTTCGTGCTTTTATACGATCTCAGAAGTGACAGCTGATTGGCACGCGCTAATGATACAGCATCGTGCAAATATCCATTCCGTTGCCTGCGATGTCCAACAACTGGACTCAGCAGCATTCAGACATACAGTGGCGTATTTAGGATTTGGCAAAGGGGGGGCATGGCTCGCGCGCGGGTCGGGGAGTTTTCGCCCCCTGAAGCTGAAACACTTTTTGCTTTTGAACATTCAATAGAAGCCGCAAATTCGCCCATTTTTTCTGAAATTTGCTGGAAAACGGCAAAAAACGCACCTTTTCATATGAAGTCCCCTGTAAAAAATTTTCATGGTCGGGCCAAAGGGGGACATCGCACCGTAGCCCCCCCTAAATACGCCACTGCAGACATACCACCGCCCCGTTCATCCAGTAGTACATAGGCCCCCTAGCTCGTAACATGTACATTGGCCCATTCTATGCTTATTTCCCGTTGTCGTCGTCATTGTTGCTCCAGTCCCGCCAAAGGTAGGAGGCTGAGTTGATGCGTTTACAGCACTCTCCAGGCGCCTTGTAGCTGGATTGTGGATGGGCGAAAAACTTGAAAAAAGCGGGTAAAAATACAAGAAGAAAGGCGGCAGAAAGGAGAATGAAACGCACCCTCATGTTTTTTGTAAGTGAATAGCCTAAGTAAGTAAGTAAGTGAATTTTATTCTTTCAATAGCGTTCATCGCTCAAACACAGACTGCAGTACAGCATATGAGCCTAAACTCCGGAGAAGTGCAATAAAATGTTGACGGTTGGTCTTGCCAACGTTTGCGGACATAAAATTCTGAATAGAACAGTCGCGCAGAAGGTGCATTGTTATGCAGTGTATTCTGTTCCCCAAATCTGGAATCGACATTGGGCGCAACATTCCCTCTCACATTTGGGCTTTAGTTTTCCACCTCTTAAGCTTCTTTTCCTTTCAAGGGGAAGTTTTGTTAAGGGTGTAGGACCTAAATTGCCTAGTAAAATAGGAGGGAAAGTCTTGTTAAAGGTGTAGGCCTATGTAGACTGCTAAGTGAAAAATTGAAGGGGGATTTTGATTTACATTTTAAACAAAATTTTCCCCCTTATTTTTCATTGGGCGCAAGCTGCGTCCATCAGGTATAGGGATAGAAGCCAATGTTGTTATGCGGAGTAGATCGGTGAATTCGGCGTCATCTGGCCGTCAGCTGAACTCAGCGACAACGAGTCATGGTGGCACAGAACCTTCCGGGCAGACAGGTCGACACTCGGCCGCCACTGCCACACTGCTTGCCGTCTCGTTCTACCTCATTGCTACGACGCTGCCCGTGACACTGTGCTATGTGCTCTACCTTGGCTTTCCCGAGGGTGACCCTAACATGACGGTGAGCGAACAACAGACAGATCCGACCTGGACGCGGTTTTACATCTACGGCAGCGTGCGAGCTCTGGCCGAAGAGTTAGGCATGTCGCACTACTCCTACACTCCATGTGGTGGTGCAAGGCGGTGGTATGTCTGCGTGCTGCACCGCGGCTGCGTGCCGAGGAGCTGGGCATGTCGCACTACGCGTGCAACTTCTACATCTACCTGTGCACGAGCAGCGTGTTCCGGCGCCAACTGCGTGACAACAGGTAGTGTAGCAACAGTGTTACGGTGTGGTGGGCAAAACTATAGCGTTCGATCCGGCGCCAACTGACCCGCTTACTGGCGGCTCGTTGCTCGAACAGTGACCCGACGACAGTCACGACACGTTGCGACTTGGTCTAACGTTTTAGAATCACGAACTTTCGGTGTTTTGTAATTTAAGTAATTGTAGATTAGCGCGCTTGTCACACTGTTTTATATGCTGTACTATCTACTTTTTTCCAACGCGCACCGTTATCACGATAGGTTTATTGATCGATTGGTCTGCTTCGAGCGAAAAAAAACAAACTGGAAAAAAACGATTGCATGCTGTTGTTCTGCGCCAGTTTTGTCACTGGTTTCCAGCGACGTGAGAAGATATTACAGTCGTTTCACTTGCTAAGCTAGGAAGTGCACAGTTGCACACGTCTTGCGCCAAGTGATGCGTCGCACGTAATTAACTCCACTAGCGCTATCGCTGCTGCTGCTGCTGCCGCTGCTGCTACAATGGGCGCAACATCACGTGACTTGTTCGAAGCCAGCTCGCTACAGATACTCGCAGATCTCTGAAACAGGGCCCCTAGCAGTGTTGTCAACACCATACTCTTGTTCGTGTCTTCGCCAAATATTGACTGATTTTTAGCCGACCGTACTACTTATGTAACGGTCGAGTTTATGGCACGGTTGTCGTCAGTTTGTCGTCCGTCCGTCGTCGTCTGTCACGGATGTATTGTGTCTAAACGGTGCGAGATAGAGCCTAATGTTGCTATTTATCACTAATAGAAAGTCGCATATTGGCTTTCAGATGACATATAACTCATTGACCTTGGATGACTTTGAAAGGTCTATGGTATGCCAATTGTGCGGCATTGTGGCTAAACGGCAACTCGTAGGGGGTCGGTGATGGTACCATCTGATAAGGCGCTGGCGACTTCCTATAGGCTGTCAATAGTACTAGTAGGCCTAACCATGTCTCCATCTGCAGCGGTTTGGCCGCAATGTTTTTTGTTAGCAAATTTTTGCCACTGTTAACAGGATTCCTCTCGAACGGGGGTGTCAAAAAGGGGTATCTTCTAAAATGTCGTTTCTTACGACTATTGACTCGTCTAGCGTGCAAACGGTTGCCAACAGGCACAGACTTGCTGCTTATCATAACAGGCACTGGTGACGAGCTTTCCGGATGTTCCGACCTTGAACGACCTTGAACTCAAAGATAGAGGTTTTTAGACATTTTCGCAATTTTAGCATGCGCAGCACATTTTGAAAGTAATTAAATCGCTCCAAAGTGGCTGGAGATAGACCAACACAACGAGCATATGAACTTTTCACCAGTAAATGCCAGATTTCGACAGTGTAGCCTACGAGTTTCGACCTCTTAGGTTAAAGGTGTTCTCTGCACGAGAGCATCAAATATCTGTACTCTCTTCAAAACGCACAATTTCTGTTACTGTAAACTAATCTAGCATGACAAGTAATTTGAGCAAAGCTCACTTGACGCGCGATAGCAGCGGTCCTGCAATCGTGTAGGCGTACATCATGCAATAAAACAATGCGTTTTGAAGGAGTACCCAAATTTGAGGCCTCCGTACGAAATACTCCTTGAATTTTAGAAGTCGAAATTTAGATTGTTAAAAGTGGACCTTTTATGTTAAAAATTTCATTGGCCTACGCAGGTTGTCCAGATTTATCTCCAGCCATTTCGGCGCAAATCACTCTTGAAAAGTGCGCCGCAGCCGAAAATTGCCAAAAAACACTAAAATCTTCTATCGTTCAGGGTTCAAGGTCATTTAACGTCATTTAAGGTCATCAATATTGACACCATACAAAATCTTGTCACTAGTGCTTGTTATGTGAAGCAGCATGTTTGTGCAACTGTTTTCACGCTAGAGGAGCTAATATGATAAAATAACCATTTTTAAGGGGATACCTTTATTTGATGCCCTCCTGCGCAGGCCTCCTTGAACCTAGAGGGTCGAGACTTGAATTGTTAAAATCTGCTAACCTGGACTTGCAGTCGCAACGTCGGCGTAGTGGAATTTGGGCTTAAACACTCTGCAATAGCAAGAGCACCGAGTAGAATAAAATTCGACGTGCACAAAACGACATCCATTCTAAACACTGCATTCAGTGTGGTTTCGGAAATCTAGTTTGTGTTTACGATGCCGACTTTTTACTAACACTGGCGAATGCTAATACATGTAGCTTTCAAACGCAGTTATTGTCAGTCGAAACAATCAAACTGTTTAAATCAGAATTTTTATGCAGAGTGCTCTTCACCCCTTCTCTTCGCGCGGATTTTTACAGTCAATCACGCCACTGATTCATTACTTTGTCACTACTGGTTAGATCAAAACGAGTTTTTTTTCTAGATGATCTTTATACGCGATTAGCGTCCTCGTCAGTACGCGCGGTGTGACATCGACCACCGTGATAGATGTCTTTGCGGTTTGCACTCTGCAGACCCAGTCGTATCAATCAGTTCAGGGTGTCTCTCAGAAGAAAAGGACTAATTTTTGGGTCAGAAAATTATCAGTAACGGTAATCTTTTTGCATCGTATCCTTTTCCAACTTCGGTGGACATTTTGATTAAACGTTAATCTCCTTTTGACAACATTTTGTAAGTCGCGTTAGAAAAGCAGATCCGTGACAGCACTTTGGAAAAAAATGATAGGCTAATTACTATCTTAAAACAGATCGGTAGATTTATATGAGAATTTGCGTTGTCGATGTCACATTGTGCACTTAAAATGTTAATTGCTTACGATTAGGTGTGCGATTGCTACATCTGTATTTTATGATATTCAAGGACTCTCATTTCTCTGTAGACCTATAGACCTACCGCACGTACACTCGACAGTCTGCCATTATGTGAATGTTTTAGCGTGTAAAACGTGTATATGGTTTTAAAAGTAAAACAGCTCACTATTTCGACTAATATTTGAAAAACACGTGAGCACGCGAGTACGGTTGCCTACGTGTCTCCATTTCTGATTCATGGTGGCGATGCAACGCTAATTCTATTGATTCTAGCTGAAACGTGGCTAGCTGCTCATCAGGTCTCTACTGCATGCGTAGCGACAGCGTCGTGCGTTAAAAAAGCAGGAAGTTGCAATTCTCCGTAAGACAGCTGCAATTTGCACTTGTCTCCTTGACGCGACGATACTACTCGTGCGAACGTGTTTTTATATAGACCCTATGTTATAGACACATGCACACACAGAATAAAACAAAATGATTCTTTAACTAGAAATACGTTCTGTGGAACGAGGTATCTGTCCCATTGCCACGCTATATAGCCTAGCAGCTGCGTTTCAGCGTTTGACGCTCTTGCGAGCCTGCAGCCATTTTTGTCTTTGAATAAAAACGAGGACAGAGGTCTTCAAGGGAAAAATTTACATGACACCATTGCATGGCCCGGGCCCGAAAATAGGGGGTAAGTGCAAACAGCGCGCAATTATCTTTTACGGGGACCGAGTTATACCGCTTTGAATTCTCCATAGGCCGTAATGCAAATATTTTTTAAAATTGGGGTAAAATAGGGGAAGAAGTTATCAGATTTTTATCCCAAACAAACTTGATCTTACTTTTCGGGCCCCGAATCACTGTGCAAAATTTCATCAGAATCGAATCAAAACTGCGGCCGTAGGAGTGTTTACAGACAGACTGACAGTATGACAGACAGACGCAAATGATTTTATAATCTATCCATTGCTATGCTATAGCAATGGGACAGATAATAAAACAATGGTCGTGATTAGAGATGGACAGCGGCAGCCAGATTTCAGTTTGCACCACCAAAATCCCAAAAACCTGAGCTGCAAAAAACTAAACAATCAATGCCACGTTAATAACGTCGGTATATTACATCATAGTGACAGCGAATTCGCAGCAGTAAACGGTGAATCACAGTGTCAGGAAATCCGCACGTGTTTACACTAAAATAAGTCATAAATAAATAGGCTACTACTATTAGTCCGCATCATAAGGGTCGACTCATAGGCTACTCAGATAGCACTGTGACAGTTTGATCTATCATCGACAGTGCAAAAGTACAGAAAAAACACAGCTCACTAATACAACTAGCAGCGATCAGAGATCTCAAACCTCCGCCAAGAACAGTGCTGCCACCTGAAAAATCCAATGAACTCATACCAAATAATTGTTCGTGGGGTCTCTCCCCACTCCTCCGAAAAAAAAATCATTTAAAAATTGTCAAAAATTCCTGGATACAAACTGATCGGTCCTTTAGCTGTTCTGTAGGCTACATCTCTACTACAATTTTGTCAAAATCAGTTCATACATTGTTGAGCCATAGAGGCCTACTGCAAAGTGCTAATGACAAAGAATCCACGACAATGATCCAGAATACATAAAGGACTCGCAGACTTCCTTAGGCCTATACACAATCCGCTCTAAAAACTGTCAGAATCCATTCATAACTTTTTCATTTTTCTTCGACACAAGCAAACGGATAAGCAGCGCCACGTAACGTCGCTATATTCGGCGGCGGTTAAGTTCTACAAAACTATACATTATACAAGCCGGGAGGCGACGAGCTCGCGAGCTGAAACCAAAGACCAACCAAATAGCTATTCGAAGAATATATTATCTTTGTCGAAACGCAAAGCGACAGACGTGCTCCGCAAACTTGCTATCAACAAATGTGCTCCGCACTACTCTATCAACAGTCTGTCCGCCAGCGTGCAGACGGCGGACAGACGAAGACCGTCACAGACACGCTGCCTGAATTTAATGGTAGCTATACAGCTTACAGCTCGCGAGTCAACACGGACGGACGGCTGATACCACTGAGCACTCGAGTAATATCAGAGTGACCACTCTCAAGAGACTACGAAATTCCTCGACCGACAATTCCCCGACATTTCCTTTTTTCCTTGTTGGTGCATGGTCACCCTGTAGGCCTACTAACTGTCCGCTGTGTGCCGGCGGCGTGAACAGCAGGCCTTGAACAACAATAATCATAACGTGTCTCAGTATAGTCATAACAAAACCACTTCGTCTGAAGAAAAATCTATTTTTTGTGACAAAAAAATTCTTCGTTTACAGATTTCGAGTTTTAGTGTGCTATAAAAACCAAAGTCACCGCACACATAAAATTACGTTAATTATGACACGCTATGCATGCTGTACACAGTTATTCTCACTGCCACGTCGCTTTCTAGAAAATATGGCAAAGGGCTAGGTGCACTAATCTAAATGGCTATAAAAAAATTAAACAAGATCGGCACGAAATTGCACAACAAATAAACTACAATTTAAACTATCGAGAGTTCTAAAAATCTAAAACGTAGGTTTTTCAAACCAGCTTTTCAACCTTGGCCACAACGACTTCGTTACAAGAACACACTAGTGCGTAGACACACGTCTCCAGTAAAAACATTAATTTTATTATCCAAGTGGAACCTCAAAAAACTAGAACCAGCGCTAACCCTATCTCAACAATTTACAACAATGCACAAACAGCAGTCGAACATGGGAAATCACATCACAATTACATTCTACAAGAAGCCCAGCTGTCGCTAAGATAGTTGACCGTACTGGTTAGGCCTATCAGTGACCTTCAAGGTCATCTACGGTCGATGATTTTCAAGTTATTTGAAAGCCAATATGCGACTTCCTATTACTAATCGTTAGTAACGTTGGCATTATCTCTCACTATTTCCGAGACACGGCCACTTGTAGATTGAAACTTTCCATTAAAAACCGCGGCCAAACCGCTGCAGATGGAAACATGGTTACTATTGACAGCCTATAGGAAGTCGCCAGCGCCCTATCCAGCGGTACCATTGTCAACCCCCTACGATTTACCCTTTAGCTACAATACATCCGTGACAGACATACGAACGACAACCATACCAATAGCTCGACCGTTACTTAAGTACGGTCGGCTAAAAGTGCTTCCCACATAGCACAGGCGCCCTGCCGTGTGAAAAAAAGTTTCATGCTCCAGCCATCTTCCCCCAACATAACATTCAGAATCACTGCAAAAATGCACTGTGACATTTTTTTCATCATCTTCTGTATCATACAAAATACCAACACAATTAATAAATTAGACCTGCAACGAACAGTAATATACTTGGCAATGCAATATGCATACCAATACCACAAAAACTAGCAATAATAGCAACAATAGTCAACTATTTAGTCAATTTCTTATGCATTAATGTGTTGTTCCTTTGCTTTTTGCTTTAGCTTGACTCCAACTGCTGTGGCACAGAAAAGTGCATCATCCATTCGCTGAAACGTACTTACCAAAATAAGCATAACGGCAATATATTAGCAAACTAGAATAAAAACAATAAGATCTAAGTATGAGAAACAGCTTTTGCTTTAAACTTTGACACATACTCGTACTGTACATAACACGAATATGATAGAACTAAAAAAAATTAAATAGACTTATTCCGTGTACCACATTTGCCGCAGAGATCAACACAAGGCTTCCAGTATTCAGTGATGTTATTAGCCCTTGACAGTAAGCGTAGTCCTTCTTGGCAGGCCGGCAATACCTTCTACTATCAATCTCCAATCTATCTTAGACAGTACGTTGGTTGGCCTGCCTAAACACTAATATAAACAAGAAGCCCAGCTGTCGCTAGAATAGCCGACCATACTGGTTATCTGTGACCTTGAAAGTCATCCAAGGTCGATGATTTCCATTTTATCTGAAAGGACAAAATGCTACTTCCTATTAGTGATTAATAGTAACGCTTCCGAAATATGGCCAATTACAGCTTGAAACTTTCCGCTGAAAATTGCGGCAAAACGGGCATGGTTACTATTGACAGCTTATAGGAAGTCACCAGCGCCATATCCGATGGTACCATCGCCGACCCCCTACGACTCACCGTTTAGCCACAATACCGCACGTATGGCTTCTCATAGTGCGTTATATGACCCTTCAAGGTCAATGATTTACGCGTCATTTGATAGCCAATAATGCGACTTCCTATTAGTGATCAATAGCAATCTAGACCCTATCTCGCACCGTTTAGCCACAATACATCCGTGACAGACGACGACAGACAGACAGAAGACGACAACCATACCATAAGCTCGGCCATTACTTACCAAGTACGGTCGGCTGAAAATATGACAGTTCTAGTCTACAAGCACGTGATAATCTCAGACTGCATATTGCACACATTCATAAATCACCGACATACATACGCACAGACAGACGATTTGCTGCTGTCAGATATTGCAATTATTCTGTCAGATCACACGAATAAAGCACTGGACACAAGAACCGACATTTGGTGTAAGTCAGTGAATATTTGCATGCACGTCTCAGGAATGCAAATTTCGATTGCCACACAATTGTTTAAATAGTTTGGGTGGCTCCGACAATATTAATTTTTTAGCATTTATATATACGTAACGACATAAAATATGTTCTACTAACTGTGGTGTTTCTATTCTATCTAGCAAACCCAAAATGTTGTCAATTAATGGCGGAGAAAGGTATAAACCTACAGTAACGAGTCATCTAGATGACTTAATGGGACAGACAGAGAGACAGAGGCAGAAAACAAGATGGAGGCAGAGCGGTAGGCAGCAGTCAGCAGAAACAGCTCGATGATTCGGTCTTGTGTAGTTCTATCGGCGGCTGTTTTGCTTCCAGTTGAACTGTCAGCTGGCTAAGGTCAATAGACAATCTTCACTCATAGCAATCGGTCTCGACGAATATAGGAGTTTCTACAAGACTGCTACGGCTAACCTGAACTTATATGTGTGCCTCACTGTCTGCTTTCATCTATTTCCTATTTTGTGAGTTTTCTCTATCCTCGAGTCATTTGTGCTTATGGATTATCAGCAACGCATCGGGTGCACTGTGTTCGAGCCGGGAGGTTAAATCATAGGCGGTGTCAGTGACACCAATAAGACTTACAACATTTGAGCAGCGATCAAAAGTAAAACAGCTGCTCAAACACGAAGTTAAAAGAAAATAAAAATGCATGGAACACTAGCATTCTATAACGTACGTTATAATATTATGCAACTGCAGACATTAATTAACATATCTTAAGCAGAATGTATACGTGGTAGTGAACTACAAAATTATAAAAAATTGTCTTAATGGCTGGGGCTCCACCCCCTCAGGACATTCTGTTGCTGGGGAGTTTTGGAGTTACGACACTTCCTAGAGTACCTAGACCCACCCGATACTTTTGGAGACACACATCCTCAAAATTTGCTGCCCCAAAAACAGACATAGTATTACTGCCAGTTGGCTCAACCAACAAGTAAGCCAAACGATATGCGTTAGAATTATTAATGAGCTTGCTGTTAATTTCTTAGAAAAGGACGAGTATTTGACAATGTACTCTGTAATATGTGACCATCAGCATCTATGAAGCAACGGCCCTACGCAGCTCTACAGACATGCTCATTTATATTTCTACCAGATCATTCCTAGAACTTGTTTCTACTTTTGCTAGATTGTAGAAGATATGTTTGTTTGTAGCTGGCTGGCTGTAGCTGTAGTGGCATTATTAAAATTATATTCATTATCGATGCTATTATTTTGTCATTTCTAATATCCAACATGAACATGCAAGACGTATATTAGAACACATGACATGCCAACATGCATCTAACACAACTATCACTACTGTCAATCAACGTACACAACGTCACTAACTACTTGAAAGTACACACTTCCACCGAGAACTGTGTAATTCTTGGCTTGCCTAGAAAAACTGCAATAACAACCAAAGTATCTTATAAAAATCTCTGGATCCAGGAAACCAGGATCATTCTGGGACATGCATTGTAATCTGGACCATTAATGAAATAAAATTGTTCCTTGGAGCACACCAAAAATTTCACAAAAATCTCTTCATAACTTATTGTAGTAATGCAGTAGACTCGCATATAGACACAAGTAATAATAATTAGTGCCCAATATTTACTACGAATATCTACAACGTGTTAATGTAAAGTGCCATTGTTGTGATGTGAAAATGAAGAAACACATTCTGTTTATGTCTGTACAGAAACACAACAATGCTGTACAAATTAAGCTGTTTTTAACTTCAGACATTTACTAACAGTAACAAACAGGAAAAATGAAACATTAAATTAATTATTCCTGTTAAATTAAATTATGCCAACATCACAGAGGGACACAAAAACTGAATATTTTTACCTAGCAGCATATCATTCATCAGAGAAATGAATACAATTAATTAGAGCTGTTGAAACGTTAATTTTTTAAATGCATTAACGCACTGTATTATTTTTTTTATCGCATTAATTAATGCATTATTAACGCACCCAGGTCCGTTGAAAGGGAGAGGAGGGGAAAGTAACCCCGGGCCCCGTGACGTTTGGGAGGTGCCTCCTGTAGAATATAGAAAGTTAAAAAGCAAAAAAAACATTTTTCAACAATAACTGACGTCACCGCTGGCATAGAAATCTATTAGCCTGTCATGTAAATAACATTTATTTACAGTAGTGATGGAATAGCAACTACAGTTCAGTTACTTAAATTCATTCGATTGTCAAATAACTGCAGTTTTATGGAATATTGAAATTTTTGATTAACAGAATTTAGTAAATCAAATAAACTTAAGCATGTGCGTTAATTTTTTTAACGCGTGTTAATGTTTTAATGTGCATTAATTTGACAGCTCTACAATTAATCTTCAAACAACAATAATAAGCATGCATCATCTAATAGTCAAATCAGCGAACATTCTTCAAAACAGTAGAATGCTAAAATACATCACGGGTTCACCGTGAGAAGTCAAGCCAAGAGGTCTGCATGCATCAGTCAAAAAAAAAATTACAAATCCAAAACCAAGATTTTCATATTATTTTGGGGGAGTTTTTTTCATAAGCACTGTAAAAATATAATCAACAAAATGTTAAAATTCTCAAAACTTCTCTGCCAAGATCAAAATGAAGACTAAGACTTTCATCTCAACACCAAGACCAAGACAAAGCATGCTGGGACTTAAGACCAAAACCATGCTCTGAAGGACTATTTCACTGCAACTGATAATCACATACTGAACATACTGAAACAAGAAGGCGCTCGTGAGAGCGCATATCTCCACCAAGTGAAGTGATTTAAACATGACTACTGTAAAATGTAGAAGTTTTCACAGGAGGGCGCCACCATTCCTGCCGGTTGTGTACGACACGTGGAGACGATAAGGAGTCATCATGTACACACACACACACACACACCGAACGACGGAGAGAATGACCAATCTATTAATCTCCCCTACGTCCACTTCGTTCACCTTGACCTTGACGAGATCAAAAATATTGAGCGACAGCATCAAGAAGGTATCACTCTATGCTAGTTACCACTATGCTAGTACTATGACCAATGAATGAGATAAAACCTATATTTACTGGTACTTATGCAAATGAAGGACTTGCGTTGGGTGTAAGTAATGACACATGGCCCACAGATCATGTCTCACTACACACAAGTACGTACAGAGATATGAAACACAAGAGCTAGAACACAGTGTCCGGAAAAAACATCCTGGACATTTTTGATTGTAACTTAAAGAAGATTTTAATAATTTTTGACACCAATATTTCTGGCACAACTTGCAATCAAATGGACGTCTGATTTTCTACCACACCCATTATCTGCTTCTGCACTACCTGGGAAAACAAAATCAACGAAATATTGCATTTTTTATCATATTTCGCCATTTGGAGAGGTGGGAACTAAAACGGTCAATTGATGGCAAGTAGTGTCAAAAATGTTCGCACCAAAATTTATTAAAATCTGTCAATCCTTAATAAGTCACAATCGATAATGTTGGAGATGCTTTTTGACGTATTTTCATTTATTTCAATTCATATTTTGTTGGTTCTGTTTTCCCAAGGTAGTGCAGAAACAGACACTGGTTGAGGTAGAATAATGAATGATCATTTGATAGCCACTTGCGCTAGAAATATTCATACCAAAAATTATTAAAAATGGATATCCTTTCTTCAAGTGACAATCGATAATGTTCGGGATGTTTGCAGCTCAACAAGAGCCCAGCTATTGCTAGAAAGAACAGCCACACTCCGCCTGTTACAATATGCCTGTCACTACATTTAACCTCTTATATACTTATTGAAAATCGAGACTGTACTACTTCCAGTATAAAAAAATTAAGTAAGAAACTGTTTCCACGAAGTTAATGTGGATGCGGGTGAACATTCTGCATTCCAAATTCCAGCCAAACCACTGCAGATAGCGACAAATTACTATCAACAGTCTATAGAAAATCAGTAACAGTATGGTACCACCATTAACCTCCCGCCCCCCGCTACGACATATCATTTATCTACAGTACACAATGTCACAGATGACAGACAGACTGATGGATAATGAAATGTACCACAGGTGCGATTGTTAATACAATCAGTTAAAGATTAGCCAGTAACAGCCAGTCAAAACAGTTTAGAACTAACTCACACTAAGCATGTGACCACTGCTTCCATTACCCCGGTACAAGTGGCTTCTATACCACATTCAAAAAAAACTAAGCCTTGTATAAGATTATTTATCATATCTTTGCCAAACTGTAGCCGATTTTCTCACGAGTCTATCAGTGAAAGAATTCTGAAAATCACTCGCAGCTTGGCAAAGATACGACAAATAAGGCTTAGTTGGGAACATGGTCTATATTAAACAAGACAATGTATTCTATACATAGTTACGCACAACAGACATGCAGAGAAGCATGCAGTAGCACTGCTATTAATATCATGCAGCTGTCCATTCCAATCAATCTATCTAATTACAACCCACGACAGCAACCAAACTGTATAAAATAATATCAACAAAATACAAAATTACATGGCTGCTGCAATAAATAGCCATGGCATGCCACAGAGAAATAAGTGGCCATCACTTCAAGATGTCGATACAGAGACAAGATGTGACATCAGGGGCCTAACGCAATGCATAGATACGGTAACTCAGTGTGCAGTTAATAGGACAGCGAAGAATACATCACTCAGCAGTAGCAGGAACTCTGTGGAGGTGTTGGCTCAGCAGGGGTGTCCTCCAATCTCACATTAGTCACTGCAACGCAACACGATTAAGGAAGCAAGCAGACGGACAGACATGCAGACATGCACGACAGACAACAGCGCTAGCCTGCAGTGGCTTCTATCCCTATGCATGATGGGTGCAGCTTGCCCTTAGTGAAAAATAGGGGGGGGGGCAGTTTTCTTAAGGGAGTACTGTAGATCAAAACTTACCCCCCCATTTTCCATTGGGCAATCTACAAAGTGAGGGAAACATGAGCCTGAAATTGGGGCGATGCACCTGAGCCCAAAAGCGGGGAAAAGTTGCACACGATTTTGATTCCTAAATTGAGGGGATAGAAGCCACTGGCATGCAGCATGCATACACAAACTATACAACCAACCATGCATACGGCTCCATAACAATGACGACAAAATAAAATTCAGCTCTCATTCATTAGCCTAGCACAGATCCTGGTAGCTGTAAGGTAAAAATCAAGTCCCATACTTGCTATAGTGCTTCTTACATGAGACAGACTCAAGAGTCAAGACCAGAAGTGCTTTTACAATTTCGGAAGTGGCAGCTGATTGGCATGAGCTAATGATACCACAGCACACTATGCAGCCATCCATTGTACGTGTCAGCGATCAATTGGACCTGCGGCTTGCAGTAAGCAGACATACCAATGCCTCAATTAGCCACACTAGGCCTTCACCCCATAGCTGGTAAGCCACTACTCATTTCCGATCAAATGGAGGGTAAAAAGCTGAGTTGGTCTGAGCTGTAGAACTCAAGCTGTTTCCCAGCCATACAGCATAAAAGGCTAATGAACGAGGTTTTTAGCTTTGTACTTACAGTTAGCTTGCTTGTTTGTGCATGTGTAATGTGCATAGATGATTTATGATTGTTATTCAGGTTTTTGTGCTAATTTGTTTGATTATCGCTATTTATTTCCATTGTCCATATCAGTATTCAGTACCAGTGACTGCATGGAAAGACTTAATGCAGATTACCATAGTCAGACCTTGGTCTACTCGTGCAGTGGCAATATAAACTCGGACATAACTCCACATGCTTGTAGGTGTGGTGGGTGCAATAAACTTGTTTATGTTAATTACTAACAAGAAGCCCAGCTGTCGCTAGGAAAGATGTGCTACAGTCTATAGCAGTTCCTGTTGCAGTACTGACCTTCAAGGTCATCTAAGGGCGATGATTTTCATCTCACCTGAAAGGGCTTATGCGACTTCCTATTAGTGATCAATATTAGCAACCTAGGCCCTATCTCGCACCATTTAGCCACAATACATCTATTACGGACAGAAAGATGGACAACAGACGACTATCATACCAAAGATGCCTACAGCATAGCTAAAACTTCGAACAGAAGTGAGAGAAATAGCAAAGCATGAAGGATACTGTCTCTTGGCCTTTGTTCGGCTTGATCCATGCCAGGCAACGAAGATGCTACGCGCCTGAATAACTGCATTACAAACAAACACATTGTCCACACCACATCCATCACTAAGCAATCTATCTCTCTAGAAATCGCTCGAGTTTATATCAGTCCCAAAGTATAAACTTTTTAAATGGGAATTGTTAGAAAAAAAACATGTTATAAGTGGAACGCCCTTACTGTCAATGTAGCCATGGTCATGTATAAGCTGTTTCTGTGCCATTTACTGGCAGTGCTCAAGACACAAAGGATGCAAAGTTTTTAACTGTTCGTTTCCTTGACAAACAACGTGCACATCAGCATTCGTCTGTACTGTGTCCTTAAAGTTTTCAACTTATGGCATGCCAAATTAAGTAAATTTGATGTTTTTAACAACAACAATAACTAGAAATTTGGGGCAAAGCCCAATGTGAGTCCGCCCGGCGCCCTAA
>Ga0056128_1001589_pt1 | contig 25698 bp, 11 predicted proteins | sample WorMetLIZISLAND2_FD_71113 | JGI IMG/M metagenome (GOLD analysis project Ga0056128, IMG submission 71113) | Marine gutless worms symbiont microbial communities from Max Planck institute for Marine Microbiology, Germany - Olavius geniculatus... ... | reverse complement strand
ATCAAAGTCACGTGGCCCGAACTCAAATGCATTGGTATACGCCGAACGCGCATTGTCGACTTAGGGTAGGTCAACATGAGCGCTTATAACTTTGTTCGTAGTGGACCGAATTTCACAAATCTTTTTTTCTTCAACGCCCAAAAGATCGTGCTCGTCAACGCCGTTTAGAGATTTTGTCGCTGTCTTTATCGGTTCCAGAGATATTTGCGCTCAAACTCGAAAGTTGTCGTAAATCGCGCCTATTTTTGCACGTTTTTTTGCCCTCCCAAATTTTAAGGAGGCGGTGCCCCCAAAAGTTGTACTTGCGTTAACACCCACACCTAGAGACACGTCAAGTGCCAAAGTTTCGTCGGGCTACACCCCCTAACTCCGAAGTTATAAGCGCTCCTTTATTGCATTTTAAGCCAATTTTTGACCCTCCTTTGAAAAAAAGTTGTAGGGGAGCCCCCGCCACCGGTGGGGGCTGCGCTAGTAATACTTGGTCATTCTCTAGCGCGTGTAAAAATTTGGGGGCGCAGCACTTCTTAGGGGCTGAAATATGGTCTTCCGAAAAATGCGCTTTCGGTGGGTACAAACTCACATCTAGATCTCCAAGGTTACTGGACCGACCTTCACCGGACTTGTTTCGCCTAACGCGGGAAGAATCGGTGTCGAACGAGTAACTCACCGATTTTGAACATCTTCATCCGTTCCGGAGATATTCGCCGCCAAACTTCGAAGTCGACCGAAATCGGGCCAAATTTTGCATGTTTTTGGCCCCTAAAAATTTTTGGGGGAGGCTCCTGCAAAATTTTGGACCGGGATTATAAAATTGAACGCAGCATCGAGCATCGTGCAAAATTTCGCGCCGATCGGCCGACGGAGCTCGGAGATTACGCGACGAAAAAAGGGAAAAAACCACAGCAAAACATAAGTCCTTCCGAAAACTATCGTTTTCGGGCGGACTAACAATGGCACTATCCGATTCTGTTCAACTGGACGCCGTAGCCGTACGATGTCATGTAGAATTATGGCAATGCAGGGACGTCGAGAGACAGAGCGAGGCCTGAGAAAAACATTCTCGCGGGACCCGTCTGAGAGAAAATTTTTGAATTTTGTTTTTTTAAAGTGGCACATTTCGGTGTACTTTATATTCTTGAGCGACGGCGGGTCCCCCAAACGTCGCGGAGCCCGGGGAGAACTTCTCCCTATCCACCCCTCTCGACGAGCCTGTCGCGGTGTTGTTGTGTTATACCCGGTTTAGACGATCAAGCTGGCTCGACGAGTTAGCTGGTCGAGCCATCTCGATGTTTGCTCGATCGTGTAAACGGGATATTATGCTTGACGTGTGTCCACGGAAAAACGCACCATTGCCATCATCATATCGTCAACGTGCTGCGCCTCGCACCTCAGTACATGTAGCTCCTGCCTATAGACCTACCCAGGACACACGCGTGTTGGGATGCATCGTCGCCGTATTAGCAAGGTCAGCACTAGTTGCAGGTGCTACCGTGTTAACTATTCATAGCATACCCCGCTGCCACCGTACGTCTAATGGCAGGATGACCAACCGACAACAGACTAAAGCTTCGTGAACAGAAACTCGCGGGAATAACGAAACAGCTACAGTAACTGCCATCTGCCTAGTCTCTCTCTAGCAAATCACATTATCCATTACTGCTCGTCTTTCGGCCGCTCTTGCTGGTCCGTAACGCGTAGATGAAAACTGAAGAAAGCCAAAAACGTGACAAAAACGTATGTATAGTCATAGGGTCAGTTTTCCAGCTCCGATGTCACAAGATCAAGCGCGCAGGTCACAAACTGCATAATGTTAATGTTGTAACATTCGAACAAAGGGTCTTACAAACTTAAAGTTAACGTTTCATGAAAATATAAAAACTGATATGCAGTTATCCAAAAAGAGTAACTACACGATGTTCAATTTAAAGTTAAATATAAAAATAATCAACCCCTTTTCTAAATTCTACATAGGCCTAATAAGCAAAAAGACGTCCATCTTTGTCGACCTTTGCATCGATCAACATTTTGGGGGTTGCGCTGTGTTAAGAGTTAATTTAACTTGATACCGATATTAAATTTAACGTAAGATAAAAAGATATTAAACTACACTGATATTTGTTTATTTTTGTTCATAGATTTGTTTGCATTATCTTATTGCCAGTCATTATATTTCTGCCACAGTAAAAGTAATAAGTAAGTAAGTAAGTCAGTAAGTAACGCACTGTGTGCACTCGTCGAAATGCCGGAAAGCTAGTGCGTAGATTGCGGTAGACGATTCTCAAGGCATATAGTTGAACCAAAAGTCGATTAGAATAATGCAGCTGATGGATAGGTTTTTTATCAGTGCGAGGACGAGGAGTGATGGCGAGTATCAATAATGACCGACTAGTGTGAAGCCCGTGGCAACTGGCACTCAAACGACACCTAATAGTCTTCCAGGCGTCAGTTCCAATTTACGTGTATAGGTCTATGGTTGGCGCCTATACTGGCGGTCATGCCTACTGGCGCTTAGCTCTGCAAGCGTCTTACTGTCCGAGCTCTGGCAGTAGCAATATTGTTCTCGGCATAGGTCTGCAACAACGCGACTTCCTGACAACCGCGGAATTGCCTCCCATACAGGGCCTACAGGCCCTACAGGGTGAGCCAAAAAATACCCCCAAAACGAGAATTTTTGCACCAAATTCTGTTCAAGACAAGACAACAGACTGTCAAAAGTGTGCTGATTTGTGTTGCATTTAGACCTACTCGACATACGAAAAATTGACGGAAACGCAAACTTCAGAAACGAATTTTGCAACTGTGCAGACAGTACAAAACATTATTTGCTTTGCTTTTCAAATCGTTTTTTTTTTCAAATACAACAATCACAGGCTTATAGACGACAATCCTAGCGGATACTTTTAGTCGCTTGACGTACAATCGAAAGCTGCAGAATCGCATTATTTTCGGTGATACGAAAAATGTTTTCAAATCATATACGGGAACTAGCTGTCCGACGCACCAGCGCATTTTTGTGTTTTGCACATAAATAACATGCTTACAATTAACTGATTAATTTGTCGGTTATTTGTGTGAATTAGAAACAAGGTCCACGTATAAAAAACTAAACGACAGGAAAGTTAGAGAGATATGGTACAAGATACGCATAAAACTCACAAAAAGGCAAACAGATGCCAAAAAAATGTATCAACAGTGAATTGTTGACTTATGACAACACGATTATAGTATTGGTTATAGATTACAGTTACTCTAGCAATCAACAAGCCCTGTTTTTCTAACCTATCTGTTAGCCTGTTACGCTGCAATAAGCCTATATAGGCCTACTAAACCCAAAGATTTTTTCGTGCACTTATGATAGCAGAATTTAAATTTAGACGCTGTTCTGACATTATACGTAAATAAATAAACTATTTACGTCACTAAATGCAAAACAAAAATAGTAAGAGAATAACAAACGGACTGGTGTCTATAGCTGATGTTAATAATGCACGAATTAATATTTAATTGTAAAATATACTTTTAAACTTTCGAAAATTGTAATAGCTTGCTCTGCGTGGTGTGGTTCGCTGAGTTATTAACAAGTCATGTGTAATTAACCGACCTGTTAATGATGAAGCGACTAGAAGACAAACGATCGTCTTAACGCAAAATGCCGCCATGATGTTTGCCGTGAATGTTGACGACCGCTCAACAGATGCGACTGAACAATGACGTCACACTGCTGCAGTGCTGCTGCTGCTGATTGCTGGCATGTCGTCCAGCAGCTTGCGCAGTGCATCGTCGCGCTCTCCGACCAACTATTCGGTTATTTATCGAAATGTCCGCCATTTTACCAAATTTTGGGGTGCAGTGGGGTGCTGATGAGGGGTGTTTTTATGAAAGGATTGGACGAAATATCCTCCAGACATTTTTTTTCTAATCGCTGGCCTTTCTGTCTGGAATTGCTTGTATTATCTGCAGCTACAAAGTAAAGTAATATTATTTTTAACGTAATTTTATGTTTTTTGTGCTTATTGCAGTTTTAAAACTAAGCGCACTGTCCGCAAACGTTCGTGTAAGATTTTTTGTGTGTTAAACTACTGGGTTTCGGGCTAACCCAGTTTTAGGATTACAATCACTGCTCACTATACTTTTGCCAATTTAACATTTTTGAATCACTAAACAACTGTAATGTTATCAACAATGAAAGTCGACCACATACGTTCTGGCTAGACCTAATTAAAGAGATCTACAGCATTTAACTTATTTATCGAAACAGGTCGAACAGTTTAAGCAGGGTGTACGAACGTGACACACGACAGACAGACAAACAGACGACAGACCGCGTTACGGAGAAATGTGTAGCTATAGCCGCGATTCCGCCTAAAAATACGAAAATTAATACGGCGTAAGTTACTTCAACTTCCAAGTTACACAGCATTGAGTCAGAGTCAAGTAATGCTCAAGCAATAGTTGTCTAACTAACAAGTATGGATTTTAAAAAAAATTTGTTGTTCAAGTGTCGTAATAGCATCGTAGCAGAGACTTCTGCTTATGGCAGCTACGGCCGAGTTGTAATTAGAATAGTTTCCGCGTACGTCGCGACCATGCAAAATTTACGTCCGGACCAGACAGGCCAACGTGCGGAGAAGTATAGCTGCTCGTATAACGAAGTCAAGTGCGGCCGGCAGTGCTCATATATCAATGCCACGGCGCTGCTTGCCAGCTTCCTTCGTTAAAATTTCATCCAATTGTCCTGGTGACGAGCAGATGCCACCGATTCGAAGCAGCCACTGCAGCCGCTGCTGTCGGATGCGGCCGTTGAAGAGATCTGATGAAATGTAGCATCAATTTTGCACATGGCTTCGGCGCTACTCGTGCGGACAGCGGTCTGGCTTAACGCTGACGTCATTGATTAGGCAGGCTACATCAGTGCACGCCGTTCAGTTGTCGGCCTATACGGGTACCGTAGTCGTTTACGACTGCACAAATGGAACGTATGGCCGCTTATACAACTACAACAGCACCGTTGGCGATGGACACACCACGAATAAGCAGTGCAGATGATAAAATTATTATAACCACGTTGCGATGACGCTGGCGCCTGAGGCTGAACGCGGAATTGTCACGACGCTGCAGGGTGACCAGTTACGTCAGCTATACGCGAGCTTACTTAGGCTACAGCAAACAGACAATAATCAGTGTTATAATTACTGAGGTGGGCAAATTTAGCGGCATTTCATGCTACATTATCGCGTGCTTAGTTGTGGAAATAGTTATGCGGAAAGAAACCGCACAGTAACAAAGATTTTTATCATTGGGAGCCGGGGGCTCCGGAAAGTATGCCTCACTGTAATTCGTATAGCCATCCTCGCAAACAGTGTCAGCAATGACAATGTCCTACTGGTTAACGGTTAAAATGTGCTGATCTTGTGACTTTAATCGAAAGTCGTCTAAAGCTAAAGTCTATTCGCAACGAAGTGTAGATGAGAAAATGCTGTATATAGGCTGGCTAAAGGAAGGCCCGATTTCGTACTACAAGGTAGCCGTCAGGCAACCCTATTTTGTTCGTCAGACCGTTTTTCGGTACAGCTCAGTCACAAGTCACAATACATGCGTCAGGCTTACAGACAGACAGACAGACGCATCGTACCCAAGGCTCGACTTAACGGTCGGTGAAAAACGTCACATAAAATGACAGACAAAATGCTGTTGGTGATCACTACATAAAACGCCGGATAAAAAGTTACTGATAGGCCTATTTAATAACGAAGAACAAAATAAACGCAGTTGCAGTTCGCATAGAATAGTGTTTAAAGGCAATCACAGGCCCTGTGTTATGAGTTTGAAAATCAAACGAGGTGTATAGAATCGGCAAGAAGTAATATTGTGTGACGATCGGCGAGGTAACCGCTAAACACGGCTCGACAGTCAACAAAACTGCATCTACTGTGTCTCAAAAAACGTCCTACTTTGTAATTGTCTATAAGCCTATCCTTGACAATATCAACCGATTTTCAAAATTTGTTTACTAGCAGTCTAGCACACTCAACAAAGATATTATCGAATATCTCACCACACTGTAACTGCGTCGCTACCCTACCTCGTGAAGCACAAAGGCAAGAACAAACTAACAGTAATAACCTAGGCAACGGGCGTGTTGGAAAATGAAAGACACTTTAGACCAAAATCGCGACGAATGATCTGTACGATGCTATACACTGTATTAAATCCGTCTTTGTGGATATATGGCGAGTTAAACGGTGTCTCTGTTTCTGGCCTTCGTGGTTAAGTGGGCCTATACCAGTTCATCCACTGTGGGTAGTCACGTTCTTTTCAGTACCTGCATGCTTCAGTCTGCCGTTTTGATGCCTTTCGTCGATGCTTCCTGTTTTCAAATCTTTCTAGTGACATGTCCATGCGTTTGCTGTTTATTGTCAAAAATTCCGCCAGAATTCTCCTCGAACCTATTTTTCAAACTCGTATAAGTTCTTAGTCAAAGCCTTGTTTGCATGTTACATATGGTGTATCGCCACTGAGTTAACAAGAAGCCTAACTGTCGCTAGGTTGGCCGACCGTACTGGTTGTCAGTGACCTTCAAGATCATCCAAAGTTGATGATTTTCAGATTATTCGAAAGCCAATATGCGACTTTTCATTATTGATCAATAGCAATTTAGGCCTTATTTCGCACCGTTTAGCCGCAATAGCGCGTAACGGTCTTCAAGGTCATCCAATATCAATGATTTTTATCTAGTCTGACAGAGCGTATGCCACTTCTTATTAGTAATTAATAGTTACCTTGGTCCTATCTCTCACTATTTTTGATATGCGGTCACTTTAGCTTGAAACATCCCATGGAAAATTGCGTCCAAACCGCTGCAAATGGCTACTATTGACAACCTATAGAAAGTCGCCACCGCCCTATCCGATGGTATAATCGCAGATCTTTTACGACTTACTGTTTAGCCACAGTACCGCACGATTAGCATACCATAGTGCGTTGTGACCTTCAAGGTCATCCAAGATCATCGATTTTCATGTCATTTGGAAGCCAGCAAACGACTTCATGTTAATGATCAGTAGCAACTTGGGTCCTATCTCGCACCATTTAGCCACAACACATCCGTGACAGACGAAACGGACGGACGAACGGACGAACGGACGAACGGACGGACGGACGGAGAGACAGACAATCGACAACTGTGCCAATAGCTCGACTGTTACATAAATAGGCCTACGGTCGGCAAAAATTCTTATTTATAACAATATCTTCTGCTTTTTAAAAACACAAAAAATGTATCAAAAACTAAACATCATTAATGTTTACGTCGTAATATAAAAATTATTGGAAAATTGTTTCAGAAAATAATTTTTGCATATGTATTACTAAAATTTTAGTAATTTTTGACCATTTAAGTTTTACATGGTAGTGTAGCGACGCAGTTAGGGTGTGGTGGGATGTTTAATAACCGCACTACTGCTACTTGTTCACAGAGTGTGTTAGTAAAAAAATTAGAAAATCGGTCAATATTTGACGAAGATATGGACAATCACAACGTGGGACGTTTTTTGAGACACAGTATTGTTTTAGCTGTGTAGTTTTTTTTTTTAATTTTTAGACTTATTAACTGCTATTTTGCATTGTGTTTAACAGCGCAGTTCAGTCTGTCAATGTTTTCGATGGAGACTAATCATTATCACCATCATGAAATGTTACAACAATTAACATAATCACGTTTCACAACAAAACTCTTTTTCGTGTCGCATATTTCAAGCAGTAAACATTTGCGCAGTCAAACAAGACAGATATAATTCCGCGAAGTAAAACTGATAATAGATTTTGATTTTCTCTTCTCAGAAGTCACTAGGTCGTAGTGGGGCGGGATAAAAGCTGGCGTATGGACGCCTGCGCTGGCCAATCGCAAGGCTGTGCTCGGGTATTGAAAGGGAATTCACAGTGAGTAAAACACGGGGAATACCATTGCCGGTCAATGCGTTGTTCAGCCAATCACACTCGAGCGTCGCTAACTCAACATCGCTGTGCGACTGTCGTGTCATGACGAAACCTGACAACGGAACTTAGCGCTGTTTGCAAATGCGACCGTATGGACAAAACTTGAGCTAACCATGGCTTTGGCGACGAGGCACAATACGGCACAGAACTCAATTACATTTGAGATGAAACCTGGTGCATTAGGCACGTGTCGTGTAAATAAGCCTTTGCTGGCTTAAGAGTCACAGACTTGACTCATTTACAGGTGGGCAGCTTGTAACGCTGATGTTAATGATTCATGTTTTTGTTGCTTTTTCCCTCGTTATTTCGCTGTTTTAACGTAGCCTCCAATTACTTAGGCCTAATGCATGCGCATTATTGTCTTTCTGTTGTCCTTAACATGTGTCGTATTGTCAAATATATGACTACTTTTATTGATCATTTTTTAGCATTAATATCGATTACCTCTTTGATCCTGCAAAAATTTATGAACGACTTTGTTGTAATTTCATTTTTGCTTTTATAACTAATTTGTTATCGGACTAAATCGCTCTCATTCATTAGAGTCGCTCTAATGCAGTGGAGTCTAATGCGTGCGATTTAATTCGCCTATAACTGATCCGTAGCGTGGTATGTCGTCTGTCATCTGTCACACTCGTGCACCCTTTTCAAATCTTTCAACGGATGTTCGTGCCATTTAGCAGGTACACTAAGTCTTGCGTGATACATTGCGCTAGATGACGTCCCAAGGAAAAAGGAAGATTCAGGCGTCTGAACCTTTCACTTCCCAGACGAAAATTACATTTGTTTATTTATGATTTACCAGAGGACAGCACTATCAGTGATTTCGCTTCTTATCGAATGACTTCGATCACTTGTTACTGTTTACAGTCAGTGCAGACTGCAGACATGAATCGCACATATTTCGCTGTGGGATGAGAATTGAAGTGGACAGTGCACAAGGCGACTGTGTCACGAACCAGCAGACAAATCAAGTCTACGATCTGAAAGATAACCGGAGGAAATATGTTGACGCAGAAAAAGCGAGAAGTTCGACTATGACAAATCCGGACGCTGACGAGCGGATGCAGTTGTCGCTCGTCGAGTCGAGTGTTGTGTCGTCAAAAATTCAGTCGAAGTCGCACGTTGAAGGCGAGGAAGTAGGTGGAGTGCAGAACTGTTACGCGAGGACGCAGAACAGTGAAGAGGAAGACAGCGATTCCACCACATCGAGGTCTACTTTCGACGAACTCGCCTCCGACATGCAGAATCTACGCCTCATTGCTGGCGGAGTGGATCAGTGTATTGAGCTACTGGTCAGTCGAGGACCCCCGGGTGGAACCAGCACAGCTGCAGGCCGGGACACTGACACCCGCCAGTCTTCGATGCGCTTCGTGTGGCCGACGTCAGTCGACACTGTTCCAAACGATGTCCGATGCAAACGCAAGAGCACAGCCTGCGAATTTCCCGAGATCAATTTTCAGCCTCAGTCTCTTCGGGCGGCCGATGACACGTCCTCCGAAGTTTTTCAACTTGGAACGGACTGCCGGGTTTGGACAGAATGGGGTGGCGCACTGCCACAAAAACATCACGCGACCAAGTTCCGACGTACTGGTAACGACCCACAGGAAAGTGACGAACGAGTTGCTAGAGTCTGCGATGATTTAGTTTCAGCATCAACAGTCGCCTCTGAAGTCCTCGACGGTGGCTTAAATCTCGGAGAATTTGGTCTTCTATTTGATTCCGGCGCAGAATGCGATCTTGCGAAATACTTGTGTCCGGACATCGTGCCAGTGTCGTTTGCGCATATGAACCGTCTCGCGGATATGCCACCACGGATGCAGACCCGCTCCGATTCACTCGGAGTTACTGACGAACTGAGTCTTAGTCAAGGAACTCTCTTGGATCAGTTGAAAGAAATTAGGCCGCCGCCGACGCCGGCGACGAGTTGGTACGTGGCGGATCCAGACAGGGGAATAACGTTACAACAGCGCCGTGGAGACCAAAATCCCGCGATGGAAAGCAACATGCCTGTTGTGACGACAACAGTAATCGGTGGTGACACGATAACTTATCCGTCCACACGGACATTGTACGCAGATCTGATTTCTAACTGTTCATCGTCGGTAAAACCGGACGACAGTTGTGTATTCCCATGCTGCTCAGACGTATTATTGTCCACTCGTCCTGCATTCCCGGCGCCGAGTCCGTCAGTGGACAGCGGCTGCGTGGCGTCACCAGGTTCGTCAACTGAGCGTCTCTCGTTCGTCGTTTCTCATCATAATCTGCCGCCTGACTTTATCTTTGACTACGTCGAGGACAAACTCAGAGAGCTGGTGCGTACGTTATACTTTCTTAGACGTGTTCTTTTCATCGTATCTTTATAGTCTGATGAGTTACTTCTTGGAAAGTACGCATGAGATCACGAGAAACAAGGTTGTAATGTGTAAACGACGGAAAAGACGACAGCGCTTAATACGTGCTGACATTATGAACACTAACTGAAATGGTACTGTAGTAATCGCGGTGTGAACAGCAGTGGCTTGAATTGTTTAAAATGTTCATTAATAGCCTAACATTTTGCGCGCCTATGTGATATTATCATATCATAAAGATATCATAAAGCGCACTGACTACTAAAAATGCAGCAACAGCCAGTTTTCTGACACTTGCATTTCACAAAATAGTGTAGCAACACACTTAACGTGTGATGGAATTTTTGGCGATTTGTACGCAGATACTGCATAATTTTTGTGGGATGCATCCGTAATTTTTTTTAAATCGGCTCCTCGTCCGTGAAAGTTTTGCATCAGCAATGCATTTCACACAGACATCTTTTGCCATAAGCAACAAATGGCGGCATTGTGGTAAGAAATAAGAAATAAACTCGTTGCATTTTAATTGAGGTCTGGATTGAGGTCCGGTGTAAGTAAACTGTGGCTCTATTATTTGTATTGTGATGCTGTAGAATGAACAGGAGGCTACGACGAAGGCGATCAGTGAACGTCACCGGGTGAAGTTGGAACAGTCGTCGTCGTCGTCGTCGTCCGTCGTCGTCAGACCGCGTATGCTAAATTATCACGCCTTTTCTTGTCCAAACCTGTTAGTAACACTTCGTCTTTGTCTTAATAGTACACTTCTGCCTACCCCGTTTACACGTGGAAGCGTACATGAAGCAACCACAAAGCAAACGTACTGAAAATACACGTGCTCGACTTGTGCTCTAAGTTTGCTTCATGTATGCTTCATGTGTGCTTTATGTTGTTGCTTCATTTTTGCTTTATGTTTGCTTTATGTCTGCTCAATCGTGTAAACGCGGTATTAGTCATTAACCTCGCGCCTAAATTTTGACATCATTTTACAGAAGGCACCACTAAAAGACAGAAACTCTTCGGAAGTTTATCGCCTATAGCGTTCCTTTAGCGTTCCACGTGAGCATTTAAACTTCGTGTTTCTTACAGTACATTTCCTGTAGTCTTGTAACCTTGATTTTTAATTTTGAAATAGAATTCTCGTTTCCTGCGCTTCAGGACATGTTTCTTTCAAAGTTTGAAGTTGTACATTAATCGTACTGGTCGCTGTGATTGTTTGCAGCAGACAGAGTTGGCGTGGATGAATTGTCTGTGGAGCGAAGACGTGTGATGAAAGCAAACAGAAACGTTGCCCAGCTTACCAGGGACCAACTGATGATAATTGACAGCACTGGAGACACGTAAGTCTTCTGCTTTCTGCCAAATTAATTACTTGCTCGTGCACATGGCTTACTGATTTTGAATCGATAAACCCACGACTCTGATCTGCAGCTAAACTAGTTTTTCGCTCTTTCTCGAGTATCGATGCTGTAGTGTTGTCGTCATTCGACAGACGGCACCAGTAGACGACAAACTCTTTTTCTGCTTGCCGCTAAGCAACGAACATTTGCTACAGTAACATAAGCGAGCACATGTCAGAATTAATTGATTCCTCCTCCCGAATGGGACTAAGTTGAATACTTAAACTATTTCTAGCCTTGTAGCATCGCATTAGCGATGAGCGTGAGCTACAGATGTATGTACTTATATAGTACGCTGGGTAAGGCTATACGATAGAGGCCATGACGGACTACGAAAAAAAACAATAGCCTGCTAGAAAATAGCGAACATGAAAATGACGGACTTCAAAGTTTGCAAACACCTCCAAGTTTAAAAAAAGTACAGCGAGTATATATTATAGTTAAGGAGAAGAAGCGCAATCTGCAGAACAACGCGTGCATAAAAACATGCACGACAACGGGACTGTAGTTTTTTTTAGAGCGATCAGCCGTGCACCGTCTGGGCGGTCACGCCGAGGCATTCCAGTTCACGTCGGACGACAACACAGCGACGACGACGATGACGTCGACTCTAAGCCGTCAGCCACTGCCACTGCCAGCGTCACCGCAGCTGCTGCAACAGCTACTCCAGAGCGTGATATGCGTGAAGTTTCAACCAGGCACCAGTTTGCACTGCCTGACCACGGATACGGAGCTAATGCATCGCGCGTTATGCCTGTTTACGTCCCAGCTTTCGCTGGTACTCATTGTGCCTATACCTACTGAGGGATGGCCAGGCTGAGTTGACCTGGGTGGTTTGGTTACATGCCCATCTCAGTGCTAACTTGTCTCAACGTAGACTGTTGATGCGAGTCATGCGACTAACGACGTTGCCGCTAGACAAAGCCGCCAACCAATCCCATGAAATATACAATACGGGGTAAGTAAAATACGTGAACAAAATCAATTAAATTCTTAGGCGTACAGCTAGTAAGACTATTAAGTCGTGAGAGAACGCTATACGTACTTGATCTGTAAGCTAGAAGCCTGCGGGCATGAAGATGACGGCATGGTGTGTCAACCATGGTTTTGCGTGCGTTTTCACTGTCAAACAATCATGCGCACGTTCGCTTGATGGTAGACCTATAGCTTACCGTGGGGTGAAGTCAACTCACTGCTCAAAAACTCAAATGAAACTACACTTTCTTGGAAAAGACACACTTTGTCAATACGCATGCATTCGGCATTTTATCGCCAGATATTTGCAATTATTGTCAACGGAGAAGAAAAGTAATGGCCCTTTTCGAAACACAGTGTATTCCAAACCTCAAACTTCAATCATTTATGGTAATTTTTTGACTGGGATTTACAAAGACCGATGATGTTGAACTTTTACTTTCTCGCACATCCTATTTACACTTTCTATCTTGCACGCCATGCTTAAACTTTTCAAGTCAGTTCTTGCTCTATCGGTGAACTCATATATCACTCACTGATAGATAGCAGTAAGCTAATCCAGTTCTATATCAAAAAGTTAGGTCTACTACAGAACGAAATGACAATTTCATGATATAAGCCTATACCCGAGTGCCAATAGACTAGCAAAAAAGCCGAGTAGTGTTGAGAGAATTGTCTGACGATGTTTCAGTTTGTTGCACGTGGCGTTGCGCAAGAACGCGTACATCTCAGAGGCGTTGATTCACAGACTTGATCGCGAACAACTCACTCCGTGTCTGATCAACCAGCGAAACGCTTTCACGTCCGAGGTCCGCCCACTTTTCGCAGTCACTAGAATGCTATTTGTAAACTTGCGAGACCAAATTTCTGAAAGAAATGCTCACGAATTTCAGAAACTTACAATAATTTATTTTTTCCTGTTGCTAAAGGCCTACGCTAAAACAGTCCTTTGAAAGAAACTTAACTGAAAATGAAACGGAATGCGACGAAGTCAACACTGGCACAGTTGTTGTAGGTTTACAGTATAGTTAGCCTAACGTGTGTGTTTATGAAAACCAGTTAATACATAACCGTACGTATAAGTGCATACGAGTTTGCGCCGTGCGGCAGAGCGCAAAAAACGCCATCATTTTGTTCTTTATCCGAGGACAAAAATCACATAGTTCTTCAATCAGTGGCCATTGAGACCAATTAATTCTTAACACTTATCCATTAAATTATCGGTATCGTTGATAAAGGGAATTGCTGAAATTTAACAAGTAATAACAGTGACGTAGGAAGGAGAATTACCACCCTTGTTATGCCCTTTCCCACTAAATTTTGCACTGTCAAAAAATTGTAGGAAATTTTTTTTCTTGTGGAAAAACTTATGACATTACTACGAGGGAAATGTCAACCCCGTAAATGTTCCTCCCCCACTCGAACTTACGACGCCGGGCGGCCTTACGTTAGGTTATGCCCCATATTTCTAGTTTACTACAAAGTACAGTAAGTTACACTGTAGGCTAGCGATGTGGCTGTGTTCAGACGCCGCTGTCGGTGGCGACGAGGTCAAACAACGCGCGGTTGGTGCGTCTGCTGGTGCAACGAGGGACCAGCGTGAACGCCCAGTTCTTCGAGGACTCTGCAGACCGTGATGCTGGTGGCAACCATGGTGCGTTCTGTGCTGCGCTACACTTCGCCTCTAGTCACGGTCCAGCCTATCTCGACACTCTCACTCAGCTGCTCCAATCGCCGACAGTCGACATCAGCATCGTCGACTCGCAAGGTTCTCTCTCCCAAGACAAGCTTGCTTTTTTCGTTGCAACTTAATAAACAGAACTGCAGGCATGTAAACTAGTGCGTGTTAAAACACGGTCTGGAGTTGAATAAGTGGATGTTAAACGAGCTTCATATATACATTACAGACCGGGGTTTAACAGGCACTTATTCCAGGCTGGCCAGCAGCCGGTTGTGTCGTCTATTCTGTCGTTCCATTGGTTACGCATGACGGCACCCGTGGATTATCGACACGCTGACCCACTGTGTCTACAGTACAGACAGTATAGTAGTGCAAGTGCTAGAGTGGGATGATTTGTAGTTTAGTTCTGTGTACCGACTGTACTGTGATGATGTGAAGGTCGCACGGCACTGCACTGCGCTGTCGACGTACACGGTCAGCCGGCGGACACGCCTGCTGCAGCAACTGATGAACTTACTGCAACCGTCAAGGATTCCACGGCCATCATTCGTCTGCTGGTCCAGCACGGAGCCCAAGTCAATCAGCCGGTATAGGCCTACTCGTATGTCGTAGGCGCCTTGGCAGAAATATTGCGGGGAAAGGAGGGAAGTCAACCAGTCAGTGTTCCTTGTTTTAACGGCATCACGTGAAATATAGTGTATTTTATAGTTCACTGACCATGAACACAGTCACGTTAATGCGAAGAAACTCTGATACCGGTTGAATAAACCATCGCTATGGTTTTCTTAGCAAATAGGTCTACGACAGTGGGTTTGCCGTTGATTTTCAGCATGCAGGTACTACGTTGCGGTTTGCTGCTCACTGAAGACTTCTCACAAGCCAGCGAGTTGGTTTGAAATCGGAGCGTTCTTTTTATTACTACGTTATATTTGCCGGAATAAAATTTGTAATCGCTGTTGTCTTGTTAGTTTCAACATTGGGATTCAGCAATGAATAAATCAGCAAATAAATGAGTGAATTGGTCAGTCGACGGATGGCTGGGGGTAACCAACGGCGTCGTGGTACGGGAGGCAGGGAGAGAGGGCTATCGCCCCTTCCTAAATTTTGGCCTATAGAAAAATTGTTGGAAAATTTTCTTGTCGGAAAATTGTCGTATTGTTGGAGCTGAAAACCCCTATTTTAGGGAAATTTAGGGGACAAATTGAAACTTTAAACACCGATAATCTCTTCTGTCGAAAATTTGCGACCGTCTGTTGGAATTCTTTTTCTAAGTTTGCAGTGTGTGTTTGGGAAAATAGCAACTTCTTGCCACCCCTACTTTTTTGACCAACGACGCCGCGGGGTGTAACGAACGTGCGTGTAGGATTTGGTGTATCAGAAGACGGCGCTGCAGTGGGCGGTCGAACGCGTGGCGTCGCTGGGCAGCGTCGACCTTGTGCGTCACCTGCTGGACGTCACCTCATCACGGAGGACAGCGTCAGCAGGCGGCAGCAACAGGTACCGCGCAGCCGACAGCGTCGACTGTCTACTCGATGCCTTGACGACCGACAACCAGCATCTGCGACACGAGCTGACTCAGCTGCTGACAAACAACAGCAGCAGCAGAAACAGTTGCAGACGATCCTCCGCATCAGCAGGCGTCATAACACGACAGCTCTCCACGCAGTCCTATCCCTAGACTACTAGACTCCGTATAGACTCAGACTAACTTCTGCCATTTTGTTGCAGACAGTAAAGCTGAGTGAATAGTGCTACTTTTATTGTGTTTAATCGACGAATGTTTCCCGAAGTTACTGCACGTTAGACCAGGTATTATATGTTACGCATTATATGTTACACTGTACTTTCTGAATTGAAATAAATATTAAACGAGTGTTGATGTGGTGGGCATCTTACTAATCATTTTCTTTCAACTTTTTGCCGAGTTTGTCAGTGCAGGAATTCTGAACATCTGTCATTATCAGGCAAAGACATGGGCAAAAAGTTAGCGCCATGTTTTTGTAGAAAAATTTTCTGTGTTTTTCGTTGCAGTCTTTCGAAAAAGTAAAGACGGGGTGTGAAAATGTTTTTTTTTTATTTCATGACATGCGGTGTAATATTACACAACAACTAAAAAAGCAAAGTGACAAACGAAATAGTACCCTACCAATGACATTTTCAGTTAACCGTTAAAATGAAACAAAAAAACTGCACCAGTATTTTGATGCATTAAAAACGTTCTGCGGGCGGAAATTTTTAGGGATAGATGGCAACTGAAAAGACAGGATTTTTTACGTCTTATCGGTGTTTTTTGAACTGCTATGGGCTTAGATAGGCTTACGGAAGTCGTAAGTAGGCCTACTTCTAACGTCTCAATTTTTATTACAAAATTTTTGAATTGCCTTTTAATTAACTCCAGCACCTATAAAATTGTATAAAAAAAATTCTATCAAAATGCGATCTTTAATAGAGCGTGGTCTGGTTTGCAGCAGCATGTCATTGGCGAGGCAATCGACCATTAACGTGAACGGCTGCGCGCCTGCGTGAGAACTGTTGAGCAACATTTTGAACATTCGTTTAGATAATATGAACAGTCTTTTTACGTAGTGTTAAGTGTTAATAAACTTTTAACAATAAACTTTTATGTGGAGAATTTATATCTGACGCTGTACCGTATGCCGTAAAATCGTTGCTAGTTTATACGCGTGTAGCGAGGCGTTTGTGTTTGCTTCAAATTCTCTAGTAGAGAACGTACAGTGCGTTTTTACCAAAATTGGCAAAATCGGTTAACAAAAGGGGACACGTTTTTCGGGACACTAGTGCACGACAAGCTATAGACAGTACATTGGGCAGCATTAGCCCAAGGCCCCAATGCAACTGCAGTGTGCGACAATAAAAAAAAACTCATACAAAAACTTCGATATTTAAAAAAACCGCTTAACAGTTTTCCACGAATTTTTGTCATATATAGGCTATTAAGGAGAAAATTTGCTACAGGCAGAACAAGTAACGTGCATTACGAAAGTTTGCGCCGATGATCAGTGCGACTTTTGTTTTGCAAACGCGCATTTCAGCAACAATTCAAAGTTTAATTCAATGTAGGTCTAAGTAACTCTATAGGTGTTATCTGTCTCAATTAGAGCTGCAAAACAAAGGAGATTAATAATGGTGTCACGCCATACGTCACTCACTTGGTTTTGCATTATGTAAATAATCCTATATAGGCCTGGGATATTTTGGAAGCACATTATTGATGATGATATGAGACGAGCTGCGTGCTGCCATAAGAAGTATGCCTATAAGTCTGATCAGACAATAAATTTGAGCTAATGTTCATGACGCCCCGACAGCGACGCAAAATAAAGTCCGTGCTAAATAATTATGTCGTAAGACGCAAGCTGTTGCGACAACTTTGATTTACTGTTAAAAAATCCAAAAATCAAGGCAACTAATGGCATCAAAAACTAGAAAGCAGTCAGAGACCGCAGATCTCCGCCAACGCCATGTTGTTCGCCAGGTGGCAGCACCATATTTGGTTTGGCAGCGGTTTTCCTTATGCCCCATTGAAAGCAATGTTAACAAAAATGTCAAAGTGATCTAAAATCCGAGATTCCTTTCGGGTCACCCCCCAAATTGGGGTAGTTTTTGCTATTCCCGACATTCCCAGAAAATTTCAGAAAGATCCGTCCATAACTTTTTTCAGTTATCTTGCTGACACACAGACAAACAAACAAAGTCTGGCAAAAACATAACCTCCTTGGCGGAGGTAATTAGTCGTTTTCAACCACGTCGCGCAAAAGTGTAGTAGAGTGCAATACGACTGTTCAAGGTCATTCAAGGTCGCTGATTTTGGTGTTATTTGATAAAAAAAACTTATGAGACTTTCTGTTAATGATTGATAGTAACCTTGGCCCCCTTGTGGCACTGTTTTTGAGATATAGCAACTTCTCTGTTAAAAATCGCACATTTTAGCCTATCTAGCCCTTTCATTTAGCGCCATGTCGATCAAATTTATGTATGGAAATATGCAAATGTATGGATCCTAAAAAATGAGCCGACAGTGAAGATTTCGTGATGCTACCTTACAGTGTACACGGTTTTGATAGGGAGGGCAGCAGAGTGTGACAGACAAACACAAACAAACAGACAAACGGACGTCTTTAAGCCTACGATAGCTAGGACGCACTTAGCACTACGTGCTGTCGCGCAGAAGAACAGACCAATAACTGAGAAGAATTTTATAAATTAGCTACCGAAGTAGTTCGCCGCCTCGTAGGCCCATAATTATTGTGCTGTCGATGCGACTGACATTTAGCTGATGAATAATTGAATTTTATCGTCACTATCATTGTCATTTTTTATCTTGTGCATTCTTAACCTTTTAGTTGTTGATTATTCGACTAGTGTTTGTGCAACACAGTCTAGGCGCGAGTGTGCAAATTTCGGAAAACTCCGATCCGCGAGGTCTCTGCTACAGCTCGATTTATTTGTTATGTCCTGTAAGTTTAAACTACTTGCTTACGAGCACAGGTTGTGTGAAAAGCTGATCCAAATGTTTTGGACGTTAGACACAAGTCCGACAGCACACAATGGCAACGTTAGTTCTATCTTACACTGTTTCAGTAATAAACAAGAAGCCCAGCTGTCGCTAGGAAAAGCCGACCGTAACGCCTACTTCCGAAGCCCAGCGTCCGACTTCCAATCGTGGAGAGAAAACGATTTCTCAGAAATGGCACCGTTTCATGCACGCTGTGTCAAAGGAACGCTGCTCTTGAAAGCTACAATCAACGACAGTATAACACACGTCGCACGTGGTCATTTCGCCAGTTGATATAAATAGCTACAGTCGTAAATAACCAACGGGAATATCAGATGCAAGTTTCGCCACCATTTCTCACAATAAAAAACGCCTTGCTAGAAAAAAACACGGTACAGCCTATACAGTTTCTGTTGCAGTACTGACCATTAAGGTCATTCAAGGTCAATGATTTCCATCTCATCTAAAAGGACGTATAGCACTTCCTGTTAGTGATTAATGGTGACCTTGGTCCTATCTCTCACCGTTTTCGAGATATATGGCGTGTTATAGTTTTAGACTTTTCATAAAAAAAATTTAGGCCAAAGCGCTGCAGAAAAAGACATGGTTACTATTGACGGCCTACAGAAAGTTGCCAGCGTCCTATCCGACGGTGCATCGCTGACTCCCGACGACGTAGGCTACCGTTTAGTCACAATATTGCACGATTGGCATACTATAGTGCATTATGACCCTTCAAGGTTATCCAAGGTCAATGATTCTCAAGTAATCTAAAAGGGCGTATGCCACTTCTTATTAGTGATTAACAGTAACCTTGGCCCTGTCTCTCACTGTTTACGAGATTACGGCTTGTTACCCCCCGTCCATTCAACTCCGAATTTGAAAATGTTCCCTTGCATTAAATAGCTGAAATTTTGCATGCCTGAGTTTCACACACAAGGATAATTACTCCTGCAAAAAAACTTTCTTCTACGACCTAAAGCTTAGCCACAATACATCCGTTACAGACGGACGGAAGGACGACAACTCATACCAACAGCTCGACCGTTACTTAAGTACGGTCGGCTAAAAAAAGAAGGAAGAATATTTCGCACCTTCAGCTTGGTTTATTTTGCTAGGGGGGGCTATTTCTGCTTTCGGCGTTTTGTGGTATCGCTATTCTTTTGCTAAAACAGCTAGTACTCGACCCCTTAGTAAGGTCAAATTTAAAGATGTTTTCGTAAAATTATAGGTCTACGGTATGAGCTAACTACCAATATAGAAAGCATCAATCACGCAACGGCGTAGCTGCTGCTGCTGCTGTAAATCGTAGTGTAAAACCTTATATCCATGAACACCGCGCGTGATAATAATCAATGCATTGAACGCGGCATATGTCATATCACTTCGACCAGACTCCGACTGTCTGGGCCTAATGTCAGACAACGGACGATGGTACTACAGCGAAGTTGTCACCGGAGTTGAACTTGTCAGTAGAGGAGTACAACAAAGCATAGCATCTGCTGAGGCAACTGCACAAACTGTTCAGGATGAATACGATCACTGCTTTGCTGGCGTGTGCCCTGACACTGTTCGCCGCAGCATCTTCCTCCAGTAGGAATCCTTTGCATTTGACGATCTGAACTAACGACAAAAGTTCTCGAAAAGTATTTCGTATTCTGAATTATGTAATTCTCACACGTTACGGTCAGTAGGCGAGTTAAGTTCATACAGCGTATGCCGCAATAGATCTTACAGAACCATATTGGAAGCTCGGTGGCGTGGTATGCCTATTTAAAAATGTTATGAAAAATGCAAATTACGCCGAAAATCATGATATTTGTTTACTGGGATGTTTTATTGCCACACACTGCATACACCGTGTCTCAAAAGTGAAGCATAATTGTCAACTCATAGGTTGAAACGTAACATAATAAGTTAGGCCTATAATAAATTCATCAGATTACAACCTTTTCGTCAGAACTTCGTCAAATTGCCACCACCGTGTGCCACTTCGTGAGCCAGCAAACAGTCGGAACCGCGGTGCATCCAGCATACATACCACCGCAAAAATCAGCCACACTAGGTCTTTACCTTTAGGACGAAAGCGACATGTCGACTTTGTTGACCTATAGTATAGGTTTTGCATGCGTGTGTACTGTCTCTGCAGTGGCTGCCGATCCGCCGTGTACGAAATGCCTCCCGAGCGTCCTGAAGGAGATGGAACATGGGCGAAAGGAATTCTGCACGAACTGCAATGACACATGTAGACGACGTTTCTTCCGGACGACGCTGAAGAACGTTGCTGAGACCGACGACGAGCTGGCTAAGACGCTCAGAGACAAGTTCCTGGCAGCGGCTGACGGCAGCATGTCCACAGCCGCACAGATCTTCTTTTCGTTCAACACCGGAACAGCCCGCTGCTACCCAGACAAAGAAAAGATGAAGAAATATTGTAAAGCGTTCAAGGCAAAGTACCCGTCCCTCGCTCCGGTCTTTTATAAGAACTTTCCAGTCGTCTGGGATTCATTGAAGAGGTGAGTATTGCAATTAGCTTACCATTGATTCTTCTCCTCAGAGCCGTGCGTTTTCTGTGAAAACCCCCAGCGTTTGAACTTCAAACGTGACATGTATGTGTTTACAGAAGCAGTCCGGACATGACCCTTTGTGTCGGGAATATTCGTACGAAAAATTATTCAAATTGGATCACGTTTACTCAAGTTATGATAAAAGATTTGCTGTGTTTTTGTGCCTCACAAACTAATAGTGTATAGATCAACGTTCTCACTGCAAAGTGAAACACTACACCAGTTTTCGGTTCAAGACTCAAGACACATCTTGCCAATGCAGTGATATGTTATAAATGTAATGCAGCAAGAGCGCCTGTGTTACTGATCTTGGGTTTTATGGCACTAACTCAAATCTGACTTAATGTTAACTTTTTTGGCATTTTCATTTATTCATAGCTACTAGTCTGTTGCAGTGGAGTCATTTCAGCAAATCATCGAGGGGAAGAGGGGGTCTAAGCCTACGTACCGTAATGTATTGTTCTTGCAGCAGTAGCACTGTTTCAAAATTTAAAGGTTCAACTTACAGAGAAAAAATGTAAATCATAAAATGGAGGTTCCGTAGACCCCTCCCTCCAGTTCCCTCTCCCCTAAATGACGCCTCTGGTCTGTTGTACTGCAGCACAGTGCTGGAGCTTAAAATTCGTGTCTTCAGAAAAGAGAAACTGGCGAAGTGGACTTGCTGCTCACGGAACATTCATAAGATGCGACAAAAACTACTCGACCAAATGGCTGTACGTTTTTCATTAACGTCGCTGCCGTCTAAATTGTATTATTCGGCAAACGCAATACATAAATTTTTAAATTAAGTTAAAGAGGGTCTGCGTTCCAGACAGTCCCACTGCCCCAACATTGGAACTCTTGTTTTTGGAAACTATCCTTAGAGTACTGTCGCACATTTGGTACATTTTTTCTCCAAATTTCTAGCACTTTGGCTGAAAGTTTATCGAACTGTTTAGTTGTGCAACTGCTGACAGTAAATATTTGAAATATTGGCCATTTGTGCAAACACAGCTAGAGAGATGCATTCTCTATTCGTTGATAGCAGTGTTGATAATGTTTTGCTCCAGATTTCAACCAGTCGCTTTTTGGGTTCACTGATATTTCTAAACAGCGTCCCATAAAATTTCTGCTGCATAACACTGTAAATACTGTCGAATGGACTGCGATCAGAGCTGTTACGTATTTGTAATGATTTAATTTACTGATGTTTTTTTCTTTTTTTTAATCTCATGTTGCATTTGTTTTGTTTCCCCAGATAATGCAGCAACAGACGTTAGGTGAGCTGGGAATTTGAACGGCCATTTAATGGCCAGTTATGTCAAAAATGTTTATACCAAAAACTTAAAAAAAATTTCGTTATCCTTCTCCAAGTTCCTATCAGTAATGCCACGGATGGTTTTTGGCGTTTTTTGTACATTTTAACGCTGATTTCATGTATTTTAATTTCCCCAGGTAGTGCAAAAGCATATGTTGGGTGAGGTGGAAACTTGAATAACCGTTTGATGGCAAGTTTTGTCTAGAATAGTTGTACCAAAAATTATTAAAATCCGATAATCCGCCTTTATGTTATGATCGATAATTTTTGTGTTTTATGCCTCACAGTGTAGATAGATAACATTTACGTTAGGCGGTGGTGATCTCTCATTGGGCTCATATCTTCGGACCAGTAGCCACTGAGACATGCAGCAGGCACCTACGCAGACAATCAGCAGGCGACTAACGCAATGGTGCATGACTGACGCATATCCAGTCCACCATCACAAAAAACCTATTTATACCACGCAGGCTATAGATGCTTGTTCCAGCCAGTCTTAGTTGCAATACAACGCGGTAATCCTGTCTTATTCATAAGCATGTTTGATAACTCCAACCATATTATCTGTAGGCCAGTTAATTATTTTAACCTGCAAACTGTGTGCTGTCGGGCTAAAACCAATGGTGAAAATAACGAGTTTCTGTTCGGCGCAAAACGCGGTTACGCCAGATGTACCTAATTGTAAGCCTCGTATTTGTTTTGCGTTCGTAAGTCGGTGTTCTTGGTTGGTTGTTCTTGTAGCTAATCGACGGTCAGTGAAGACGAGGCTGAATTACCAACAGCAGCGTGTTATTCTGCCACGTGATAACAAGAACTCTGAACGTTTAGGCTACTCGACTTGTGTATCTGTAGTTGTTGAAAATTAGGCCTATTATTGTAACCAATTATTGTACGAATAAAGTACATTAATTAAAAAATTTGAGCTAATGCTCACGAGACGCGAGAAAGCCTATATCAGTTCCTATTCACAAACTGTCAGTCTATCTCCAGCCATTTCGTCGCAGTTCACTCTTGGAGTGTGCACTGCAGCGAGCAATAAAACAATAATGCGTCTTAAAGGAGTGCGCAAATTTGAGGTCTTCGTAAAGAAGAATCCTTGAACCTAGAAAGTCAAAACTTAGATGATTAAAATGTACGTTCTATGTCAAAAATTTCATACGCATGTTGTCCGGATCTATATTTAGTAGCCTAATTGTGGTGCAGTTCTCTTTCGAAATGTGCGCCGCAGCCGAAAATTGCCACAAAAAAACACTTATGCCCCTTATTTTGGGGGTTCAAGGTCATTCATTGTCATCGGTGATAACACGACTAAAGAGCTCGTAACTAATGCTTGTTATGATTATGATAAGCAGCATATCTGTACCTATCTGCAACTATTTTCAAGCTAGACGAGCCTATATCGGTAAAGTAACCACTTTCAAGGAGGTACGGTACCTCTTTTTGACACTTTCTTCAGTTTTATTCGGAGGGGTTAGGGACTTCGAAAGCTAAAATCATATGAGGTTGTCTTGGTCTATTTCCAGCCGTTTTGGCGCAATTCGCTCTTAAAATGTGTGTCGTAGTCCGAAATCGCGAAAAAAACTAAAACCTTGTATTTGGGGATTTAAGGTCGTTTAAGGTCATTGAGGTTGATAGCCCAAAAAGCTCGTCACCAGTGCTTCTTCTTATGATAAGCAGCATGTCTGAGCCTATCTGCAACCATTTTTACGCTAGACAAGCCAATAGCGGTAAAATAAGAACTTTTAAGAGGGTACCTCTGTTTCACGATCTCGCTTGAGAGGAACTCCCTCACCCAGCTGCTCAAAATTTTGCCAAAAAACTAGAGTCCTTGGCGCAGTCCACAGTAAAGAACGTGTAATCCTAACTTGCACCGTTTTGATACAGCTCACGAGTGTGACGGACAGACGGACAGACGCCTAGACGATGGCTAAGACGCGCGAAGCATTTTGCTGTCGCGCCGCAACCGTTCTACTGTACGTCATCGGCAAAAAGCGTACACTTTAAACGTAGGCCTACACTATAAAACAGTCTAGCCTACTCAACTTTAGTGGTGTATTTTTTGGTTTTTAACAAGAAATGTGTTTCCGCCTTTCAAACATGTCATGTTTAAAATGCGCCTGAAACTTCGTTGTAGTATGACTTGTTTGTCTGCAATGTGGCCTAGAAAAAATCATGTTGGAAATAATCAAAATTGAATAATCAGGCCCAAGATTCTGTAAAAAATACGTATCTTTAACTACAGGCTACCGAAAATAATATTTGTTTAAGGGGATGGATTTTCACTGCCACACACTGTAGTCTGTGAGGAGTTGGTTTGATGCCCCTTTTTTGCTTAGCTGTAAGAGGAATAACGGGCCGTGAGACGTAATTAAATAAAACTAAGAAAGAAGTGCGAACACCGCACGTCTTTATTCTTACAAGATCAGAGCGGTAACTGACTACTGCTGCGTTGCGTCGATCCAGCTGCTGCCTAGCTGCTATTACATTCCAATAATAACTAGAAAAACACTCGGAGAGCGCAGACCTCTGCCAAGGATATCGATTACCTCCGTTCGACACTGCCCCATTTAAAGCAATGTTAACGAAAATTTCAAAGTGATCCAGAATCCAGGATTCCTTCCGGATCACCCCCAAAATTGAATCACTGGTAGTTTTTTCCATTCCCGACATTCCTTGAAAATTTCAGAAAGATCCTTTCTCCATAACTTTTTGAGTTATCTTGCTAACACACAGACAGACAGACGGACGGACAGACAAACAAACTCTGGCAAAAACATAACCTCCTTGGCGGAGGTAATAATCACACTCACACTACCGTTGTAAGGACGACCTTCAAAGTATATGGGAAAATGCAAACTTTGACCCTCAGCCAACCAAAAACCCCTGAACCGATCGTCACCAAATTTTAATGGCGTG
>Ga0056128_1001585_pt1 | contig 25707 bp, 16 predicted proteins | sample WorMetLIZISLAND2_FD_71113 | JGI IMG/M metagenome (GOLD analysis project Ga0056128, IMG submission 71113) | Marine gutless worms symbiont microbial communities from Max Planck institute for Marine Microbiology, Germany - Olavius geniculatus... ... | reverse complement strand
TTCGATGACATATAGTCTCATTAATAAGTGTGCCAAAAATTATTATAATCGGACATTCATTGTTCAAGTTATTGCAAAAAATGTAGTCACATGCTTTTTTTTGAGACACAGTGTAGTTTCGGGATTAGGCTCACAGATTGGTCGTTATTTTGGTATCCCCAAATGAGTTATTTCATGCATAGGATGTAGTATAGGCTCCTACAGAAAATATATCCAAACTGTAGGGAGTGATAGTGACTGTAAAAATACAAATTACAGTGCAAAGCATGGAGTAATACATGCGCACACGAAATATTTTATTCATGAGACGGCTAAAAAAGTTATTTTTATAATTTAACACACGAAAAAAAGAACAATTTTAACTCATTTTTGTGATCCCGAAATCCCGGGATTGAGATGCCGCCAATCCCGGGATTCAGGATGGGCGAAAAAGGCTGGGATCCCGGGATTTGGGATCCTAGGATTGCAATAACTACCGGTATGCCATACTAGTCCAGTCCACTTCTAAACACTGGTCTATATGTCTGACTGATTTTGCCTCCTGTGTACATCTGTCTGTCTGTGTGTGTGTGTGTGTGTCTGTAGGTATGTGTCATAGAGCCTCTGTGTTTTTCATCCAGTCCTGCCTCGGCCAATGCATCTCACCCGGCTCGTGATCTGCTGATCCTGTCGATGGCATCACTGTCAAAGCTGCTGATTGTCACGTTACGTCCTGAGCTGCGGGTCACCTACGTTTATCCCTTGTGTGGAGATGCTGCGACATTGCCGCTACTTGCTTGGCATTTTGTCGTCGCTCAGATGAATGATAAACAGCGATCGGTTGAGCCAGTCCTGGCATTTGCTCGTGATCAAACTGTTTATTTTGTACAGGTCAGGTCATTTGCCATTCTTTAGTAATAGTCATAATTTCTGCATTGTGTGTATACTCTGTATTGGTCAATGCTCTAATACACCAGTATCAATGTAGCTTCATCACTTCATTCTGTTTTGTTATTTCCGATGACATCGTATGATGGTTGTCTTCTGCAGTACTCTACGCTAGCTGGATGTTATGCTCACTCACCCACTTGGTTATTGTTTGTTCGACCCATTTTTCAGAATTACTCTAGTCTAAGTTACTCCAGGTTAGGCCAATGGTCTCTGAAGGTAAACTTGTGGGAATTTTTGTGGCAGAATTTTTACATTGCTGTCATTTAGCTAACATCATGAGAGCTTTGCAGTTTAGAAGTGGCTGCTGATTGGCATGAGCTAAGGATACTGCAGTCGGTGCCATTAAACAATTGTATCTGCTGTGCACGTGTGCAGACGTACCATCACCTCGATCAGTTACATTAGGCCCTCATTCCATAGCTTGTAAGCTGCTACTTATTTCTGCTCCCACTGAGGGTAGGAGGATGACTTTAGCCGGGTTGTTGGCTATATACCAAGATGGTTTTGATGTTTGCGAACTGCAGACTAGCAGGGCAGCTACATTAATGGGACACAACGTGCTATCCACTACATTACACCAACGTATACAAGTATGTGTGCATATGTCATTTTATATCTGTCTATGTAGGTGTTGTGTCGTGATGCTGAGACAGTGCGAGTAATTCCGCTACAGAAGACTGAGCTCTCATACAAACTCCTCTCCATCTCGTGGCTCAACTCTCGCACCGTGACTCTAATCGACGTGACTGAGCGTGCCCATGTGATGGACGTCCGGTCAGAGGAGGAAGTGGAAATAATTGACTTGGCCGACGTGAAGCTGGTCTATGGCAGTAGTTTCTACAAGTCACTGGCAACCGGTGGTAACGTTAGTCCTGCACTGGCTTGTGCCGGTGAGCGGGCATGCTATCAATCGATAGTGCCAAGCTCCGGACAAGTGATTCTACTTGGCGTGAGAGCGATCCATGTGCTGATTTTGCGTACGTGGTCGGAGCGCATTGACGTGCTAGTCCGACGTGATCGCTACTCAGAAGCATTGTCGTTAGCACGGTCGTTCTACGATGGCAGCGCTCGCGCCGTGGTCGGTCTCAGTGGCAGTGTGCAGCGACGTCAGGAACAAGTAGCCGAATGCATTATGGATCTGCTCAGTCAGTACGTGACTCTGTCGATGACCAAACTGTGCCCTTCTCACGGCAAACTGGAAGAACTTGAAACATACTTCCAGGTCAGATGCAGCTATCATTGTTGTCTGATTTTTGTTTCTAGTCTAGTCATTGTTTTTTGTGTTTCTGTTGGTGGCATTTCGTTTTTATGCTGTCCAACTGTTTTTGTGTCTGCAAGCATTTGTGTTATCGTTTTCACTGTTTCTGTGGTATGTCATTAGTGTACCTTGGTACAGAGATTGAGCTGGTTAGGTTCTGGAGTCAGACAGTTAAATGTCGAGGTTGTTATATGACCAAAAGTCTTATTTTTTGCGGTTTTAGTCACTGATAGATTTTCTCCATTTGGCCTGAATGCGCTCAATGCTGTAGGGTCTACATCAAGTTTAAATCTTGTTTTTGTTTGCATCATATATACAGATCCAATGAACAGTCTTGAAGGCAAGTTCATCAGAACAAATGCAGTGATAATGACGATGGCGGTGTATTATGCCATACAGATGGTGGTGACGTCATGTGTGGACCACTGCCTACTGGTCAGACGGACGGACTTCCTGTTCGGTGTTCTGTACGAGTATTTCTCGGCTGACTCGGTAGCCAAGGCTACGTACTTGGAGTGTTTGGAGCCATACATACTCAACGACACGTTGACGTCGGTGACACCGGTCGTCATGAAGGACTTCGTGGAGCATTATGAGAGTCGTGGATCGCTGACTGCGGTCGAGGCATGTGTCACTCACATGGACATTGCCAGTCTTGATATCCATCAGGTACGCTTAAGATTAATTGACCATCATCAAGTACATTACTGTAAAATTGTTAATTTAAGTCACCAGCCTGTGCAAGAACAAGTGATGTAAACATCTGCTTGGATTGGAGGTTGAGGGTATTGTCTCTGTTGAACCATCATTGATTTACTATATTTTTTTTGTAACAGTGTTTCATGTTGTCAAAACAGCACATGCCATGTTCTAATTCTGATCTGCGTTAAGTGCTGATTTAGAAGTGATAATTTAGAATACAACCCACCTTGTGTTCCTGGTTTTTATTGGACATTGGTTTATATTAGAGACCCAGCTTTATTAGAGCAAATGGCTTAGTTCCTCTGGCCTGTATTAGAGAGACCCAGCTTCTGTTCAAGTACAGCTTATATTAGTAGTTTTATTCTATTTCAGCAAAGTTTGCTGTCACCGTGGATATGGTTGTTTATAGTCATGGTGTGAATGAGCTGATTTGAACGTGACGAATGAAAATGGAGATTGAAGGAACCGGATGGAGATAATATCCTCGGGTTGGTGGTGTAGCGTAGTGGTAATGTGTTTCATCTGATAACGAAGTTACTCTATGCCGGGCCGGGTCAGTACTGCGATGGGTAACTGCCTGTGGGCAGGTAAACCATCTCGATATGTAACCAGCCGCCTAGGTCAACTCAGCTTTCCATCCCTCTGGGGTAGGTAAATCGAGTACCAGCATATCTGGCTGGGGTTAAGGTGGGGCGCATTCACCTGTGTCAGGTGGCAGGTAAAACTGTGTGATCCCATACGGCAGGTGACGCTCCGTAGCTCTGAGCTGGGCTTCCCATTAAGAGCTATACACCACCTTTAACCTTTAAGTGGGATTGTGTTGACGAGGATGCAAGTTTTGGCTTGTCACATAAGGACTTACAGGTTATAGGTAGAGAACAGAGAAATCCCAACTCAGCCGTCAAACCAGTGATGTATACATTGGTGTAGGTAGTATCGCTGTGCTGGGCTCATGGCCTGTACAGTGGTATTCTCTACATATACAACCGTGCTATGCATGACTACACAACTCCACTGCAACAACTTCTGGAGCTGCTTGCTGGCGCAATCTCAACTGGCAAGCAACTGACATATGAACAGGTCTTCTTCATTTTTTTCCCTTTCGCATTTTGTTTTTTGTTCTTTTTGTTCTTGTTGTCGTTATAACTTTCATGGTATACCGCGTAATTATATGATGTGTAGTTTTTTTTGTATTCTGTGTAGGTAGCTACTGCTAAATTAGGCTAGTAATTATCTATAGACTGTTATATAATGACACAGAGTGAGATAATACCACTGGCAAAATAGCACATCATTTAGTAGAGGTTTATTCTCTGCAAGTGTTTGTAGTTATTGTTGTAATTTCAATAAATTATACTGAGTAAAGTACTTTCACTGCACATTGTTGATATACGGTAGGAGTCGATAGCTATGTGACTGCAGGGTTAATGTTAAGTACTTTGATGTTCATGTTAACCACTTTTCTAGAACCTAGAAATGTGGGGAATTTGATATCTCTGTCTGGGGAAAGTCAAGGTCAGGGATAAAATCTTGTCGATGATAGCTGTTTATTCTTAACTTCATGTTTCAGTGTCTTATATTAGCATAATGGTGGTGGGATAGCATTTTTGAGTTCTAGTCAATGCATTGCTTGACAATATTATAATCTTATCACTTTTATATTTTATTATTACCAGGTAAATTAACTTCAGTGGAAATTATTAGTGGAACACGAAACTAAAATCGGACTGAGTTTGGGTGAGTTTTATTTGGGTAATTTTTTTGCGTATCTACTTGGATGTCTGTCTGTACTGTTGCTGTCATTAGATCCAGCTTGGTAATAAGATCCTCGTGTACATCAGCAGTTGTCTAGCTGGGCATGCATACCCATTCGGTCGAATCGCCGACGATGACGTATCACAAGTAAAAGATGACGTGTTAAACTGTATCAGCGCCCTGCACACACCACACCCGGCCAGCACGGAGCCCGCCTACCCACACCTGAGAACTCTGCTCAGCTTTGACACACGAGAATTCTTCAATGTTCTGTCACTGGCATTTGATGACGCTACGGGCGGCATGACACGTGAGAAGGAACAGCGCATTGTTGACATACTGCTGCTGCTAATGGTGGATGGTGTCGGATTCTCACCTGCACAGGTAGTTATTGTGTTATGACATCTCGGTCGCTTTTCATCTTCTGCCTATATCTCAGATCCTGGCTCTTTGGAAAATCCTACACAGACAGTGGCGTCAATCCAGATTTATTCAGAGTGGGCTCAGTTATATCCACAGGCAAATTGGCATAGTCACTGTCATAGGTCCATGCGTAGGGTCCACAGTTTTTCCGTGGACCGTGGAATTTCGAGCCTAGCTGCGGAAGTTTTCCTTTGCCGTGGAATTTTGATATTTCCTCGGAATTCTGCAGAAGTTCAGAATTGACCGGCGATTAATGCAATCTTTGACTTGATGACGTAATTTCAAATCATTTATTTAGTCAAGCAAATACAAAGGCATTGACAAAATGAATAATGAAAGAGCTTGAACAAGGGCACAAAGGGCTACAAAAGCCTCTTACATGAACCCCCCCCCAAAAAAAAAAAATCCCTGATAAAAAATTTTATCAGGGAAAACGTCAAATTGAGCAGCTTAAAACTGTGGGCCCTATCCATGAGGCTGAAAGAGCTGAAAATCAAGGTTGCAGGCTGATGGCAGGGTGTGGGGTTTTGTGAGGGGACGGGAAGGATTTTGGTCATTGGAGAACCCAGAAAATGGCTAAAACTTTGAGGGAGCAAAAAGATACTTTTGCTGCAGTATTTTTTATTGTGGGGCAATCCCTATGACCTCCCATTGTATGTCACTGTTAACAGACGTCATCATCACAACCAGCTTCCTCCTATTAAGCCGCAAAATGCGTCTTTTCTATCTGTTCATCTGCCTCGTACGGGCCTCTAACGCAAAAAACAAAAGCACAGAAACCAAACTTGTTATGAACATTCAGCATGCAGCAGTAGCTAGTGTGCCAATTTTCATTTCAAAATGTTAGGGTTAGGGTTAGGGTTTTGAAGCTGTGGGCTGATGTCTGCACAATCTACTAAGGCAACTCTAATTCAACATTTTCTGGTGCTGTAGGTCGGAATACTGTTTACATTCCTGGCACGTCAGATGGCTCGGCAAGGTGACAACATCTTTGTGAACCGAGCACTGTTCGAACAGGTGAGACAACGATAGTTTCACACACGACACCATTTCGTCTGATAACAGTGTTGATAGCAGCTGATTGCATAAACAGGACTAATGTCTATAGATCAGGGCTATATAGAAATATGTTACACATTGGACATGATCACGATATTGTGCGAACTTTTAGAAATTAGGCCAAAGCCTTCGTATAAGCTTACGACAGAAATATTCAGAATGGATTCTACTTTCTTTCAGCATACTAATTATATTGATACTTGCAGGGTTTAGGGGGTTAGAAAGGACATGCCAAACAATAATTGTTAGTACAATTATTGTGAGTGCGTTTGAATGTAGCCGTTGCCTGCATCCCCATAGTTTGTTGTTGAAATAAATGCCATTTTATATATAGGTACACTGTGAGGATTATGGAGTGTCAGCTTGCAGATCATGATTTACAGAATATTTTCGATCTGAAGAAGGATTGACTGTTTTAATTTTCTGCATGGTGCCAGCTTGCTTCTTGTTTTCGTATTCTTAGTGTGTTAGTGACTTAGTATATTTTCTTCTTATTATTTACTTTCAGCATTAGTCTACTTTTACCATGACCCGCATTGTCTGAGACAAGTACGTAACTGACTGACTGATAGATAGAGCAATCTCTTTAAACTGTGATGGACAAAAAGTTTGTTAGTACACTGTGTTTCATAAAAAAGGACCCCTTTTTGTTTTTTTTCATAATTTACTCCAATGATGATCACTTTACACAAAATTTTTGCCAGTTGTAGCTGAAGAAATACTAATTCAAAATATTGCAACAAAATATGGCAGTTGATTAAATATTCTTTGCTAGTCGTGACGTAATGCTGACGGCATAATGTGTCATGGGTACATACTTGCTAGTCTCAACTGGTGCTGTCAGTTGCTACCCTGCTTCAATGGTGAACTTAATCTGGTTCGCTGATGAAGAATGTTCATCGTGTCAGCACTAAGCAACATGGGGTCATGAAATCAGGCATCTTGTGATTCAAAAACGCAACCATTTTGCGAGCTCGGTGTGCTAGTGCACTGTCTTGCTCGAACATGTGAAAGTCCAACTATCCCCACAGACACATATATGTGATTGTTTTGCATGTTTTAGTGGCTGCAACTGTAAAACTAAGAATTTGTCATGAAGAAACCAGATTTTTCACTATCAGAACAGGGTAGCAAGTGACAGCGCCAGTTGAGACTAGCATGTTTGTATCCGTGACACATTATGACGTCAGCGTTACGCCATGACTAGCAAAGAATATTTAATCAACTGCTACATTTTGTTGAAATATTTTGAATTAGTATTTCTTCAGCTACAACTGGTAAAAATTTTGTGTAAATTAATCATCATTTGAGTGAATTATGAAAGAAAGAAAAAGGGGTCTTTTATGAAACACCGTGTAGAAACAGTGTTTGATTGTTGACAGTTTGTAAATGTTTGCAGGTGGTGGAGTCGCTGTGTGTGTGTGACAGCAAGTCGACCGAAGTGGACTTGGAGCATGAGGAGCGTCAGCAGGCGCTGCTGGAACTCTGTGCTGCTGACGGACTCCAGCACTACAGTGAAGACCGACTGATTCGGCTCGCCATGTCCGCAGCATTCTACCGCGTCTGTGAGGCAGTCTACCAGCGCCGAAGACAATACGACGAGATTGTCGCCTGCTACTGGCGGGATCCTGCACGTCGCCATCTCACGTTCTCCTACGTGCAGAGCATCGTCGCGAACAAAGCTGTGTCGTCCGAGGAGCGAGCGAGACTGAACAGTGCCGTGACCAGTGCAGTGTCAGAGCTAGTCAAGATTGATGCGCGGAGGACTGCCAAACTGCTGTTAGTGACGCTTGGCGTCAGCGCAACTGAAGTCATACAGCACCTTGACTCACAGGACCAGGAGGTCGACGCCGACCAGCCCGTGTTCAGCTTTTTGTCTGGAGTGTTTGATTTTGTCGCCAGCACGCCGGACATACAGTCGACCCTCGACTCGAGCGTCCATGAGCGCTATGTCAAGATAATGTGTCGACTTCGGCACCCGTCGCCACGGATTGTTGAATTCCTGCGGACCACATCTGGCTATCGTCTCACCGAGATGTTGTCCATCTGTCGGCGCTACTCAGTGTCTGACGCCATTGTCTGCCTGCTCGAGAAGTCCGGAGACATCCGCGGAGCATTTGACATTCTGTTCGATCGCCTCACTCGCAGTGCAGTCCAGACCAACACCGAGGAGGGTGATGTGGAAGTCCAGCTGGAGGAGTTGGTGGAAGACGTGGTGGGACTGCTGCAGAGGGGATCACGGCAGCTGGAGCAGAGCGAGCTGGAGACGGTCTGGTTCAAGCTGCTGGACTTTCTGATGGACGCTACCAAGCTGGTGAAGATCCGGTCGACCCCAGTCGATGATGCAGCCGAGCGGCTGAAGTCAGTGACAAGGCAGGTGATCAATGCGATGATGGCACACGTGGCCCTGCCGGCCGTGCTGCAGCGAATCATTGCCAACGAGGGTGGAGTCGCCGGTCACTTTGGTGATGTCCGCGACCTGCTGACTGGAGTCCTGGACGCGTGCAGCTACGAGCGGACGTTGATGGGTACGTGTGCGAGGCTCGTGAATCAAGACCTGCACTGTGCCATTGCGTCACTGATGCGGGCGTCACGCCGGGCTACTGTGCCGCTGACTGACACCTGTCTGCTGTGTGGTCGCTCAGTCCTTGCTGGTGCTTCGACGCTGAGACCTTCACAAGACATTGTCTGTTTCCACTGTGGACACGTTGTACACCGCATCTGCTTGCTTACTTGCACCGTGACGTCACCGGGGGCGTCACGTGACCCGGCAGCGGCCGGGGTGGAGGAACGTCGCTGGAAGTGCCCAGTGTGCTGTAGGTCGACTTCTCTGAGACCACCCACACTGACAGCACCACCCTTGGGGGTCCAGTCCCACCACTTGGCTGCTACTTCACCGGCTCATTCCAGCGCGGTGTCCTCCAGCCAGCCAGACCCAGTTCAGCTAGACTCCATCGACCGACTGCGCTGCGTCTCCCGCGCACCTTCTCGACTGACCGTCCTCGCCGAGCTTGCGCAGCTGGAACATACCCGGACTAGCTCAGTACTCGGACACTCCCTCTCCAAGGGTGTACCTCACAGCAGTATATTACGCAGTGACCAGTTCGCCCTGCGGCTTGCAGCACCACCGCCTCCCAATACTGACTAGTGCTGGGGAAAACTGAACATTGGCCAGTGAATATTTGTTCATCAGGGGGCATTAGTAAACATTGCTTCTCGTCTGTCTGTCTGTCGGTATGTCACATTTACAGAAATTGGCAATAAGTTCTAATTTGATATGTGGATTCCACATAATTTGCTTAGGCCTAAGTGTTAATTGATTGGGGCAAAGGTCGTGCTAACCAGGCCTCACCATTCTGATATGCAAAATGCAGCATAATTCGTGAATAAATTCTCTTCTCCACTTTTTGCATAACAGTAATGATGTCTGTAAAAAAATCAGCTGTCACATTGTGGACACTTACGCTGTTAGGTCACACGTCAAGGTCACAGGGTGCAATATTTGTCATAGTGTAATATTGAGTCTTAATTTATAGAGAACGAGTGCTGTTTATTGTAAAGTTGCGTACAGAGCGACGGGAATGAAATGAAATTAAAGCCACCCATTTCGGCTTCCATTTCATTTCATCACTGTCACGCTGTGCACCCTAACGTAATGACTAATTTCAGAATTATGATCTCATCTGCTCTTGATTGTCAGTTTGTGTTGTAGTGAATGTTGGCAATGTATTAGAAACCATAATGCATCCATCCTACTGCTGTAGATGATTTGTCTGACCGTACTAATTATGTCAGGACAATAATACTACAAGTAATAATAGGCTTCATGGTAATAGAATAATACTGGTATTGGTAGTGATATTAACAATACGGTTGATTATGCAGTACCAGTATGTCAGAAAGACTTTAGAGGTGCTGGGCTTATGCCATAAATGACCGACTTGTTCATCATGTTGGACTACAGTATTTCAGCTTTTGTTTTTTCAGAGGTTTTCACCAGCCTCTTTCTAGAGTTGTTTCAAGACAGCTACGCCGGTCCACAAACATGTTTTTGGAACTGTAGGCCTACTGTTTGCATGCCAAATCCCCTTCTCCAGTGTCAGACAACCAACAGTATGCCAGTTTTTGTTTAGTTGAGAAAAAAGTTATTTTTTAATCAATTTCTCTTAATCTGACACTCACTAAGAACTTCAAGTCCAATTAACTTCTTTTTTAATTACACTGTATGCCGTAACCACCACGTTTAAATGTGCTCAGATTTGTTGTGTCTTTTGTTTTATTGTTCTTTCTGTTGATTGTTCATTTAAACAATTTTTTTACGTTTTGTTGTTATTTTCAGCCAAGTGTTTCACAGCGTTTCCAGTATTCAGCAAGTAACTGTCATGTAATACTGCATGTAGCCCACAGTTTTGTACGTTGTTGAGTTGGAGTTTAGATTTATCAGTTTGTTTACTGTGCATGTATCAAATAATCAGTCAGTCAAGTTTATTGCAAGTTCTCAACTGTTGAAAATATGAACATGTTTCAAGTGATACGTCATCGTCAGTCGTCGTTTACTTATTTGTTAAAACAGTTTAGGCCTTCTACAAAAACAGGAGGACAGGTTATGATGGCCTATACGTCATTACAGTGAAACACCAAACCAAAAAGCAAGCAATTATTCTCTTACAACAATACAACCATCCGCAAATGTATTTACTGAATGTTGCACAAGATACGAAAATGTCAAAAACTCGGAGAGGTGTAACTGTGACCGTGGGTGTAAAACTGCTTAGGGTCATTAAGATTTGTGTAAGTGTAACCGCTGTGCCAATTTTCAGCCTCGAAGGTCAAGTTTTAGGATTAGGGTTGCATGGTGCAGTGGTTCCCTGTCAAAACCTGGACCGTCAAAACTAGCCTGCTACACAAACCCTAAACCTAACTCTATCCCTATTACTAATCCATAATCCCTAACCAGAGGTGGATCCAGAAGTTTGGAATAGGGGCGGAACGGTGGAGATGGGGTCTTGGCCCCAGAAAATTTTTGAAAATTTTATGCAAAAATCATGCATTTTGGTGCAAAATTTTCACTTGTTTTAAGATGCATCTAGTCAATAGGGGGGCGGCCCTAGGCACTAGGGTTACACGAATGTTTGGATTGTGCACAGGCTGGACTACTGCAACCCACTACTCGTCTCGCCACATCACGAGTCTGTATAATATATCCACGAGCTTGTACGTGTGTCATTGCTGACGATGCTGAGGACGTGGAGAACGGTCGTATATGCTCCTATACACAAGACACGCCGACAAACTACCGTAACGAATTAACTGGTCATGCCATTGCGTAGCATCGCTAGTCTCACAATTAAATTAAGGTACATAGGCGACGTACAAAGCAGTCTGTAATAGTTTAAACAGAAAGCAGTGCAAAGCACTGAGATGTGAAGACTACTGTGGCTAGATTTTTTGTACAGCCCTCACGCAGCGGCGTCGCGGGTAAAAAAAGTAGGCGGGGCAGAAAGTTCTTGATTTTCCGACAGATATTGCAAATTTCCAGCAGAAGTCCAACAAACGGCTGCGATCGAATTTCCAACGGAGATGAATATATGTGCTCAAAATTTTAACTTTGCCACTAAATTTTCCCTGAATGGTTTTTCAGCATCAAATAGACGAACATTTGTCGACAAAAAGAAGATTTTCGACAAGTCAAAATTTCAGAGGGGGTGCCCTTTGCCACCTCTGACCCACCGGCCACGACGCCACTGACTTCAAGTACGAGGGTGCCCTCTGTGGTCGCTCAGACGCCCCTGATTAACGCTAAACCTAGTAAAACTCGCCACCTGACACCGGCAATAGCGTGTATGACGTCAATATCTTCTTGTGTAATACAACTATAGGCCTACAGAACCTACATGCCTAGCCGGTACTCGTCGAGTTAAACAGAATGGTTCTGATCATGGGCTCTGATGTAGGCTCTGACACGGCGACAAGTAGACGTAGGCCTACCTGTTAACGTTCAGCAACGAGACATCGGCGGCAGCGTCAGTGTCTGTCGTGTGGCTGTGTGTTGAACTTGACTGACTGAACATAGCTGCCAGGTATGAGTTGACCCGAGGACGTCGTAACGGCACCGTACCGACGACCAGCGTCACCGGCAGGCTGAACGATTCCGACCATCGCGAATACCTCAACTGCACCTGCATTAAACCAACATGCCCAGCGGCGTTTATTCCCCACAAGTCCTTGGAGCAAGTTTCCTCCCCTAACTCAAAGTGAGGCGCCGAGAACGAGGCGTCGTAGAAGTCGAGGAGATGGGGAGAGGGTATCTCCCTCCTCAGCGGACTAGCGGGTCTGGGGGATCGTCGGGAGCTTCCCCATCGGGGTCCGGGGCAGAGCCCCGGCAAAATGAATTTGGTGTATTCTAAGCGCCACAGAGCACTTCTGCTTGCAATGTATCGTAAATATAATATGCCTAAGTGCAATTTCCCTACTTAATTTTCCCCTCAAAAAACTTTCTTCCCTATTTTTCTTAGCGCTTTTGCTCCAAGGTTTATATGGTGTAGACGCCCCTAAACATGCCAGCGCTGCGTACGTGTAGACGTCGAAAACGAAGGGAGAAGATCGATCAGACGAAGATCGAGTGGACGCCGGACCGAGAAGACGACGACGTTTTCGCTGTCGGTGGCATTTGACTCAGACCACTTGGGTCTATGTGCGAAAATAGGCCTAGTCACACAGTGTTTAGCGGGGAGATAATAGCACAACAGCAACACGAAGTGTGAGCGTTGGACTAAGTGACTGACCGTCAGTGCATATCTGATGTCGATGTTTCGCTGCGGTTTACTGGACGGCGACGACGCCGGTAAGATGTCGGGCACGTTGATGACTTCATTGTGCCAGCGTGCGGTTGTCCGGGGCAACACGTTTTCCTTGTCAACTGATGTCACGCTGCTGGTCGATTTACGAACTTTGCGCCCCGACCTGAACGTCACGTGCTGCACGACAACGTTCACAATATAATGTCGTTAAAGCTGAATTAATTAATTAACTAACTATTCGACTTCATGTGTAAAATTTGGAGTTTTTATTGTTGGCATGTGGGTCCAGTAGGCCTATATAGTCTTGTCAACTGTGAACCTTGCGTAAACTATTGATGGAACACGCGGAGAATACGAATTTCAGAAGACACTGCAAGCTATTTTATGGGGTGTTTGCACGATCCAGCAAACGTCCAGCAAATTTCCAGCAAATGTATTCAGAATATACGTGCTAATGCTGGACGATTGCTGGACGTCTGCTGGATCATGTACACACCCTATTAGCCTTAAATAATAGTCACAAATTTTCGCAAGCTTTTGTTGCTTCCATCAAATTTTACACAGATTACTCTAGACTCGAAAACATTAAGAATATTTTGATGTCTCCGTAAATAAATCAGCCATTGCAGACATAGAAATATTGCAATTAGTAAATCAATAGGCCTACATCTTAGCCTAGGCACCATCGACAAGGAGAAAAAGCTGGCTCGTCAGACTAGACGTCATAATGGCTCGTGTAACGCGGGCTTCAGGCCTATTAGCTAATACTCTCATCGGAAGCAGCGGCGGGTACATGATTTTGCAAAATTGTGTTGTCTGGGGCGCAATCCCCAAGCAGAAGCTGAACAACAAAAGTTGTTTCAACCTATGCTTAGACAAAGCCCGTGAAACTGGAAGCAGGATGTATCCTGGAAAAATTTTGGGAAAGTTTTTACTGGAATTGGAGATTTTTTTACTTGACAAATCATCAGAACACAGACATGTGCACTGCTAATAAACGACTAAAATAAATGTTACCATGGAATGCTTTACGAGAGCCCAAAATGCGTAAAAAAAGCGTTGGCGACCGGCCCGCTGGAGGAGCTTTCAATGCTCCCCTAGAGCTCCTATATGAATTTTGGAAGGAAAAGGAAAAGAACTGAGAAAGAAAAGGGGATCAGAAAGGAAAAAGAGAGAAGTGATAAGGGTTGGTGCGACTATGTAAAATGACAACCTGCATGAGAGCAATGCGGCAATGACACAGTTTGTAGGCGCTCGTGTTTTCAACGTCAGCTGATACTTGTATACTGTCACCGGGCACGTAGCCACGCCTACCGACTCGTAGCTCGACGCTGATTGGTCCGCTGCGGAAACACATCAGACCCGGGTTGAATTCGCCCAGGCCGCCGATTGGTCGCTACAGACAAAACGAGTACGATATTACGAAATCATGATGTCGTTTTACGATATTGTCACTCAGCACGCGTTGTTCCAACATGAATGCGACAGTCCGTCAAGTGCCCACTGGACGGTGGACCCGCATAGTCTACTGCATTGCGCTTGGTGCGCAGTGGGCGAAGCCGTCAGAGCGCGAGGCAGCCAACCGCGAGACAGACAAACGGGCGGATTTACGGACGTACGGACGAGCAAGACACGTAATGCGGCCTATTAGGACAGCCGTAACAAACATTCAATTTCATTGTCACGACGTTACATATGCGCGTCATGTAAAGTTACTATTACTGGCCATGCATGCTTACGCGATATGAAGAATAAATCAAAAACGAAACGTTTTAAGCCGAGTTTCCATCAAAGGCAACGCTCGCAATGCTCGCAACGCAAACGACTCAAGACAAATGCTAAAAACGTCTTCTATCCTTGCGTTTTGGCCAATTTACACATACGCGACGCAGATGCGACTCAGCTGTTGAGTTTGAGTCGCGTCGACGTCGTAGGTGTGAACTCGAATTGCCGGCGCAACTCAACTGTCGTGCCGCAGTTTCCAATTCTGTAATAAAAACAGTCGCGTCGTCAATTCTGTTTACACCTGCGATGTAGATGTGAATTGGCCATTATGTTACGTAAGCTTACTTTCTTGCGTTCGCTGCGTTGGCAACTTGATATACTGGGTACTGACCGCGAGTTCAGGGTCGTCGTTGAGGTCGAGATGAGCGCTGACGTTCAGTTCGGCCTCTCGTTCAATGTCGAATCTACACGGTCGCTTCAGGGTCGCCTTCACAGTATACCTGACGTCGCCCCAACGACCCTCGAACGACCCTGGCAAGTCGCTGGGTAGCGCGAAGTCGAACTGGAAGCCGTGATTACCGGCCGCGAATAGAAAACCTTCATCCGGGCCACCACCGGTGGACACTGACAGCGACCTCGATGATGACGTCACCGGTGCTGCGGCTGCTGCCCGGATGCACGCTGAATTATCTGCAAAGATATTATATAACAAGACGCCAACCTTTCAAGACCAAGATCAAGACAGCACACAAAAGTAATCAAGCTGTCAAACTGCCCTTTTTATCCTCTTGTATTAGTCAGAACTTAAATGTGGTTTCTGTCAACTATAGTGACACTTTTATTACCAAGTGTCGGCCTGCGGTGTCTTGTAAGTGAGACAGTATAAATTCATTAGCCTAAAATTTTACTTTCAATTATGCTAAGACCAAGAACAAAACACTAAAAATTGTCTTAAAACTGTCTTGAGTCAAGACACTGTTTAAGACTTAACATCCCTGGTTAGGCCTATCTAAACTAAGCGTCTAAGAAAAGTTCTTGTCCTTATCCTTATCCTTGTTAATGTCCTCGTCCTGTGAAAACAAAGTCCTGGTTTTGGCCTTGGAATTTACGTCTTTGTTAACCTCCGTTGCCACTGCAGTCAGAAAGTTTACTACCGGTACGCGATAACGAGAAAAATGAAACTTCACGCACCTTTGTTGATCAACGACAGCGAATGGTCGAGATAGGTCTCGGTGTTCTTGCAGGACACCGTCGGCGCACTGCCTTTGATGTAAGTCGTTTGACTTTCACTCCACGATACTCGACCACAACCGTAGAACCGCACCACCAGATCTGTGCAGTGTGCACAATAAAATATAATACAGAGAGGCCAAAAAATGACCCAACTTGTTTTTGTCGGAACTTCGTCAAATCTCCACCAAATTTGATAATGTTTGGAGTACAGATAGCCAATATGATAGAAATATGTAAGGTACACTCAATGTTCACCTTACGTAATTTATGTCACCGCACTACCATGTAAAATGCAGATGCTCCAATTCATTGCGTAATGCTGAGTTGTTGTCTGCGTAAAAGTTCTAACGACTAAATTAAGCACACAATGTAATTTATTTAGCAGAATTATTATAAGTTCGGGTAACAACTTGCTTCCAAATCAGAATTTATGTCCAAAGTGTCTAAGCCATTGCGTAGACATGATGTCACGGCTGGTAGCGGCATTAACGATCAACTGATCAAACTGCACAGCACTCATTCGTGGATTAGATGTGTTCTGAGCTCATAAGTCAGCTATTTCGTTGTCTGCTATTTTCAGCGTAAAATATTTAATACAACAAAAATTATTAAATCACATGGCGCCACCCTTTGTGGAATCGATAATGAAAAGTGAGCAATCTGATACTGATAGTCACCCCATAATGTAAGAATTTGGAACCTCTACATTTTACATGGTAGTGCGGTGACATAAATTATGTGAGATAGACAATGACTGTACCTTACACATTTCTATCGTCTTGGCTATATGTAGGCCAAAAATTATCAAATTTTACGGAGATTTGACGAAGTTCTGACAAAAACGAGATGGATTCACCCTGTACAATATTTTGCAGCCATTCACTTAAAAGGTGGCATACAATATAACAGTGCCCTTGCAACTTAAAGCACGATGACAAAGAGGTGACGAAGTCATAAACTTTGTTAACTTATTAGGCTAAATCGCTGCCGCGGCAAACGATTCCGACTATTGCTACTCATTAATTCGTAACGCTGTCTGTCTGTCGTCTGTCTGTCTGTCACAATCGTGCACCTTGCTTAAACCATTCGACGAATTTACATGACATTTGGCAGTACAGTCGTGGAATTCAATGACACTGCGTCAGATGGGGTCGCTGACCCTCATGGGAAGGGAAGTTTTTGGAGTCGAGCAAAACGTGCAAATGCTTCCAACTTACGCAAAAAGATGATTTATGATTCGCCAGGTGTTAGCATCGATCTACGATACCACTTTTTACCAAATTACTTCGGTGCTTGTATTTATGAGCCGCCCTGTACATACAGTAATCAGGCTATACTATACAAGTGTGACTGTCAGAGGCGTCGTGTGTTAAAAAAGTAAGCGGGCAGGAAGTTGCAATCACACTGCAAATTATTTCCGACAAAAGAGATTACAAGTGCTCACAATTTCAGTTTTGTCCCTGAATTTCCCCAAAATGCGGGGTTTTAGTCCCAAAATTTGCTTACTAGACGAAAATTCTGAGACAATAAGACCCCAACATTTTCCCCCAAATCCCAAAATTTAGGGGAGTGTAATTCCTCCTGGCCACGACGCCGCTGATGATTGTGGAGGCGGACCTTTGATGCTAATGTCCTGGGTAAGGATGATGTGAACGCGTCCTCGTACAGTCTCGCCGGCAGTGTATCTGCCGTCTTCGCGCTCCAACAGAACCATCATATCGGACTTCTTGCGTGTTCCTCCCAGCAAACTCGAACCGCCACTGTTCACGCTGCACGGTCAACAGCATGCAAACGGAATGCTGAAAATGGCGGACTATCTTGTCACTGACTAACTACTAACAATCCGGCAAAACTCTCTTCGCAATAAAATGAAATCGAACAAAAAACCCAGCTATCGCTAGGAAAAACGCGCTACAGCCTATATACAGTTCCTGTTGCAATACTGACCTTCAAGGTCATCCAAGGACGATGACTTTCATGTCATTTGAAAGTTAATATGTTATACTTTCTATTAATAATTAATAGTAACATAACCGTATCTCCAACTGTTTCCGAGATAGGCTGTGGTAAGTTTTCCGTTGAAAACGCACATTTTTCCCACCCCCTTCATTCAACCCCGAATGTTCTGCTTGCATTAGATTGCTGAAATTCTGCATGCCCATTATGACACAAGGCTAATTATTCATGTAAAAGTTTGTCATATGACCTACCGTTTAGTCACAATACATCCTATTACGTGACTTCATTTTTTCATTGTTACGTGTGTCCTGACAGTCTGTTGACTTCATGCCACGTTAAAGTCTATTCGTACGTCATTATCATCATCATCATTATCATCCGTTACAGACGACGATGACGAAGACGACAGACGGACAGACGACACATCGTGCCATATATACAGCGTAGCTGTAGCGCGTCAAAAATTAACGAACGATCAGTTATTTTAAAGAGGTGCACTCAGTGGTCGAGCAAAAGTGACGACAAATGAGGATCGACGTAAGAGTAGGAGGGGCAGCAGCAAATCAATACAGAATTATAGATAGGTAGGTTCAGAGATATAGAAAAGTCTGAAGGTGAAAGAAAAAGAATGTTAATGCTAATGCCACACTGCACGGATTCAGCGCCGCAATGCTCACTTGCGCAGTCACTTTCGACAAGTTCGCGTAAGGTTTGCGTAGTACCGGCATAAGTGTTTGGAGTTTTGACGACAGACCGTCCGGACGCACACACAGTGAGTGCAACAGCATAGAAAGATGTAGGCTACATAGCCTACGCGAGCGGTGCGGAGTGAGTGAAGCTGCTGACAGGTAAAACAAGAAATTTGAGATAATGCTCACGAGACGCGCGAAAGCCTATAGCAGTTCCTGTTCGCAAACTGTCAGTCTATTTCCAGCTATTTCGTCGCAGTTCATTCTTAGAATGTGCGCTGCAGCCGAAGATGGAAAAAAATTAATAAAACCCCTTATTTTGGAACTTCAGGGTCTTTCAAAGTAATCGATGTTGATACGACTAAAAAGCTTGTCACTAGTGCTTGTTGTGATAAGCAGCAACCGCAGCATGCCCATGGTGATCTGCAACCGTTTTCACGAAAGACTGGTCAACAACGGTAACGACTTTTACGGGGGGTACCGCTCTTTGATGCCCTCGTGCGCAGGTTTTCTTGAACCTAAAAAATCGAGACTTGGACCGTTAAAATCTACGTTCAATGCTAGAAATTTTATACGCAGGTGGTCGTTTATCTCAATTGATTTCGGCGCAATTCGCTCTTGAAATGTGGCTCGCAGGCCAAAATCGCCAAAAAAATTCACAAAAAAACCTATTTTAATGTTTAATGTCATCCAAGGTCATTGATTTCGATGCCAATTTAGAGCCAGTGTACGACTTTATATTAGTGATTAATAGTAACTTATAGACCCTAACTCGCACAGTTTCTGAGATAAGGCGATTTATTGGCTGAAAATCGCAAATTTTCCCTACCCACGTCTCATTTAGCGCCCCTGCTCAGGGTGACCCCTTTTGAACTTATGGAAAAGTTTTACAGATCCTAAAACTAGAGTCTTGGCAGCCGATGGTGTAGATATGGTGATCTTAACTTGCACCGTTTTTGACTGATCCACTCGTGTGTCAGACAGACAGACAGAATTACGATGGCTAAGACGCACTAAAGCAGTAGCTGCTTTTGCGTGTAGAAACGTCGCGATGGCCTACGCGGTCGTAAAATGACAGAAAAAAAGCAAGTCGTTGAATGTTGAATGCCGCAAGTTTTGACTTCAGCGCATCGACATTCCTCGTCGTCGCTGTCTGCTGTATGTTCAGCCGCCACAACTCAGCGTACCAGCAACAAAAACAGCACTCGACCGCTCTCTCTCTTTCCTCACTCACTCATCGGTTTTGAGTGACATTCTCCCGGCCAAACAGCTGAAGCCGTTTTGCGCAGCTATGCAGACGGAGTGAGACCTCACCTAGAAGCAGGCCTATATAGCTGCAACTGTGCAGCCCGCCTACTAACTGCAATATTATTCCCCCATAAACGAGTTGCAGCTAGGTTACAGAAGCAGAAGCTGCTGAAGTAGCGTCAGTTCTTTTCATGTGAGTGACGTCATTGTCTGATGACGTCATCCTCTGGACAGGTGCCCGTTGCTAGGGACGCGCTCATTGGTAGGACTGCAGCGTCTCCCTAGCAACAAAACACCAACGTCGTTTCTGCGAATCTGCGTGATAATAATGACATCTTAGTCGACAGAGTTCTATAATATAGTTTTAGTTAATTAGTTTTTACCGACCGTACTAAAGTAACGGTCGAACTATTGGCATAGTTGTCGTCCGTCCGTTTGTCCGTCTGTCTGTAACGAATACATTTTAACTAAGCTTTAGGGCGTATGGGAAAACTTTTTGCACGAATAATTAGTCATGTGCGTTAAACTCGGGCGTGCAAAATTTCTGCCATCTAATGCAAAGAGAACATTTTCAAATTGGGAGTTGAATGGACGGGGTAGGGAAAATGGGCGTTTATCGACGAAAGACTGGCCATATTTCGGAAACACTGAGAGAGAGATACGGCCAAGGTTACTATTAATCATAGGAAGTGGCATACGCCCTATAAGATGAAATGAAAATCATTGACCTTGGATGATCTTAAATGTCATTGACAACCAGTACGGTCGGCTATCTTAACGACAGCCCGGCTTCTTGTACTTCAAACTTCCAGAAGTCAGACATTATCATAAGATTTACACAAAAAGGTGAGTAAAATGATGGAAAGCACAGCACAATGCGTTAAGCAAGAATGCAAGATACGTGTAGACTTACGTCATCGGGGACACACAAAAAGCCAAATAGCCTATTGAAGCAGTTTTTGCGATAAGTTACTTCGTTGAAGACGGCGACGAGACTACATAGGCTAGTGCTTGCTCGTTACACAGCCAGATCCAAACAGCTAGCGACTTAGTCTTTTACACTTTTTCCGCTTGTCCAGCTTTCTCTTTTTCACTTTTCATTGCGGTATATCGTACACGGACATGAAATCTGACGAAAACTTCAGAGTTCGAACTATATGCCATGAAATTGTCGGGAGCGATGAAACCGGACACGTAAACAAGTAGCAGCCGTGAAACTGTCAGAGAGACTGACTGACGGACAGAAGGACGGACGGACGGACGGAGAGCGGAACAGCTGTCATCTGCCCAACACTTGGTTCATCGCGATATGTGATTTTCACGCGAGATAGCAAAATGCTTCGCGCCTCTTAGCCATGGCCTGGGCGTCTGTCTGTCTGTCCGTCTGTCCGTCCGTCACACTCTGCAGCCCTATCGAAGTGGTGCAAGTAGGATCACGAAATTTTTACTGTTGGCTGCCATGGGAGTTTAGGTTATCGTGACAAAATTGTATGCCCATGGGCGAGGGGGTTCCCCTGAACGAGGGCGTCAAAGAGGGGTACCCCCTCTAAAAAGACGTTATTTTGCCGGTATTGGCTCGCATATTGTGAAAACGGTTGCAGATAGCTACAGACATGCTGCTTATCATAACAAGCACTGGTGACAGGCTTTTTAGATTTGTCAACATCGACGACCTTGAACGACCTTGAAACTCCCAAAAAGGGGGTTTTAATTAATTGTTTTTGCATTTTTGGATGCAGCGCACATTTCAACACTAAATTGCGACAAAATGGCTGGAAATAGACCAAGACAACCTGCGTTAAACGTAGATTTTAACAGTCCAAGTTCCGTCCTTCTAGGTTCAAGGAGGCCGGCGCAGCTACCCCTTCCCTCTAAAAAGTGGTTATTTTACCGCAATTATCTCGCGTAGCGTGAAAACAGTTGCAGATAGGCACAGACATGCTGCTTATCGTAACAAGCAATAGTGACAAGCTTTTTATTGGTGTCAACGTCGATGACCTTAAATGACCTTGAATTTTTAAAATAAGGGTTTTTAGTTAATTTTTTTGCGATTTCCGGCTGCAACACACATTTTAAGAGTAAATTGCGCAGAAATGGCTGGAGATTGATCTTGACAATCTGCGTATGACATTTATAGCATAGAACGTACATTTTTCAGAATCTAAGTTTCGATCTCTTACATTCAAGAAGTCTTCCGTACGGAAGCCTCAAATTTAAGTACACTTTCAAGAGGCATTAATATTTTTATTGCTATAGGCCCACACTGATTGCCAAAGTGGCAGGACCGCTGCTATAGCGCGTCACGTGAGCTTTTCTCAAATTACTTGTTTCACGTTGACGGTTAACTGTTTAACGCGTGGAGAAGACGACGCTCGGTGTTTGGTATGCCTAGTTTAAACGAAGACCAGACATTTGCGCTATAGCGTCGACAGTCGAGACGGACGCAGTGCAACACGGCGTGTTGAGGTGAAACTCGGTGGCATGCGGTCGCTGAGTGTCAGAGATTTGTTAAGAAATGTTGCAGTAAAAGTTTATGATTCGTTGATTTTTATATACCGACACCGCCAGCATAGTGCTGCGTAGGCTGATTTATGGAAGACGCAGTGCTACCACACGAAGTGTTATAGATTGGCCTATACTAGGAATAAGTGCCTATACGTCTTAACACAGAAAACAACACCATAGCCTACACCTTATAAGCCGTTTTATGCCGCATCTGTTTATAAATAGTGCGCACTGACTGTCTGGCCAATTCATGTAATGCCTTCATGTGCTATCTACTGTAGCCTATATCTTTCTGTCATATTCATCGTTGCGAGGCCAAACTTCTACGAAGATCTGTGTACCACATTATTGACTATACACATAGACGGTCAGCCAGCTATCTCTCCACATAGCAATTAACAATAATTCCAAGTAGGCCTAACAGCGACGTCCGTGAAAGGCGAAGTACGCTTTATGTTCCGACATCACCGCCTTTTCGACGTCTTTGTTCACATTTTGTCACGAAGTAATTAAAAAGCTGCAGTTTAAGGCTTTAAGTAATGAAAATGCTTCATCCTGATGTGCATTTATTTTTTGCCTACAAAAACAACAAGAAAGAAACCTACGTCAACTTTTCAATAGCCGTCTATAGTTTATCTGTTTTTATCCTCTCTGTTTGGATATCGCACAGCAAACTTAAAGATCTATTAGTAGTTGGTTTTAGTGCTTTTTCCAGAGAAGAGTGAAATAGCTTCTATGCCCATGCCTCAGTAGGCTACTAGCTCAGATGGCTACAGTCTAGTGAGGATTTTCCACCGGGCATGGGTGATTCGGTGTTCTCAGGCATACCCAATCACCCATTCACGGTGGAAAATCCTCAGTAATAGTCATGTATGATCTAGCTAGTATATCGCAAGTACGCCAGTACAAGTACAGTACAAAGTAGCAGAGTAGAAACTATAGGGACCTACCGGTCAGTGATGTCGACGAACGTGTTACGACGAGCTTTTATTCGGGATGACTGCAACAACATTTCACATCATTAATGATAAGCATCTTCATCAGCGTTATCACGTTATACAGAATAGCCCAATCAATACCACACCACGAGTTTTGAACCACAAAAATATCAGTGCCGTCCGCCTAGAGCTGCACTGTGGCGGGGGCATGTGGCAACTCCACTAAATTAGCCCGTCGAAAAATTCTGTTAAAAATGCGTAATTTCGGGCCGAAAATTCCCCTGTTTGGGAGATTCATGGGCAAAATAAAAATTTTGAATACTCGTATCTTTTCTGTTAGAAAATTGCAGCAGAGCTGTCTGGCGCAAAACTGCAACTTCCTGTTTCTTTAAATTAACTTTTTTAACCGCTGAATGTAACAGCGTCGAGCTGGCATAATGCATTAACGCTCTATGATAGTTTTTACGTACTTTCATTGTCGTGAACACAAGCTTGTGTGTCCTTCACGGCGAGTACGTTGTGAGGACGTGCAATGAAGTATTCCTAGAAGAAAGCGCAATGCTAGTCTGCAGTCGAACTCCCTTCTATACGTTGGCCACACTTCAGATTCCGCGAAGGTATCACTGTGACTCTGTTTATATCATCATCAGTAACAGCAGCAACAACAGAAGTCTCTCATCTAAGTGGGATAGAGACTGAACAATCAAGTAGCCTTTTTCAGGCTCAACTCAGATCTAAATAGGTCGACTGTCACAAACTGCTGGAGTTCTACCAAAGCGTCATGTATCGATCCTCCTGTAAACTTTCGCGCAAACAAATTGTAACCCGTAACCTCACATACTTGAACATTGGCTTCAGAAATGTCCGCCTACTGGACAACGACGACTCGCAACAACTCATTCGCCACCGGATATTCTATCAACCGATCCGCTGCAGGTTATGCCGTACGTCACGCTGTGAGAGACCGTTCTCGCGCGACACGGGACGTCGCACAAAGCAGCAGCTCAGCGGCAGCAGAATAAAGAAGAGAATAATGCAAAGTATTAGTAGTAGCAAGTTAGTAACTTAGTCTCGAAGCTGCGCAGTGGTAGCGGTTCGACGGCGTCCTACAAGACTCGATGTTCACTGTTTACCTGCAGACTGACGGAACACGTCTGCAGCACGGCGTGGCACTCACTCTAAGGGTCAGTATATCTGCTTAGCGCACCTGTTCAGGTGAGTTGAGTTGAGCTGACTGCCAGACTGCCAGGACCATCCAACTCTGAGCGGCGCTCGTTAACTCTGTGTCTGTATCAGACAGGGGCTTCCATCCTGGGCGCAGCTTGCGCCCAGTGAAAAATAAGAGCGGGGGTTGTTAAGGGTGTAGGCCTAGATCAAAACTCTCCTCCACTATTTTGTCACAGAGCAACGAGAAGAGGAGGAGGGAATGCAGAGGGAAAAAGGGGGAGGTGAGTGAATGAGTAGGGTTTAACGTCCCACCCAACACAGTATAGGTCATTTCGGGGACGGCCTTTTCAGGCAAAATGCACACAAACACATAATAATGGAACAGTAATTTTAACCTTTACAGAAACTCAAACACAAGATACAAAAACAAGATAAACCTAAAATTGTAAAAACTCCATTATACGCGTGCATATGTAATTAACATAATGGTAGTTCTAATAATCTTCCCTGTTATGCTCCAGACATCAATGTGATAATGCTGTCTATATTGGAGGGAAAAGGGGATAAAGCATAAGAAAGAGGAACAGGAGAAAAGGAAGAGGAAAAGGGGCGAATGGCGGGGCAGGCAAAAAAAGCCCGAAAAGGGGGAGGACTTGAACCTAAATGCAGAGGAGGTAACTTGCATCCGATTTCAATTCCAGATTTGGGGATAGAAGCCATTGTTCTCAGCAGCATTATAACTAACCCCGGCCAGCTGCCGCAGCTCTGTCATAACCGCATCATCGCTCAGACGCAGACTAAGCAGAGAATAAAGCTCAAACTGCACTACTTCGACATGCTGTTGACTTGCTGTTCAACATGCCGTATAGAACACTGTAGACTATAGTGTATTCGGGCTTTTGGCCGACCGTTAGATCGAGCCTTGGGTTCGACGTGTCGTCTCAGCTCATCTGCCTATAACGCACTTTATTGTGCTAAACTACAGGGTGGCCCCCAAAAAACGAGGCCACTCTGTTATATAGCTTCTAACTTCAGAAATACTGCTTAGATCTACACGATTTTTTGCACAAATCAAGGTCGTTTCATTCTCAGCATGAAAATATAAGTTATTGAAATTAATTATGTGCAACAGTGGCGCCACCTGGCGAATACGAGTCATATTGCTTCAAATAGCGATCGGTAATAGTTCATGACGTTTAATAACAGAACAAAATGCACTTAAAATTACAACCACATTATAACACTTAGTCTGATTTAGTCATGAAATCAATGTTTAGAATTTGTGCTCGATATGTCCACCATTCTGCTGCACCACG
>Ga0056128_1001582_pt1 | contig 25715 bp, 14 predicted proteins | sample WorMetLIZISLAND2_FD_71113 | JGI IMG/M metagenome (GOLD analysis project Ga0056128, IMG submission 71113) | Marine gutless worms symbiont microbial communities from Max Planck institute for Marine Microbiology, Germany - Olavius geniculatus... ... | reverse complement strand
GGTGCGGCACTGCTGCACTGACGTTGCCCACTTTCTTCGGATCAGTATCATGTCAATCATGTTTCTTGTTTTTCCGTCATTCGATCGCCATGTCCACTTCCTGCAATCCTTTTGTTGGAAGTTCGTGTTGCAGATCATCATGTCGTGTTCTAGCGCAAATTCTAGCAGCCGATATGGCCGATAATTCGAGTATTTACTGTCAGCAGTTGCACATGTACAATTAGATAAAATGTCAACCGAAGTGCTAGACATTTGAACAAATTGTGCAAAATGTGCGTTATTTTAATCAAATAATGATATGCATTGAATAAAAATGTAATGTTTTGCTTGTTTCGTTTTCCCCAGGTAGTGCAGAAACAGACATTCGATGCGACGGGAACATAAATGGTCATTTAATGGCCAGTTGTGTCTGGAATATGCATATCGAAAATTATTAAAATCTGATTACCCGTCTTTAAGTTACGATCGATAATTTTCTTGTGTGTTTTTTATGCCTCACAGTGTATATCGTTATCTGGCGCATGTTCACATTATAGGCCTACTTATAAACATCGTATCTGCAACGCTCTAGCTAGGTGCAAAATGTCTGGATCGCCACCAAAATGCAACCTTTCCTTCTTCGGCCATAATGGACTCATCCACAAAACCCATTAGTAATTTTGGAGTAACTAATCTACCCCCACAAAAATCAGCTGACCCTTAAAAAGCTGACCCCAAAACAACCTTGTTCGTCGCTTCCCACCTCGGCGGAGATACAGGTGTGAAAGCAAATAGACCTATACTAGGCCTAAACAAAGCTTCATTTATAAAACGCGTGAAATAAAGGACTCACTTCCAAAGGAAAAGAACTTGGGTCATGCCGACGAAGGACGTAGCGATGACGAAGAAGAAGAGCATGACGCCCATGTAGACGTGGATTGGTTGCAGGAACGCCCGGAAGTTGTGTTTGGCGCACGGCAGCAGGAACGACAAAAATCCCACCAGCCACTGAAGCAGAGATCGTCAATAAATTTACGCCAATAATATAATGGATTTGTTTAGGCCTACGTATAATCAACGTGTGTGATTTGGTAGTCTAACGGTAACGTGTCGACTTGTAATCCTGAGGTAACTTAGAGGTGCAGGTTCGACTCCGCACCAGGACACTGCCGGGTAACGACCTTAGGCAAGTTGTTCACACACATGTACCTCTGTCAACAAACAGTATAATTTGGTACCGGCTTCACCGCTGGAACGTAAACAGGCACACCGCGCGATACACTGGCCCCGTATGTGTGGTCTCGCAGTGTAAAAACTGGTGTCTGGCTGAGGGCCTTAGGAAACGGAGATCAGCGCCGCCCTATGGGCTGTAAGGCTGGGGAAGGACTTTACGTTTTACTTTTCTATAATCAACGTGCAGCAAGCTGGGTAACATTTTGTAGTGCATATTATGTGCTGTAGGTCTACAGCTATTGTACAGATGGAGTTTGGGTTAATATAAAAATTTTTTTGGTCCTTTTCCTATAGACCACTTGGCGGAAGTTCGCGGAACTTTTCACCCATTGCGTCCAAGTTCTCCAGAAGTGATCCAAAATTAACAACTTTATATAGGTGTCGGGAAGTGGAAGGCCATTGGGCCGATCGGCGACCGACGATCATCTGCAGACCACACTAGAAAAACTCACACAACGCTCCCTAGGAGACAGGCGCGGAAAGGCTCGCCAATGAGACGGTTTGGGAACGTTGTGATCAAATATAGGCCTACAGTATACAGATGTTAACGAAACGATTGCGATTGTGGTTCCACAAAATTATCCTGAAAGCAACTTAGCCATATAATTCCCAAAAAATAAACTCTTGCACGATTTCGGTGCAGTTGCTTCATTTGCTCTATAGGCCTAGTCCTAACTACTGCGACAAATTTATGGATAACCGTAGAAAAAAATAACACACTATAGGGGCATATGCAGCGCAACGGCTGAGCCCTGCAGTGAGGCGTCACGCAACAAAGCCTTGGCTTTGAGTAGGCCTATCACGGCCAACTTTTTTCGGCTTGGTTTCAAGACCAAAGTCAAAAATTCTGCCCGTAAGGCAAACATCTAGCGTCACGTACTGCATGTGCTGCGCATTTCCGAAACACACAAAGGCGATCGTTCTATTCTATTGAAAATGCACACTAGGCCTATTGCAGATATAGGTTATTGTGAGGGATCCCTGGCTAATACTATTCATCAAAATTATTTAACTTTCTTTTTAGCCATTTTTCTTCTAAATCTACTAAATTCTATTTTATCGGGCGAGTTTTATCGTACAAATTTTTTCTTTCCCAAATTTCTCTTATTTCGGCTTTATAAATCGTTAGCTAACAGACCGCAAATTGCCTTTTAAATTGCCCTTTAAATTCCGACCGGGTCGACGAAAGTTGAGTCGCCGACCCCTCCCCTCTCGCTACTAACACCGGATTCAGATTCGGCTACTTACTGTTCGCTTGCGCTCAATGCACTGAAAAGGCAAGAACCTGTATTCCGAAGAGTATGATGGTGATGAGGCCGAGCCAGCTATGCAGTGTGAACATGTTTTCTATGTCGGAACGGTTGTGGTAGTCGAACGCAGCTTTCAGCCCGACCGCCGCAAACACCAGTGACGCCGCTTGGACTATGCCATGCATGATCTTCAGCGGCAACTTCGAACAGCTGCGGAAGAAACGGTAGATCAACATTCCTGATCACGCACATACTGTTGTAGTGGTTTAGACGGAACCGTAAAACTAGGTCTACTCGTACGCCTACAGGCCCTACAATTAGGCTTACCTACTAACTGGTTGAGAATGGTTTTGAATGGTTGCGCTCTTCTCAAGCTGATGCGGTTATTAATCGATTCACATGCCAACATCTGAAGTCGCAAAATTTTTTCTTTTTACTCAATAGCTTATCTTACGTGCCAAAAATCCTATGCCTAAAAATTTTACTTTTGACATTTCCACCCCAAAACGTAATGAATTGATGAATGAATCAATCACCGTTCCAAAATTCATCTTCCGAAAACTCAGTGTATGCTACGTGCACAGATGTCGGAGAAACGACATCAAGGACGGAAACATAGACGGACCGACGAACAGACGACGTGCGTTTAAGGACGACGCATAAAACTGGCTGTCGATGCAGTCGTAGTCTTACTGACCGTTGCCGTAGAGAAAGACGAGTCCAATGAACATGAGCAGTGGGTGATAACTGAACTGTTCTTTCGGCGTTCCATTCCAGTCAAAGCCTTCACGATAAACACCCATCCACACTCCGACCATGACCGTAGCTGCTATCAGCAGCACCTGCAATGTATAAGTAAGTAACTAAATACGTAGTTCATTTATAAGCTCACGCCATATTATGCGCAAATTGGTCAACAAGTATGGAAAGGATGTCGGCACATAGTACCAACATAGTGTGCGGTTGTGTACGTGCCATCATCCGAATTCTCTGTCGTGCACAAAAGAGTTGAAACAACAGGCTCAAAAATACCATTAATAGAAATCTCAACATTGGATCCCTAAAAGTTTGTTTCTTGCAATCCACAGCCTGGAATCATCTTCTGGCATAGGCCTACGTGCAACCGCTGCAACTGGCTTAGCCAACTCGTTTAAAAATGCTCCAAAAACGTTTTTTTTGCTATAACTATGTGTATTGGCTACATTATAGGCCTAGACCACACAACGTAGCGCCCTTATGATAATTTGCATGTTACGGCGCGTTAGAAATTGTATAATAGTAGGCCTATATGCCTATGCCGGTACCTGCCACATAGCAACTAAATTCGTCAAACGGCGCAGAGGGTGCACAAATGTGACAGACATAGACAGACGACGGACCACGCTACGGAGAAATGTGTAACTATAGGCTGAATCGCTCGCGCCTTAATACATGTTGCATGAATTTTCACAGCTGCATGAATCGATCGTTGAATTGTACTTACCTCGAATATAATGACGAAGCCGAGGAAGCATTTTCCGGTTAGCGTAGACAGGAACCGAACAGAACCGGAGCTAGTCTGAATTTCCTTCGCCATCGTCCAATCGTCGTCGTTTTTAGCACTTTTCTCTCTCTGCTCGTCCGACGAAACGCAGTGCAGCAAGGCACACACGTTTGCTATAAAGTGGTACGGTGACGCGCGGACTGTGACTGTCTCGTAGTGTCTATTCTCTATGACTAGCGGTCGACCTGCAACGACCGAGATTTATTGGTCGTGCTCTCGTGCAATATCATATGCAGTGTCGCTTGTGTGAAAATTTTGCCCCTTAGACTGTGACTAGGTCAGTGCTAGAGGGCGACGTTTATTAGCGTCTATAGCTTGAATCGCGCCAAGGCCAACATTATTATGTTGGCCTCTCTCCACTCCCTCCCACTCACGCAGATTTCTAGGTCTAGTCAGTCATTCACTCTAGGTGAAAGGCGTTAAGGACTGCTGCATTAGCATATAGCATAGCATGCCGATACTTGCTCTATCGACAGCATTGCGTATAGTGCGACCGCCAAGCATTGTATTCAGTTAACGATAACAGAAACTTTAAAAAAACTCGCAAAAATCAAACAGTAGCATCGCGAATGCCGCATTTAAAAAGTATGACCGGCCGCGGCGCACTGGCGATGCATAAATTACATTGTCGCCGTTTAAAACACGGTGAGGCATATATGATTAGGGCCTATCATGAATTGATGCAAAAGCTCGGATTTTTGAAATAGTAGGACTATGAAGCAGTGAACGAGAAAATAGCCTATCGCTGCCAACCTACTGTGTGCTCAGGTCAACTCAGCCTCCTACCCTCATTTGGATGGAAAATGAATTAGGCCTAGTAGCTTACGGGCTTGTAGCTGATTAGGGCAGTGGCATGTATGCTGAGTGCAGCCTTCGTGATTCGTTAATGTGTTCTCTGACGCGGGCAGTGGATGGCCGCATAGTGCGCTGCGGTATCATTAGCTGATGTCAATCAGCGGCCATTTCCGAGATTGTAAACCCCGTCGGCCTTTTATCAGCGACTGACGACTCATTTGGGTATATTCACTCACGGCATTTATAATTCGATATCATACCGTAACAACACGCATCTCTATCTGTTTCTAAATTATTTGCAGACAACGTAAGGTGCTTCCACACAGCATTAAGTATACAGGGTGGGCCCATAAATAGCACCATTTTTGTACACCTTATAATTTCACCAAATATTAACCGATTTTCAAAATTTTTTACTGTCAAAATCAAGAGACAATTTGTAATAAAACTATTACCATAGATCCCACCACTCCTCAAGTGTGTCGCTACACTACCTTGTGAAATATCAGACGACGCACTCAAGCCGGCGACGCCATTGACCAGTTGCGTGATCAACGTTGATCGAGCCTGCCATGTTACCCCCAAACAGCCCGGACTTAAATCCAGTCAGTTATGTGGTTTGGGATGTTCTTCAACAAGTGACCTATCAATTTTGACGATTCACGACAGTCAACCAGCTGAAGCAGACGATCGTCACTGAATGGGGCAAACTGCCGCAACGTTTGGTTAATTGCGCCGTTGGTCAGTGGCGTCGCCGTCTTGGATGCGTCGTCCAGCAGCAAGGCAAGCACATTAAACCTTTGACGTAAAAACTGTGAGATATTACTTTTTAGACAATAACTGAGACAACAAACACGTTGTTTTTGTTGTTAATTTCTTAAAATGTGTTGTTGCAGAAGTTGGCTTGTTTTTAGTTGTTATTCTTAAGACACTGACATCTCACAAGGTAGTGTAGCGACACACTTGAGGTGTGGTGAAATCTGTAGTATAGTTTTATTACAAATTGGCTCTTGATTTTCACAGTAAAAAAATTTAAATATCGGTTAATATTTGGTGAAATTATAAGGTGTACAAAATGATGTCATTTATGGGCCCACCCTGTATTCGTATGGCGTCGTCTTGAATGTCTTTTAACGTTGCATTGCATTTCTTAAATGAAATTGAGTGATAAAATCGGCCAAGAACACAATATTGCAAATGCTTAGGCCTATCAAAAGAAAGTTAACCTACAGTTTTTTTGGACACATGCTATGCCGTATGGCCAATGACAGGAAACCAATGATACCCCTTTTTGGAAAAAAATGGAGGATATGATGAACAAGAGAAGACGTCCTTTTAGAGTGGACAGACGATGTTGTGGAGTGGTGCGGAGCAAAGCTGCAGGAAATGAGCCACTCAGCTCGGCTCGGGACCGAGACAAGTGGCTCGACAAAAGATGATGAAGCAGGCATCGGGCGTCAACAAGATGCACTGAGCCCATGACCTTGATATTTGCACTGCATGACATTTCGCAAGGTTCAACATATTCCGAAAGAATAATGGCTGTAAGCGACGGACGGACGGACGCACGAAAATGGCAAAGCTTAATGAAGGTGCCGTATTAAATGGCACAGAACTCGAAGCATAGCGAGACGACAACGAGCTGATGAGTATTGAGTACTGGAGTCGTCCTTACCGCGACAAAATTCCTCGCATTATATTGCATTGGCACCGCACCGAGTACATTACCTAGACGCGCTTCACTGCACCTAGCGGCGACAACTTCGTGCTGTGAATCGTAAATTAGTAGGCCCCTGCTGCTCATACACACATATGGAGTCACAATAGACCCAGGGCTTGTATAATTTACCGCTTGCTGGAAACATCAGCGCCTGATGAGCACAGCTCTTACAGTTTACATGTAGACTGCTGCTTGCATTACTAATTTACTATACAGTGTACGTTGTCTCAGAAAATTCGCGTTATCATTTTCCCCTGTCCTCGTCGTAATTTTCATTACATGTCAACGATTCTATATTCACTGTTTTTTCCGAGGCGATGGAACAAATTCACAAAATCTAGCTGCACAGACATAATCGAGATCATGAGATACCTACTTACATGTAGATAGTAAATGAGTGATCAAGACTTGCTCACTTTAAAGTTGAACTTCGCTGTGAAGTTGTATCGGTTAGTTGAATATCCAAAGGTAGTGCGGCAGCGTAGATAAGGCGAAGCGGTGCACTATACACGGAGTTTTTTTTCTTAAAAGGACCCCTTTTTCTTTCTGTCATAATTCACTCAAATGATGATCAATTTACATGTAATTTTTACCAGTTGTAGCTGAAAAATATTAATTCAAAATATTCTAACAAAATATGGCAGTTGATTAAATATTCTTTGCTAGGCGCGACGTAACGCTGGCGTCATAGTGTCACGGGTACAAGCTTGCTAGTCTCAACTGGTGTTGTCAGTTGCTACCCTGCTCCGATGGTAAAAAATCTGGTTCGTTGATGACAAATTTCTGAAGTTTTACAGTTGCAGCCACAAAAAACATGCAAAGCGATCGCATTTACGTGTCTGTGGGGACGGCCGGACTTTCACATGTTCGAGCAAGACAGTGCACGAGCACACCGAGCTTGCAAAATGGTTGCGTTTTTGGATCACGAATCGCCTGATTTCATGTCCACATATTGCAATTGACATATTTAGTTTAAATATTTTGAATTAGTATTTCTTCAGCTACAACTGGTAAAAGTTTTGTCTGAATTGATTATCATTTGAGTGAATTATGAAAAAAAAATAAAAAAGGGGTCCCTTTTTATGAAACACCGTGTATATGAGAAGCTGCACTGCTGAGAGAACTATTGTGTTCAAATTTGCCAGTTATCTAAAAAAACTGCGTGTTTAGGCCTACGTATTTTTATGACTCGCGGTATACATATGGACATTAATTAGTGTCAGCATAATGATATACACTTGTGACTTACAGTCACGCTACATGACTACAGTAACTAGAGGCCCAAATTCCACTTTGATTTGTTGTGCATGGACACAAGTTGTACAACATCATGACATATTGAGTTTTAGACTTACTATAAACTTGCGTCGTACAACCTGTTGTGGATTTGCCGTATAGCATAGCATAGGCCTATTGTAAAATAACAAGAAAGAACAGCTGTCGCAGGAAGACGTGCTACAGCATATAAGTTCCTGTTGCAGTAATGACCCTCAAGGTCATCCAAGGTCGATGATTTTCAGCTCGTCTGAAAGGTTTTATGCGACTTCCGATTAGCGATCAACCTAGGCCCTATGTCGCACCGTTTAGCCACAATACATCCGTTACATACAGACGGACAGATAGATGACAATCGTGTCATAGACGCTTACAGCTAACGCGTCAAAAATCGACACGATTGGAGTATGGGTGACAGACCGCCTTAATTTGGCCTTGATCAGCAAGGTGTTGTTTACGGGCTGATGGCGATGAAAACAGCACTCACTGTCATTCGCACGGTCACGTGGACCAGTTGTTGACCAGGTGTACGGACATACCTGCAATACCTGCAGTGTGCTAGAACTGTCTTATCATGCAACTCGACATTATCAACAAGTGGTGTGATGGAAGCTGCTGTTTAACATAATTCCTGCAATGTCATCTGCCCCGCGGTGAAACACATCAAAGGCCAAACGACAGGTGTCGGCAAATGTGTTAAACCGCAATACAGGTCTTGCTTGTCTTTCCGTCCAGTACGTGCATTTATCTTGAAAATGAAAAACGTAAATTAGTGTAAGGTGCAACGTTCTCCAGGGCAGAAGTAACCGGTGTGCCAATTTTCAGTTCAACAGCTAATGGACGGGGTTTGAGTTGCTCGGTCCTATATGCGGACGGCCGCACAATATGACGGCGCTGGGTGGGCTGACATACTTTTCCAGCTCAAAACTTAGCCAAGTGTAAAACCAAGAGTGCATAAAACACGAGGCAACGTAATTGCACGAGCCATCTACATCGTCCGGTGAAGCAGCTTATTCAGCCGATAAACCATCGCCTGGTGGCCAGTGTCCAGTGGCCTTACGTCAGCAACTCCCCTACACCGCTGTCACTTGGCTCAGCAGATGACCAGATGACACGGACCAACAAGGAACACAAATACACAATCAACACTAGATTTTCATTATAGAATCAGTCATGCAGTGAAATCAAGTAGATGCCATCAAAGTTGCCCGTGTAACCGTACTACGTACGTCCCTTACTTTACAATGATAAATAAGTTCATCTACCAGTAGTATTAACATCAACTGCTCAAACTAGACTCGGCAATAATGCGAAAACGTTGGCAATGATATTGTCTCAACTGCGTTTCACTACAGAATCTCTGTGATTGCTCAATAAGGCGATGATTCACAAAGGCAAGCTATCGCATACGTGTGAATATCAACCATCACTACAAGCTGCACAACATTAAAATGAAACGTGAAATATGTTGCTAATTGTTGCGTGTTCAACGAAATACCGAAAGGTCTCGTACAATAGCTACACGGTGTTTGAAAAAGCGCCCTTTTTCTTTTTTTATAATTCACTCAAATGACGATCAATTTACACGAAAATTTTATCACATGTAGCTAAAAAAATATTAAGTCAAAATATTTGGACAAAATATGGCTACTAGTTAAATATTTTTTGCTAGTCGTGAAGCAATGCTGACGTCATAGTGTGCCGCGAGTACAAACTGGCTTGTCGCAACCGGCGCTGACAGTCGCTGAATAGCTGCCCTGCTTCAATGGTGAACTTCATCTGGTTCACTGATGACAAACTGTTGAACTTTCACCATTGCAGCCACAAAGACGCCCAAAACTATCACTTTCACACACTTGTTGGGATAGCTTGACTTTCACATCTTCCAGCAAGACAGTGCATTAGTACACACCACTTGCGAGATGGTAGAGTTTTTGGATCGCGAGATGCTGATTTCATGTCCTTATGTTGCTTACCGTTAGTGCTCATACATTAAACATTTTTCATCAGTGAACCAGATAAAGTTCACCAATGCAGGGTAACAAATTAGTATTTCTTCAGCTACGTCTGGTAAAAAAATTCGTGTAAATTGATCATCATTTGAGTGCACCTTTTTTGAAACACCCGCCACCTTGCATAAAACATTAATACTACGACTGTGCAGAACATTGCTAATATATAGCACAAAGTATAACAACGCTGTATCGATGTTAAACAGGAACGTTTGCATAGATATCATATCAACATGAAGCAAAAAAGGTGAAGGGAAATGTCGGTGCTTTTTATTCAACATATTCGTCATTACGCACGGCAATTCACAACCACCCAAATAAGTACACAGTGAGCAGAAAAAATAAACAAATAGTGATGATTAATAAATGTGAAAATGCAAAAAAATTACAGTGAAAAACAAATGTATTCAGTCATCAAAGTTTAAAAATTATGCAGTTCTGATTCATGTGTAACAAATGTGTTTTGATTGATTTAGTATGAAGTAAGTAATCTTGACCAACTTTTTTTTCAACAATTTTATGGTATCAATTTTATTAAAGAAAACATTCAGAATTGTTCTAGACTAAGCAATTTTATTGGTTATCATCTAGGGAGTCGAGTATATCCACACACAAAAAGTGAATATGGTACAAGAGAAAGAGCTTATGCTACAATAAAGTAAACACAAATGCTATAGAAACAAAAGCAAAAGAAATATACTGAAACTACAATCTAATACTTATGCAAAGATACTGGCTCCAAACATACCACCATTAACTTTGCTGTCCAAACCAGTTTATGATCGATACTCTTGGCAGCACACAAAAATGCTCTTAATGTCATGCATTCCCGCAACTAAGCATTTGGATTTGCCAATCTCTTTACCATGAGAATGCTGCGCAGATAGTGACACTGTATTAACAAGGATAACTTTCATAGTTGTCTCAGTGACTGTTAATTCATTTTATTGTGCAATAGCATTTTGTCTGTTTTTATTAAACATTGAATGAATGAATGTATTTTTTTGCCTCCCTGGCACAATTTCACTGCTGCATAGAGCATAAACTGCAGTATCTTCTAGCAGTATGACCATACGACTCCTAAAGTAGCCGCTAAGAAAGTTAGATAGAATTCCATAACTGCTCAGTTGTTACTACCATTTTTATCATGGATGGCTGATGGGTATATACCAAAGCTTCAGTCTACACTACAGGGCACTGTCCATGTGTCTTGCCCGAGAAAAGGAACTGGCAATGGAAAACTCAAAGTAATACACAGCCAGACAACAAGACACTCAGAATACAACGTGGCTCACAGAAAATGACGAGTAATGACAGTAAGCAACCTTAATCCCATAGAAAGGCAGGAAACCCCTGGTCTGGGATGTCATCACTGCCAGCATGTTAGCTGCGGCATCATATGCAGACACTGCCGGCACTGGGATCGGACTGGTGGCTGATAAGGCAGCCACCAGAGAATCGGCAAAGTACGCAAATTTAACGGCGTCCTACATCCTCAAGCTCACTGCAGAAGGGAACCTGGGACCCCTCAATGCTTCAGCAACGGAGTTCATTAGTAATCTGGGCCAGAAAATCGGTAACCTTTTTAGTGACAATAGAGAGGCGGTAAGCTTTTATTCCAGAATATCTCTGTGACGATCCAACATTTTAACTCTGTGCTTTTGCACCATTCGTTTTGCACTGGCTGCCCAGACCAACAAATATTCCAGCTATGTTTTTAACTTTTGTTTTTCATCCGTGAGAACCATTACTACCAGGGTGAACCAAAAAATAATGCAGATAATAATGATCACAAATATCATCACCACCAAACATAGTCAATAGCACACAACGTGTCATGCAATGCACTGAACGGTAATGCAACAAAATAGATAAGCATATAAATAACGAAAGTGGCCAAACAACACAATCGAAAACCACATGGATTACACACTGCATGCACTAAGCACCATTAGTCGTAAACGCCCTTGGTCCTGAATAAATCGAGGAAAAGCTGGTGATCAATTCAATCAATGCCTGTATTCAACAAGTCAAGGAAATGTATGCACCCAAGTTTTGTCATCACTCACAATTTATCAACTGGGGGCACACTTTTCATGCGGCCATCCAAACTGCCCAAACATTGTGTCGGTCCATATGTCCTTTTATCAGAAAACTCAAAAATAAAAGACATAGAAAAACAATAATTAGTTCGAACGTTCCCAGGGTAATGGTAACACCAATTTTCAGCTCCAAAGATCAAAGAAAACAGCTGCGCAATATTTCTGGCGTGAGTGAGTTAGTAGGGTTTAACGTCCCACCCGACACAGTATAGGTCATTTCGGGGACGGCCTTTTCAGGCAGAATGCACACAAACACATAGTAATGGAACGGTAAGTTTAACCTTTATAATAAACAGAAAGTTTAACCTATACAGAAACACGAAACACAAAAATACAAAAATGATGTTAACCTAAAATTGTAAGAACTCCACTATATGCATGCATATATAATTAACATAATGGTAGTTTTAATATTTCTGGCACTGGGTCGACATATGCTGGTTGTTTTGACTTGTGGAGTACATGATTTGAGAACATCACAGCTACAAGTTCATCACAGCGGGCTGATTATGTGCACAGTTCAGGCATCTGAGGTTCTGTAGATGGATCATCTCTTTCACATACTGAGTGCTGCGTTACTCGCAATTCTCACATATCATCTCCGGCGCCTTCAGAGTTACTCTCGTAAGCTGCTTCTATATACTCACTGCAATTAAACCAGCAAAAAAATGTGACAGGACTTCTACATTTATTATGGGGCCGTCCTTCCCAGAAGGAGGCCCCATCATGTGTTGATCCTGTCCGTCTGTCTGTCTGTCTGTCCCGTGCCTCCACCTAAAGGGAAAACGAAAAGGCCTACGAATACCAAACTTGGTAGGAAGGGTCCCTGGGGCACCAGCATCCCGTGGACCAATTTCAAGGTCAAGGGGTCAGAGGTCAAGGTCACGGCGGCTAATTGCGTTAATTGCTAATTGCTATTTCCTGTATCAAGAGGTCCACTATATCAGTATGAATTTAATTCTCCTTGTTTTTCCTTTTCCTCTAACAAACAACAAACAGACCTAGAGAGCCCCAAAACAGCACGCACGTACTCAAACTGCAAGGACGGCCCCATAGTGGGCGCCCCTCAACGGATGCACCCTCTTGTTTTTATAGCCTCTCAGATGCGTTAATCTTGATAGTAAACACAACTCTAAGGCAAACTAACTAGCAAAAGATGCACGTTTACACATCTCAGATAACAACTGCTAATGCTCGGTTTTAAAGACACACTCATAACTCATATAATAAGTTAGAAATAATGTGCTCTGGTATCAACACCATGGCAACAATATAGAGAGCTGACAGCCCTTCTCCTAACATCATTACCAAATCTCTGCATAGGACATCATTTCTCCACTGTCTACCAGGTTAACTGATGTCCAGAAAGCTAACAAACTACAAAAATTAATCAGAAATCAAAACAGAATCTTTTTTTTGTTTTTCACCGTCGACATTCCAGCTATAAAATCATTCTCCCAGAAGGCAGTAGTTGTTGTCACAAAACCAAAATGCCATGAATTATAAACAAAACAGCAAAAGAGTCGTACTGTGGTAAACTCACGTGGAGTATTCTATTACTGACTCAACTCACATGTTTACTTAAAGGTCTTCAAGAAAAGTTTTGCTAATTGCCAGTGAGATAATTTTAAGACTAGATCATATTTCCGATTCCCGAATCACAAGTTTCATAGCACAAAGGGCAAATAAATATTGATGATATCTTATAGTCTGAACACATTAAAGATGGTGACGGTAACCTGTCGTCACTGAAGTCCTCATCGCTGTCTGGCATCACTTCATCCTCAATGGTTGCCTGGAGGTCAGCAATGCGTTTGAACGCAAGCTGCAGGTCTGACTGGCTCTGAGCTAATTCTGCTTCGACGTTCTCCATCTTCTTCTCCTGTGAACAGTCCAACCACGGTGAAGCATATAATTATCATGAACTGATGCAAAAAGCTCAGATTTCTGAAGTAATAAGCCTATGTGCCAACAGTGCACGAAAAACTAGATATACGACGTAGGACCTAGTAGGCCTATCGTTGCACTGTATACGTCAAACAGCAGCAACCACATCATCGATTTATTTGTATTTCTCTCTCTTTTACTTCTCGTATTCTTCTTGCTATCAGTTCCTTTAACATTAAAGTTAGGTGGCTTATCCAAAAACATCAGCACTGCTGGCTAGTGTAGCACATATAACATATCGAGGGTAGAATGGCAAAATATCCTATATGTATCTGCTGTTGACGACATTTCAAGGAAACTGGAAACACCTTTTACACCACAAACATTTCAGACATCTCCAGTGTTTTCAATGTTGTTTGAAAAGTGTCTTGATAAATAACACCCAAATTCGCTTGCTATATTTCATATTATAATAAAATAAATATTTGAGTGATATTTTGAAAAACTTTGAAGTTTGTAGCTGGGATGTTTGGCTATACACAACTGTAGGTTTGCCATTCTACCCTCGATATGTAGTGTGGTCTGTACGTCTGTCACAACTGTGCACTCTGCTAAAGCTGCTGAACAGAATGAGATGCCAATTTACATAGCTACCAAGTAACATCTTACTAAACAGCATAAATAACAGTCCCAGTCCTTCCCTCACGACAAGGAGAGATTTCGGGGTTAAACAGACAGACTAACAGATCATGTACAGTAACATATGACACAACAGTAAACAAGACAGGAGTTTCTGAATGGCACAGAGAGACCATTTCATGCTATAATAATGTTAGTAGTAACTAATTACATAAATAAAACAAGTGTGTAAAACAAAGACTATATGTCAGTAAGTAAGTAACAGAAGTTGTGAATGTAAAAAAAAGTTAGCCGAAGATAATAAAAGTAATGTTGTGACTGTCTATGCTATACAAAAATACTCTGACAGTACGTGTCATAACTCTTGACGTTGAACAATAAGTACACCTTTAGAGTGAGATTTCAGAGTCAACTGGTTGACCAGATAAAACTAGCAATCATGGGTCGAGCAAGATGTAAAACTCTACTCAGTACGCACTCACTGAGAAAAGTCCATAAAAACAGAGCTAGAAAATGCTTGTGAAAGTGCATATCTCTGCCAAGTGAATTTTTACAACATAGTAATTTAAATGCATTGTATGATCACCAAGATTCTTTCTAATAGCTATAACCACAGCACTCTCACAGCACACGTTGCTGCTGGTGACGTCGCACACAATATATAGTCTGTGGATGATGTAATGACGTCATTACTGTTATGACATCATGCCGATGCCGCTGTACTGTGAATCATCATGATGTGCACAGACAGACAGAGAGACAGAGAACAGTGATAACTTAACTGCTGCCAGTTCACTATACTCACTTATGGTGATGATAATAAAAATGTCAGTAGGTAAATAAGTGTTGACATACCATACCTTGCTTGTGTTAAGTATGTGATAAGAGTGTTGATAAGTAAGTAAGTGTCAACAGACTGTGTCCAGCTTGCGTCGAGTACTGTAAAAGCAAGAAAATGTCATTGCGTTGAGTGTGTGATAAAGTGTCAGAAAGTAAGCAAACATCAACAGACCAGATCCTGCTTGCGTTGTGCTGACTCAGAATCCTTGCGTCGAACGTCGGCGAGTTCTTCCTCCAGATCACGCACCTGACGCTGCAGTCTGCGCATCAGTTCCTGAGTCCGAGATTCCTCCGTCTTCACACTCAGCCGGTCCTCTGCCTCAGTGTCCATCTGCTCCTTCAGCCGACTCAGCTGTGTCTGATAACAACGATAACAATAATAATTTGTATTATTCTCTATTATAAGGCAGCACAAAGCAACACTGTACACAATAACATACATAGACGAAAATAACTTTTAAAACCATGAGCATAATACTTAGCAAAAATACACTATCATTACCATCCATCTGCTTCTTCAGTCAACTCAGCTGAGTCCACAGTACAACACAATAATTACAGCAACAAAAATAGTACACCAGTTACTACTGGCATGGAATCGTTCACACCAATGCCATGCTTTGTTGTTTTAGAGTCAGAAGCCAGCATAAAAAAGAAAGACAGACAAATGGATGAACAAATGGAGAGGCAAGACCGCAAGACATAGATGACCTAATAAGATAATCAGATAATAAAATAAATATAAATACCAAAACAATGAAAAACCATACACACAACACTTGGCATGAATAGCTACTATCAGTTCCCGGAGATAACTTAAATACAGTGGCCAACCATTTCATTTTCAAATCTAGAGGAAATTAAAAAATTATACACACTACACAGTATACATGCTACTTTAACAACCAGAGGACATCAAGAAACTTTTTGTGTCTCTGCCCTGCTTGCTACATATATTTACTATGCACTGCGTATGAACAAAACAACTATGAGATGAAAGTTCAATTTCAGTTTTAATACAAAACAACAAAACAACTATGAGTTGAAAGTTGTGGTTACCTCAGCACGGCTACGTGCAGTCTGCTCAAAGTCAAACTTTGCCTCCAGATCTCGGACTTTCGCCTCAAGCCGAGTGACGACCTCGTTGTCAACGGTGGAAGTCTGCAGGTAGTCAATACGACTCTGAAGTGACGCGGCTTCCTCTGTCAACTGTTCTTTATCACGCTGGAGGGTCTCTATCTGCTTCGACTGCTCTTGGAATGTGATCAGATCGACTGAATGCTACACGTACAAACAACAAATGCCAAAGTCGTTTGCCAGTGAAGGCACTGCTTCAAACGCGTTATCTTCGGGAATGAGAAGTCATATGCAGTCAGAGATGGTGCATTACCACAGTGCCGTGGCTCTCATGCTGGTTTGGCTGCAACTTGCAGAGCAAATTTTGGTAGGGGAGTGTGGGTGTTCTAAGCCTCAAATCTGCCTCTCCCGAATAGGAAAATAGGACCCCTGTCTGCTGCCAGATAAATACATTGCCAACTGTTGTGACAGACCAATTGCCAAATCTTCCTATCTCACAAACCAGGGCCCTGTCTAACACAATGCTACTTGGGTCCATGCAAGTGGTCCTGCAAAATCGCATCTTTTTCTGTTCAACCACTTTAGCACAGTGCAAGCTGTGATCGCAGACAGATGGACCACATTACAGTCACAGCAGCTGCAATAGCTGAATGTCTAATAATTACAGTGTAGCACTGCAGCCTGGTAGTGCATAACATTGTTTTCACAGTACTAGTGTGTTCAGCGCATTAGAGGTTTTGACGAAAATGCGCTATATAAATTTACATTTGACATTTGACATTGATAAAACATCGACAATCAGTCAGTAGAAAAACTGTAGCCATCTAACTACTCATAATGACAGTGAACACAGGGATGCACCTGTTGTACAGCAGCTTTGAATTTCTTCATCAATTCATCCACCTCCTCATCATTCTCTTCCGTTCTACTCTGAAGCTCGTTCTTCTCACGACTGAGAACTGAACATTTCTCCTCGACCTTTACAGACACAGACGACTGACAACTCAAAAAGAACATCCACAATGTAATTGCTATGCGTTTAAACAACTTATGTACACTGTAAGGAAGTAAGTAAGTAAGATCATTTAGAAGGCGCAATTTCACAAGAGCCACAATGTGCCGTGCTCTCAACGCCCGAACAAAAATGTCTTTAAATGCCGTTTAAACTGTTCAAAGTTAATGTCACTTTGTCTCAGATGAGCTGGCAGACTGTTCCACAGCCTAGGACCTGCAGCAGCAAAGCATCCGTCTCCATAGCTGCTGCAGGTCCTTCTGACGACACTGTGCCGGAAATAGATGTTTCAGGTGTTAATACAACTAAAATTTACAACAATAACTTCCACTTCTACTACAGTGCTATAAGCTACTACTGCAGCTACCACCAATTTTACTAGTAGTTGATGGTTCGAATACCATAATTTCACTGCTGCTAACATTTCAGCACCGATAATTTGTAGAAGAATCTGTCACAAGCTGAATGACCATCTGTAGCACTATCCCAGCAGTGAAGCTACATCAAAACTACAGTGTCTCAAAAAAATCAAGGCACTTTTATTTCTTGTATAGCTCCGTGAAAGACTGGCTGATTTTAATACTTTTTGGTGTGCAACATCACAAAGAAACTTGATCTAAACAACTATAGTTATGCCCACCTCACCTTAATACTACCGCTACACTACCTTGTGAAAAGCAGAAGTCGTAGTTTGGACGTTTACAACAAAGAATTCATACTGGGTAGTGAATGCATCAGCTCAGAAAAGATTACTGAATAGCAACAAAAATGAGTAATAGTTATTATTTCTCAAAAAGTCACGTATCTCACACCACAACATCTTTAATACAGCCTGTGCTCAAAATGTCTGCCTCCAGCACAAACGCAAGCGCACAAATGTTGACGTAACTTGCCAACAGTCCGTTCAATAACTGCCTGACTCAGAGCAGCCCACTTGCGGTTGATGCATTGTTTCAGATTGTCAACGTACGATCTTAAATGCATGTGATTAATGTTGAATAAGCAACAATGAGTAAAAGATTTTCAATGATTTGTGGTCTCAATGGCTTTTATGAGCCAACACATGCACTACTCAGTATGAATTCATTGTTTTAAATGGGCAAGCTACGTCTTCTGCATTTCGCAACGTACCGTAGCAACAGCATTAGAATGAGATAGGCAGGTATACGGTTGTTTACATCAAGTTTTTTTCGCGATGTTGCATGCCAAAATTATTAAAATCAGCCAATGTTTCACGGAGCTATTCGAAAAATAATAGTGGCTTCGTTTTTTGGGGTGATGCAGTGTACTATTAGACTGCATCAGGAACACACACAAACACAACACACCCGTTACTGACCTCCTGTTTGGCCTTGGACAAAGCCTCAAACTGAGCCTGAAGTTCATGCATCTCTTGCTCCATGCCTTTACGTGCTTTGATAGCAGCAGCCGTAGCCAGCTCCGCATCCTCCAGCTACGGAACACAGCATCACTCAACATATACAAACCAGACAAATATCTCAGCTCAGTGCTGACATATCATGCAGCCATCTGCCTAGCTATATGCTACACTGAGTGAGTAGTTTCTTAACGGCACATCAGCACAAAATAGGCCATTCAGTGCCATACGTGGTTAAAATTAATTAAAAGCATTTAATATATATGTATTAAAAGCAAAGTTAAAATACTTGAGATCAAGGCCATTAAGCTAATGTAAAAACAACATTATATACGACTGTAAAAGTTGACATCTTTAACATAAGCAATGATGTTGCGAGATGCAACATTTTCAAAAACGTCCTTGAGTGTGTCCACTCCAAAATATCTCTGACGTGCTGCACTGTAACGGGTGCAGTCTACCATATATCCTACACTGCGCAACTCTAACCCTAACCCTAACCTCTGACCGATTAACTAAAAACTGGCACACCGATTAGGCCTGTCAGGAAGAAAGCTCACACAAATTCTGGTTTTATTCTACATCATTGTCGTTGCTTGACAAACTGTGTCATGTAATAAAAGTAACACACCAGTCAATCACTGCATAAATGAAAAACTCCAGATATCCATTAAAATTTATAAGTACCATATGCAAAAGTATTATCTGTGTGGTTCACTGTCACAGTGCATCTTAATCCCTAAACAGGTATCAGCCAGGCCTTGGTTCAGTCCCCAAGCAAACTGAAAAATCTGCTTCAGATTTCAGAACTGCTTACACAAATGTTTTTCGATTAGTTTCTCAAAATGGCAAGAAGATTTGACGATCTCCTCCATAATCTGCTGAAACTGTAGCATTATTGCAGTTTACAAAAATGCATATATATACTTTATTAATATTTAATTATCATGTCTCAGGAGTTTAAACAGCTCAACAATGATGGTGAGGAGAATAATTATTTTTTTCTCATAGCTATGACTTAGGCCAGTACCTGGTTGCGCAGCTGTTTAACGGTGGTGCGGCTTCCAGCTGCATCTCGGTGTTTCTGCAGCATCAGTTGAGCATCTTGCAGTAGAGCCTTTGTACGCCGCAAATCACGACGTAACAAGTACTCAACATCTGCACAGAAAATTACACAGAATACACCTAAATGATAAGAAATAGACAACTTTTAAAGTTACATGTTCCCACGTGCTCTCCCTCATCACTTCTCAAAAAGGCCAGAGTCACACAGATAATGCAATAAACTTGCCATTCAGCAGAAAACATTACAATAACTAGAAATTAGCAGTCAGAGACTGCAGACCTCCGCCAACGCCATGTTGTTCGCCAGGTGGCAGCACCATATTCGGTTTGGCAGCGGTTTCGCTTATGCCCCATTTAAAGCAATGTTAACGAAAATTTCAAAGTTTCCGGATCACCTCCATAATTGAATCACTTGTAGTTTTTGCCATTCCCGACATTCCCTGAAAATTTCAGAAAGATACTTCCATAACTTTTTGAGTTATCTTGGTCACACACAGACAAACTCTGGCAAAAACATAACCTTTTTGGCGGAGGTAACCAGTTGTGAAAATAACAAAAATCATACACCTGATGCTGAACACAGAAAGTTATTATGAGCTATTATCCGATATTTGTAAAATTATGATGAAGTAAACAAACCTCTGTCTCGGGCGGGTTTCTGTTCACTGATTGTCTGCATCTGTCTTTCAATTTCTCTCTTCTCTCGCTGCAGTTTCTGCCGTTCATCATGCTCCTCCTCCAACTGCGTCTCCAGTGTCCGCAACTGACAACAGCGCATTCCAGCGCTAATAAAGAAATGTTAACACGCTAAACAATTAAACACAATTAAAACACCAAGACTGAAAATGTCAATGCAGTGACAAAAATAAACACAACTACACATGTTGTTTCTCAGCCGGAATCGGTTTATCGCAGGCTTCATTAACAGCCAGCACCTTTAACCAACTAGCCGCTATGCTGGCAGTCCTGTTAATAAGGCCTAATACTTATATGCTGCACTCGCTGTTTCTTCCCTGTTGATGACTTGTAGTCAGCCATCATCAATACACATTAATCCTACTCGTGGACAAATGGCCAGACTTTGGTGGCTTGGTCCAATATCAAGACAGTGCTATTATGCTATTAAGATGAGTGAGTGACTAAGGTTTAACGTCCCACCTGACACAGTACAGGTCATTTTGGGAATGACATTTCCAGGCAAAATGCACACAAACACATAGTAATGGAACGGTAAATCTAACCTTTACAATAGAGAAACAGCAAGTTCAACTTTTACAGAAACACAAAAAGACAAGCAAAACCTAAAAATGTAAGAACTCCATTATACGTGTGCATATGTAATTAACAATAATGGTAGTTCTAATAATCTTCCCTGTTATCCTCCAAACAGTCATTAATTTCAGAATGCTGGAGGCCAGGGTTTATGCTATTAAGATGAGAAGCAGCCTACCTTCTTCTGCGTAGAAGCTTTGACTGTTTCCATGTCGAGTTCTTTCTCTTCCAATTCCTTGGCATGCTGCTGTCTCAGTCGTTCTTGACCCATCTCCAGTCTCAACTTAGTCTACCAGATAACATCAACAGTGCTTTTACAGAGCTCTGCATTAGCTACAGTTGCAGATGTGAGGTTGTCTGTCTGTCATGTGGCACAGTTTTGTGTCAAAACAATGCAAGCTAAAACAAAATCTTCACTGTCAGTTTGTGAAGGACATTGCTTGCTAAATCTCTAACATTCATCAAGAAATTTATGAGCATTAATCCAGATTAACAGATGTAAAACAGAAGCAGAAAAAAGTGATTTTCTGCCTATAAGTTGGTGTATCTAAGAAATGGCGGACTGCTGACCTGTTCAAGCTGCTGTATTGTTCCCGCCTGCTCGTCGAGCTCTTCTTCCTGATCCTGAACTTTGCGCTCGAGTTCATTCTTAGCTTGACGTAGCTTCATCACCTGACACACATGCATACACTCACTCACTCATTCACTCCAGGAAAGGTAAAGGTAAAGGTTGTCAATTTGTATAGCGCATCACCGCGAGCATGCGCACGCCTCTAATGCGCTTTCATCACTAACCAAAGCCGCCAGCCACACGGCCACTGTGTGCAGCCTGCAGACACAGGCTGGCGTAGCGGCCGTCTAGGCAACCCCAGTCAGCTGTACCAAGGTCCTCACCTTCCGTAACTCATGTGAATAAGTTACTACTCATTTTACTGTCCCACAGAGGGTAGAAGGCTGAGTCGATCTAGCTGGCAGGCTTCGCACCGAGATGGTTTACCTGCCCGCAGGCAGTCACCCATCGCAGTACTAACCGGGCCTGGCATAGAGTAACTTCGTTTCAGCCGAAACATGCTACCAACTACGCCATGCCACCAACCAGGACCATTGTTAATCAATCAATAAATCATTCATTCAATTAACTGCCATCGACTGCTTACCAACGGGATACAAAAATAAATTATAAAAATACAATAAAATACCAATCAACTTAATCAAGCACCAAAAGCTAGAGTTACCTCCTTGTCATCTTTCTCAGCCGCCGACATTTCCAACAACTCTTGCTCCAGCTTCTTTATCTTCTCTGCCTGCATCTCAGAGTCCATCTTCTGCCCCTACATACCAGAGACAACACTGTCCATCAGCGTTGCACAGAGCTCAGCATAAGAATATCACTGCGAAACATATTTAACACACAATTTACCATTAAGGCAGCAAACTGCCGCAAAAAACTATATTATACACTTCAGCCCACATGGCTAATACACATACCTACTCACAAACTCTTAGTTCAAGATCTAAGTTAATCATCATTCAACTGACTCACTGTATGGCGTGGGTTACCAAATAATGCACATTTGCGAATTTAGTTTTAGTTCAGTTCAGTAATGGAATTTCTGTTCATCTATTCTCACAGCAAAGCCATAGCAAACGTGCTAAGATAGGTTAATGCCACAGGCCCTGCTAAACAGCTCAGTTTTAAGACGACTGCAGAAACCAAGAAGATAATGCGAATAAGTCTTGGAGAATCACTGAACAAAGAGTTCCCCCATTGGATGCTCTTCCAGGCACCTGACTAACAGCACGAAATCGCAAGAGCATTAAGTTCAAGCTTCATATGAATCTGACCATCCTGCAAAAATCAGTAAGATATTCAATCAACGAGTATGGCCATATGCCGGACTCTACTCACTTTAAGTTCCTGGTCGGCTGTGTATTTCTCAGCTGCAAGTTCGTCTCGCTCTCGCTGCAACTTGTCTCGAGACTGTTTCTCTGACTTCAGCGCATCATTCACTTTGGCAAGCTCTGCATCAAACCTTAGCAACACATTGCCAACTGATGTGATCCAGTTACAGAAACATGCTGCAGCAATACTGTCGGACAAGATCCATCCAACTGCTAAGACTTCTGGCCATTATTTCTCAAATACAATTATGACTCAGCAAACTACACTTGAATTCAAAGCATCACAAATCATTTCTTGACATTATCTATTCCTAAATATATAGGGCTGCCAATTTATCTCAGTTAGTGCAAATATGCCATAATGCAGTTCAGTTTCGCAAGCCAAAAAATTTTATACAACAGCGACAAAAGCAAGGATAATGTTTTTATATATATAAAAAATCAAGGAATGAAAGGTCACTAAAAGCACATAAACAGAAGCACAAAGACAGGGTGGACTCACTTCCTTTGTTTCTTCTCGAGCTCGGCATTACGTCCGACATGTTCTTCAAGGTGAAGGCGCAGATCAGCCATGTCCTGGTTGCTACGCTGCAGCTTGCGCCGAGTGTTGACAAGCTGACGATTCAAGTCTTCATTGTCAGCCAATGACTCGGCCAACTGTACACATGTTCATATGTCACCAACATGATCATCAGTTTACACAATGAGTAGCACAACAAATCAACAATACATCATAACTTTGTCCACGTACATGCCAGACACTGACAATTTTCTAAAAATCTTTCACCGATAAGAATCGATAGAAATCCGCAACAAAGAGAACACTAAAGAATCAGCCAAATGTCTATGTACATAACTGGTATAACCATCAAGTACAAACTACTTTTACTGTTGACTTAATCAAGCTACTTTTTAAGACCTACTGCAGTTTATGCTGTAATAACCATCAATACAAGAAATCTGAGCTAATGCTCATGAGATGCACGAGAGTTTATAGCAGTTCCTGTTTGCAAGTAATCTTGATCCATCTCGATCCATTTTGTAGCAGTTCACTCTTTTGCAGCCAAAAATCGCCAAAAATCACTAAAAACCCCTATTTTTAGGCTTCAAGGTCAATCAATGTCAGCTCGTCACCAGTGACTGTTATGTTAAGCAGCATGTCTGTGCCTGTCTGCAACCATTTTCATGCTAGACAAGCCAACATCAAATCAATAACCACTTTTTAGAGGGGTACCCCTCTTTGACACCCGCGTGCGCACTGCGCAGACTTCCTTGAACCTAAAGGGTCTAGGCTTGGATTGCTAGAATCTACATTCAATGCTGAAAATTTCATATGCAGTCTTGGTCTTTTGTCTTGGTCTAACTCCAGCCATTTCGACGCAATTCACTCTTGAAATGCGTGTCGCAGCCCTAAATCGCAAAGAAATTCACTAAAACCCCCTACTGTTGGGGGGTTCAAGGTCATTCAAGGTCATCGAAGTTGACATTCCTAAGAAGCTCGTCGCCAGTGCTTGTCTGTGCCTATCTGCAACCATTTTCACGCTAGACAAGCCAATAACGGTAGAATAACCCTTCTTAAGGGGATACCCCTCTTTCTCCTCTCATTCGTGGGGACCCCCTTCACTCAGTGGCATGAGATTTTGTCACAAAATGCTAGAGACTTTAAGCTATCATACGGTAAAAACCCGAAGTCTCTATCTCACCTGGGCTCCGATCGGTATCGGGATGTGACTGACACCAGGACAGACGGACAGACACCAGGACAGAATCACCGTAGCTAATATGCGCTATAGCTGCTAGCTCTTGCATGTACCTTACCTTACCTTACCTTACCTCCAGGGTGGTCAGGCTCTTACACCTGCCCAGCGCTGAGGCCGTATCAGCTCGGCCCAATGCGCATCCCGAACGTAACCACAAGATTACAGGTAGTGGCTATAAAGCCATAGATGGCTATGAAGCCATAAACAGACGGCTGTAAAGCCGTAAATAGACGGCTGTGAAGCCGTAGTCGGCTGCGGAGCCAAAACTAGCACAAAAGCACTGGTAACGTGCAGCAATCTGCTCTCACGTTTTGGTCAGCGCTTAGTCAGCTCATCACCTCCAGATTTTAGAAATCTTTCGGGTCATCAATGCAAAGCCCCACCACCATGACAAGGTGGCTGACCACGGTGGGGCTCTTGCATGAAATAAAAACAAAATATCTGACATAGAAAGCAAAACAGAACTAAAACAAACTGGAAAATTACATTTGTTTCCGGCATATTTTCGAAAGACATAATTATGGCTGGAAAAAACATTTACATGCTTCTATTATGAATGTAAGAACTAACTGTAAATATTCCCAAGCCAACCATCGACCAAAATAGATATGGCTCAGCAGCATAACGTGACTAAGCACCTTTCTGTCAAGCAGTTTCTTGGCAGCTTCATGTTCTTCTACTGCCTCTTCATGCTGGCGTTCAAGTTTCTTCCGGGAGTATTCCGCCTCACGACGCATGCGCTCGAGCCGCTCTCTCAATCCACTGTCTGCGTCTGACGTTTCACACACCACAAATCACACACTCAATCAGTTAATCAATAATTGTTTAATAAAATGCATTGACAGAATTCACAGTGCATACACACATAATTGGCTGAATCGGATTAAACATGATGAAACACACCACAACTGTTTGTAAAATTTGGTAATACAGAAACAAAACTAGAAATTTGGGGCAAAGCCCAACAAGAGTCC
>Ga0056128_1001579_pt1 | contig 25726 bp, 16 predicted proteins | sample WorMetLIZISLAND2_FD_71113 | JGI IMG/M metagenome (GOLD analysis project Ga0056128, IMG submission 71113) | Marine gutless worms symbiont microbial communities from Max Planck institute for Marine Microbiology, Germany - Olavius geniculatus... ... | reverse complement strand
GATGACATATAGTCTCATTAATAAGTGTGCCAAAAATTATTATAATCGGACATTCATTGTTCAAGTTATTGCAAAAAATGTAGTCACATGCTTTTTTTTGAGACACAGTGTAGTGCTGGGCAAATTAGATTTATTTACCCGATGCTGCTCATCATAGGCGTAAGCTTACATTGCTTCCTTCCAGAAAGCTCCAGTAGCCAGAACATAAACAAGAAAAGACATAAAAGTTTGAAAGTCCTTTCAAGAATGTCTTTTTCTTAACGAACAACACGTGCGTTATAAAAAAGTGGGATATACACAGTACACTATCGATACAAGGAGACAAATTTTACCAATAGCATAGCTAAATGTTTCACAAAGGCCTATCAATGTCTCACAATATCACGTTTAGATAAGCTCACCGAAATTTATCTCTAACACACGAAGTAGACATTTTAGCCGACCGTAGGCGCCTACATAAAAATCATTGACCTCGGATGACCTTGAAGGTCGGTACTGCAACAGAAACTGTATAGGCTGTAGCGCGTAATCCCAAGCAATGCGATTTTATTGTGAGAAAATTTTGAGAAAAATGCGTCCGATAACTCCGTTAATTGTGTAGCTATTTATTATCGCCTGGCAAGATGATCACGTGCGACGTCTGTTATACTAGCGTTGATTGTAGCTTTCGAGAGCAGCGTTCCGTTAGCATAGCGTGCATAGAACTGTGTCATCCCTGAGAAATCGCTTTTTTCCGTGATTGGAAGTCGGACCTTGGGCTTCAAACGTAGGCGGTACAGTCAGCTTTCCGTATTGACAGCTGAGCTTCTTGTTACTACTTAGGTTTTCGTCCGGCGCGCTTTCGCGACGGCAATATGTGTATCAAACTATTACTTACTTACTTAATTATGCTTACTTTCTTACTTTTTTGGATCAGCCAGACAAAACATGATTTGATGAGGACTTATTATAATAACTGCCTGTAAATATATTGACTAACTCAGACGCCGAGACAAATCCATATCTAACAGAACCCAATGTTTGGGGGAAAAATTTACCCGGATGTCTCAACCCTATAGTCTGTTTCTTATAGGCCTAACACCAACGTCCCAGCAAAAATCTACCGCGTCTACATCTACACTAAATCTACTCTGTCAGAGTTCATCATGCCTTGTTACACTCGCACACTAAACTAGACCGTGATGAAACGTACTGGGTGGTCCAAAAACGAGACCATGCAAAAAATTTGAGCTAATGTTCATGAGACGCGTGATAGACTATAGCAGTTCCTGTACGCTGTTTGTCTTGGTCTGTTTCCAACCATTTTGTTGCTATTCACTATTCTGCAGCCGAAAATCGCAAAAAATACTATTTTGGAAGTTTAAGGTCATTCAAAGTCATCGATGTTGATACCACTTAAAAACACGTCACCAGTGCTTGTTATGCTAAGCAGCATGTTTGTGCCTGTCTGCAACCGTTTTCACGCTAGACAAGCCAATAGCGGAAAATAACCACTTTGACACCCTCGTGCGTAGGCCTCGTCGAACGTAAGTTGTCGAGACTTGCACTGCTAGAATCTAAGCTCACATTTAATGCTGAAAATTTCGTGCGCAGGTTGTTTTGGCCTATCTCTATCTATTTCAACGCAATTCACTCTTGAAATGTGTGTTGCAGCCCGAAATAGCAAAAAAATTCACTAAAACCCTCTATTTTGAGCGATCAAGGTCATTTAAGGTCATTGATGTTGACACCCCTATAAAGCTTGTTGCCTGTGCTTGTTGTGATAAGGAGCATGTCTGCAGTGCCTATCTGCAACTGTTTTCACACTAGACAAGCCAACAGCGTCTTTTAGGGGAAATGCCCCTCTTTTCCCTCCTCGTCCGTGGAAACACCCCGACTCACCCAGTGGCATGAAGGTTTGTCACGAAATACTAGAGCCTCTAAACTATCACATGGTGAAAATCCGAAGTTTCTATCTCACCTGTGCTTGGATCGGTACCGGATCGTGACGGACAGACAGAAGACGGACGGACGGAATTACCATAGCTAATACCCGCGATTTTGCGATATAAACGAGCTTCTAACTTCAGAAATAAGCCTACTACTTAGATCTACACGATTTTTTGCAGAAATCGAAATCGTATCATTCTTACCAGTTTCAGTCGTGGCAGCAGAACGTATACGGAATCAGCGTTACACTGATGCAGACCTCGCCTAAGTAATTTTCACTTGTAGGGCCTACAGTAGCTCTGCGGTTAGCTATAGTTTGTCTTCGACTGTATCAGCTATTCACTGTGAATGCTTCGTCTAAGACAGTGACATAGCAAACTAAGGTCAATGCGCGGAGACAATGTTTAGCACTGCACGACGCCGCAGCGGCAGCAGCACCATCCAGCGGCGTAGGCCTATAGCTGGCTTTCTTAGGTCACGCGGTCCAGAGTTTGAGTCCCAGCCAGTATCGGGACCCCTTTTTGGGGATCACTTTTGGACCCCTTCGTGCGAGAGGGTCGCGGAATGATGATCCCCGGAAAATTTCGAATGTCTAGGTGCAAATTCCTGCATAATGGTGCACTTTTGGTAAGAAAATAAACTGGACTCTTCAGGGAGATGAGAATTTGTTCTGGTGGGAAAGAGGGGGCAATATTTATCTACGGATTTGCATGATTTACAGGGATCGTCTTCCTGACCCCAGAAAAGGTAGGAGTCCAGACTCCAGGACCTCCTAGCAGCATCAGTAGATAGAAACTCAGCAGAGGCGCTTAGACCTAATCCTCGCAAAGTACGTCTACAGCGTGCGTGCATTTGCATTGCTGGCTCCATTGTCGTCGTCCTATCTGGCTCTATACCTAGTAGGCCCTAATGCATACAATCAGAGCTGATGCCGTTCTATCTATCATAGCCATAGCTGATAGTTCTGTTAGCTTCAAGGCGCCTACAGAGCGACGTAACTGAACTGAACTGAACTGACACGGTTTAGTTTTTGACGAACTGAGACTGGCGAGCAGGGCGAGCTCATGGTTACTGGTACTGGTACACGTACGTGTGCGTAGTTACAGGTACGTAGTCATCGACGCCGTTAGACGGTGCCGGCTGTAATGCATTATTGCTTGCCTGTTGGTCAGTTCGTCGAAAACTAAACCATAATTATCAGTTCAGTTACGCGTCGCTCTGTACGCGCCTCTATCTGGAAGTTCGGACTGAACAGTTAGGCCTCAGCGGAGTCTGCCGATATGAACTGCTTATTGGGCCGACCGTTAGGCTATAGGAGGCTGAGTTTAACGGTTTGCGTTATGGCACGGGCTGTCTGTCATCTATCCGTCTGTCTGTCCGTTTGTAACAGATGTATTGCGGCTAAACAGTGAGAGATATGGTCTAGTTGATATTGATCACTAAGAGGGATTCGCATAATAGCTATTTCCATCTACATAAATATCAATGGATGACCTTGAACTTTGATACGCGCTATTGTGGCAAAACGGTACGTCGTATCTCAGAAACGGTGAAAGATGAGCCAACCCCATTGCTATTAATCACTAACAGGCGTTCACATTTGCTGCCTTATGGGCAACAGCGCTTACTCTAGCGACAGCTGGGCTTTTCGTACTTGACGCTGATTAGTCTAAAAATCTAGTAGGCCTACACAACTTTATTATGCAGCTGTATACACCTAAAATATTTTAGGCCTATATAGATCTACTGAACAATACAGGCAGGTTGGCGTTATATGGGCAGTGACTGACGCAGTAGCGGAACCAGAAGTACATGGTGGGCCAGAAAAAACGGACCCGTTTGAGCGTTGATAACTCAGCGATGGTTACCCGTAAAAAGGCGTGTTATTTGTCAAAAGTTTTAGAATGTTGTATACAAAAAGGGCCAAACTTGCATAGCAAGTCATTTAAATATTCTTTGCCTCATTTGCCTAAATCTTTATTACCCCTGAAATTAGGCATTTGCCTGCACTCCCATGTGCCCGAGATCATTGAACTCAAAAACTTACTGCCAAAAAGTCCAGATTTAAATTCTGTGAAATATTTAGTGTGTGACATTGCAACAGATAGCATGGTCACAAAATTTCAGTAACTGACCAGTATGCTAATCGAATGCTGGGCTCAGCTGATCCTGAACACATTGACTCCAGCGATCGATCAGCTGCCTAAAAGGATTGATAACGGTTATGAATGCAAAAGCTGGGCAACTGCCTATATCGAATTTCAGCCAAACTCAACGTATATGTTAATGATTGTTGATATTTTACTGTATGCTGAATGAAAATCAACTTAAATTCATGCGTTACTGCTAATTTAGCATGATTTTAGGGGTGGGACAGATGTGTGTAAATCAGGAAAAAATATTTAAATGCTGAGACATGGAATTCGTACATATTATGCGCTTTTTCATCAATAAACATCGCTATGTTATACAAGAGTGTGCGGCCGTTGAGGGGCCGCCCGCTATGGGGCCGTCCTTGCAGTTGAGTATGTGCGTATGTAACGGGCCGTATTCGTAAACAGGCCGTATTATATATGCGAATCAACCAATCACCGTCTAGAAATTCTGATAATTAGGCTTACGTTGACACAACTACTGTGTCCTGTGACCTTGACCTTTGACCCTTTGACCTTGAAATTGGTCCACGGGGTGCTCGTGTCCCAGGGACCCTTCCTAACAAGTTTGGTATTCATAGGCCTTTTCGTTTTCCCTGTAGGTGGAGGCACGGGACAGACAGACAGACAGACCCACGGACGGACGGACAGACGGACACGATCGATGCATGATGGGTCCTCCTTCTAGGAAGGACGGCCCCATAAAAAGCTCAAATGTTTATGTTAAATCCATGTTTTACAGTCAAATTTGGCAGAATTTCGCTGGTGACGAATATTTATGCAAATTACGCCAAGAATATTTAAATGCTTCACTACCCAAATTTGTCATTTATTCTTTGCAGCATTCTGAAACTTTTGACGTATCGCAGGTCTTTCTACCACTAACCATCGCTGAGTTATCAACGCTCAAACAGGTCCGGTTTTTTGGCCCACTCTGTATGAAGAGGGGGCAAACAAAAGGTAAAGGGTTGGGTTTTGGGAAGAGACTAGCTGTGCCCTCTCTCCAATTTTTTAAATTATTTTATATCCAGTCAATAGGGAGGGCCGGGAGTAGTAAAGGGGCAGCCATGCCACGTGACGAGGCCTTTTACATTTACAATTTTACATATATTGCTGCATATTCGGCATTACCGGGTAAGGTGTTACTGTGTTATTAGGCCTACCGGGTAAGGTAACGAATCCGTCAGACTGGTACGCCTACCGAGTATCTTGCCTCTCTCCCACTCCCACTGGTCGAGGTGACTGGGCTGCGACCGTGCGTGGACTGCGTGCGGGACGGGGTGGGGTCCGTTCAGGTGTCTTAGCAAAGCGCCGTTCTATCGTTCGCGCGTCGCTCTGAGACGGCTGAGCGGCTGCTGAGACTGACAACAGGGGACATCTGTTCATCTGTCTGGCGGGCCGGCGGCTTACAGCGCGAAGTCAGTAACGAGATCAGTAACGAGATTCGATAGGCGCTCGTATTCGTTACTTCCGTATCGAATCGTTACTACTCCCGCATCTCTATTGCAGAGTTCCAGCTGCAGGAGAAAAATGGCGATTAGGTGTGTTTTGGATAATTTTTCATAAAATTGGCGAATCTTGTTCTAGGATAGGGTCGTCGTAAAGTATTCCTGTCGAGTTTGCGCGTTGTAGGATTTGCACGTACCGGTAGGTGATTTTGCACTTTCGATCGTACAGCTAGCGCTCAGATTTGCCGTATTTGCTTACTGCATGTCTGGCCGCAAACTGGGGCTTGGCAGCGACGGGCTGTGCAGACATGGTGCAGCGTAACTGGCCGGTGACCTTGCACGTTTGCAGCCGGCTGAACAGTGCTAAAGAGTGGAGCTGTCAAATTGACAATCGCATGAATTCAAGTAACTAAACTGTAGTTGCCTTGGCCAAGGGTTACCAACCTGTCCTCGGATTATTGCGTTCTAAATTTCTTTTCTGCATACTACTTCGTCTTAATAGTCAATATCTAAAACAAAATTTGTGGGTTTTTGCTAGGAGTGATGTAAAGTGCTCCGGTTTACCAGGTCATATATTTCACATTTAATCGTTGACATTTCATTGAACACGCAAATGTAAACAAGCGTAGAATATTGACACACCATGATTACTATAGCTCGCACTTGTAAATTCGTTACATTACTTTGTGACGTTCAATGTTTTTTACGGTTCAAATGTTGATGTTGACAAATTCTGTTTCGTTTGCATAAAAACTTGAACGATGCTAAGTTAAAACGATTAAATCAATGACTGCAACGCTAAACCATTAAGAAAGGTACATTTAATATGTTACATCGAACAGAATTTTGCTAAAATTATATATGACGTTACATTGGCTATCGAAAGGCATAATGCCATGTCTACGCCAATTCTTGTTGTTTTACTGTAAAAAATCTCTCTCAACAAAAAATAACAAAAACCGAACAATTTTATTACAGATAATAACTCATAAGATGTAAATCTTTGAAAAAACGTTTTTTGAATCACTAAAATTTGAGGACAGGTTAATAAACTTTTACCATTGCCTTTCCATCACTACTGTAAATAGGTCTAAATAATTATTCCGACGACAGGTGAATAGGTTTCTATGCTAGCTATGACACCAGTTATTGCTGATTATATGTTTAAAAATGTTTCTAACTTTCTATATTCTACAGGTAGGGCCCGCAAACGTCGCAGGCCCAGTTCACTTACCCCCTACTCTCCTTCTTGATGGGTATGGGTGTGTTAATAACGCGTTAATTAATACGTTAAAAATTAATGCAGTGCGTTAATGCATTAAAAAAATTACCGTTTTGATAGCTCTACTAAAGGGCCATCATTGTATACGAGACCGAAAGGTCCACGGTTCAGTTCCCAGCCGGTACACTGCTGGGTAACAACTGTAGGCAAGTTGTTAACACCTTCGTGCCTGTGTAGGTCAAGTGTCTAGTGCTTGGTGTTGAATCGAAACTTTAGGTTGCGTTTCGATTTTCGCTGCCATCATTTGCAAGCAAACTTGAGCAAGTTGCTAACCTGCTGTGTGCTCAGGCCAACTCAGCCTCTTACCCTTTGTGGGATGGGAAATGAGTAGTAGCTTACGGGCTACGGGGTGAAGGCCTAGTGTGGCTGATTGGGGCAGTGGTATGACTGCTAGCAGCAAACCTCGCGTCCAATTGTTCGTTAACGTGGGCAATATATGGCCGCATAGTGCGCTGCGGTATCATTAGCTCATGCCAATCAGCTCCCACTTCCAAGATTTTAAAGCGCTTTTTGTCTAGAGTCTGTCTCGTATAAGAAGTGCTATAGCAAGTGCTGGACTTTAGTTTTGCCTTTACTGATGCTGTAGGCCCTGTATATGTATGATGAAGATTTCAGCAGATCAGCTGAATTAACACAACAAACAATATTCTTGCGTTGATCAGCTGTAAGTGTGGTTAAAAAATATACAGATCTACATAACGTGAACAGCAACTAACGCCTGAAAAAAGAGATGATGATGATGATGATGATGAAGGACAAATTAACTTTAGTGTGGCATTAAGTCCTAAGACTACAAGGACTGTAGAAGGAGTGGTAGAACGCACAGTGCGTGGAACGACCAGCGCTGATGTAGTCAAAAAACCAGATCAGCTCGGATTCAATCAACCCCTGTACCTGTCAGTGTGCGAGCGATGCCACAAGGAAGTTTGGAAGACATATTAAGGTTGAAAGTAGACAAAATATCATTTTTGTTCTAAATCCTTTTTAATTGTCACTCATCAAATAAAGTCAGTTTGAAGTGACCTGTAATGTGCCAAGCTTTATATAAAACTCCACTCACTTGCAGATTTTTATTAGAACTTTTTTTATTGCTGTGTGTCTGCAGACTTCATCGGTTCTTTTGCGAACACACGTCAAACATTTTGTCAACCAACTGTTCCTTCATCACGTCAGGATGTCCCGGCGGCAGCGCAGTAGTCGTGGTCACCACATGTCACCCGTCATGGTGGGAGCAGCATCAGCAGCTGCCGAGCTGACCAATCAGATCACAACAGGCACACTCACACGCGGCAGCCTCACAGACCTCTTCATGGAGTGCGTCGATGAAGACCTCGCGCCGTCACAGAAGGAGGCTGGGCGCAAGGCTGCAACAGAGTACCAACTTGCGGTGGAGCAGGTGCAGCTGGCTCATGGCTCCTCTGCGCAGGCCTTGGCTGCTACTAGGTCCGTGGTGCCGGGGGGTACTAGGGCAGTGGCCCATCGTGGCAGGCCAAGGGCAGGCAAACAGACAGGCAGGGGATCAAACATATCTGCATCGACTGTTGCTGCTGCAAGCACTCAAGCTGCGCATGGACGTGGTGTTAATCGTGGTGGTAGCGTTGCTAGGGGCACTCGAGCTGTTGCTCCCATTACTATTGCTCCTGGTCCCACTGGTCCTGTTCCCCGGTCCCATGCTCGTGCTATTGCTCCTTATCCTGCTGGTCTCGATTCCCAATCCCAAGTTCGTACTATTACCGCGGTGCCTGCCATGGTGTCTAGTCATCGTGGTCCCGTCGGTGGGTCAGTTACAGCTCGCGGTGGTCGTGGGACAGCGGTACGAGGACGAGGACGAAGACGACCTGGCAGGATGTCAGCGCCAGCTGCACCAGGTAAAGTAATTACACATCAGCGTCATTACCGTAATTGTCATCATTTATCGCAAGAATACTCGATTGCTTTGCCTAAGGCATATTCAGTTGATGATGTCCGACCCACTGTTCTCTTCAGCTTCTCGTAACTGATCTTCTTCTCAAGTGATCTTCTTCGTGCTCCATGAATAGCTCAACAATTTTCCTTCTTGACTTTTCCGTGTTCATCGTCCTTTGATTTTCACCTCTAGTGCAGTCTTTTACTACGTGTCATCTGCTCTAGATACACAATTGGTTTGGAAAAAACATTTTAAAGTCTAACTAATGAGTTGATTCAGCTTTGGGTTTTTGTGGTCTGTTCGTTTGTCTGTCATCTGTCAGTGTTACATTCGTGCACTCTGCTTAAACCATGGACGGATTTACATGCTGCTTTGTTGGCAGGTGCAGTTGTGGGATCCATTGGCACATTGCATTAGATAGGGTCTTTAACCCCATGGCAAGGGGAGATTTTATGGTAAAATGCTTCCCTCCGAAGCAAAACATGCAACTGCACATTCCTGCTGCTCGCGGGCGAATAGAAACTTAGAAAAGAAGTGCTTTTGCATCATATCTATGAGTTACCGAGTTTGCTGAGTAGTTTGTTGTTGGTTCTTGGTCCTCACTGAACATGTCTGGTTGCTGCTGCCCCCTTGCGAATGGAAAGGAAGCAATGAATTAGTTTGCTGTTGGTGTATATAGATGCGGATGTGATCGTATTGGATGATGAAGAAGATGGTTCTCAGTCCGCAGTGACTCCAGCCGTAACTACAAGACTTCGTCGCTCTGCTGCACCGCCCATTACCAGCACCCATCGTAATTGAAACATTGGAAGTTTTAGGCTGCGTTCACACAGACACGAGTACGAGTACGAGTTCGGGTTTCGGTTTACAGCTCATAGAAGCTTCACTTGTACGATTGGAGCTTTCACAGTCACTTGTACAAGCACATAACTAAACGTGTGTCGGCCATATTGAATAAAATTGAATCAAGAAATGCTTCGCCATTCCACTACAAAGTTACTATTTTTACAAACTGCACATCTCTAACGGATAACGATGAACAATTTTACGATGACGTCAATTCTGACGTCAAATGTGCGCCACGGTTTTTATAAGTTATATTAATGCTATTTACGGGTCGTTTACTTTGCATGGCTTGGATAAAAACATGATCTGCACAGAAAGTACTTGTATGAGTGAAATTTACAGGTAACCTATACTCGTATGTATGTGAACGACTGCCATTGAAATACACGCAAACTCGTATTTGCCGGAACTCAGATACGGAAACCCGTACAGTGCCGGAGTCATACTCGTGTTTATGTGAACGCATCCTTAGGTGCAGTCCTAGTGCAAGCGATTCCACCCTTGTGTTTCCACATTCTGTCGTGTGGTTTGTTCGTCAGATGCCATTTGGGGGTGGTCCCATCAGTTCTATGCTGGCACTTGGCAAATACAAATGAAGAGGTTGGGTGGACTTGCTTCAGCTATTCTGCCTTGTGTCAAACTACTCTGGACCTTGTTGTAATTTGGTACAAGTTTCAGTCCCCAGTGATCTACTTCCAGTACGAAAATTAGTGCAACGTTGATCAATTGAGCATTTTCAAGTACCTGTTGGTTTAAGCCAACTGTTTGCCAATTAAAATCGGTCTAAGCCTCATGAGTGGCATAAATAAGTTTTTGCCAGCTGACACTCGGCTTGGATTAAGTACTGTAAGTAGACTTTTTAAGCTCATTCATCTTGTAATGTGTTGGACATTTTCATAGAGTAGGTAGTGATTTTGCTTAGTTGGTAATGTTCGTTGTTTGCATCAATGAAGTTAATCAATGCCAGGCTTGTTCATTACTTGAATGGGTGACTGTTGGCTGGTCGATATATAACTAGCCACCCAGGTCAACTCAGCCTGGCCATCCCTCCGTGGGTAAGTGCAATGAGCACCAGCAAAAGCAACCCAGGCACCTTGCATGATGCACCAGCCCTGTACCCATGGTCTTGCAGTGTTAACTGGTGTCTGGCTGATGTCTAAGGAAACAGAGATCAGCGCTGTCCTGTTGGCTTGGGAAGAACTATTTTGCAGCTAGGTTTGAGCGTGTTGTCCATATTGTACATCGCTAGTATTGCATTGTATGCTATGTATGCTGTAGGCTCGGTCAACAGATCACCAGTGGTAGAGGCGCAGCCGCCCATACCTCGCATGACGTTCAGTCTACGGAATGGCAATGCAGTGCTGCTACTGCCCATGCCAACAGTCAACGCACCTGCACCGAATCCAAACACAGTGACTGTCATACCTGCCCAGGTGAGTTAATTGTCATTACTCGGTGCTTTGCCTCAGTGTTGTCTGCCTGTCATTTGTCTGTCTGTAGCCTATGTATTGTGGCTAAACAGTATGTCTTAGAGGTAAACTGTATAAAGAAGCATATAGGGTTGCTCTTTCACTGTCCTCCAAATGGGGGTAGTGAGTGTGTTGTGAACTGCGACCAAATTGCTTCAGTTGGCGGCATCAGTTCAGTTCAGTAAGAATATTTGTATAGCGCAATTATGCAAGTGTCACGTTGTGTCCGAGTCATAATGTTAACACCAGTGCGTTTTCAGTTCACACCTGAAGGTTCTGTATGTGATGTGATGTGATGGCATGGCTATGATTGACAGCCTGTAGGAACTTGCCAACTCCCTACACCTATGGGCACCTGTTCTTTCTTTCTATATTGGGGTCTCTCGCCCCCAAAATTTGAATTGCAAGCATTTGGAGGCATTGTCAGAAGTAAGTAAGAAACAGCATTCATATTTGCTGGCCTTCATGCTGGTACGTGACAGATGGGCTTCTTGTTTATATAGAAATTAACATGACAAAGTTTATAACGGCACAAATTGGCAAAAACCTATTTTAGCTGCAGTGGTTCTAAGCACTGCCAATGGCATGCTCAACCTGGTAGCCATGCAATGGACTGCAAAGACAATTGGTTCTTTTGCTATATGTCAGGTGTCCGGCTGAACTGTGCCTGTAGTAGTATAATAATGCACTGTGCGTGTGATATGATGGGTGACCGTCAGTTGGCAGGTAAACCGTCTCTAAATGTAATGAGGTCAACTCAGCCTGGCCATCCCTTTCTGAGTAGGTGCAGTGAGTGCCATTGAAAGCTCAGATGTGAACAGGCAGAACACAAAATCTACTAGCCTCGTATCCATCTGTGGTCACTTCAACTTACTGTTACGTTTTATTATGTGTTTGTGTGCATTCTGCCTGGAAAGGCCGTCCCCGAAATGACCTGTACTGCATCGGGTGGGACATCAAACCCTACTCAGTACTCACTCTCTCACCCGTGGTCATACTCACCTGGGTCACCTGGCATTGTGAACTTGAGCCTGGCTGAGGGCTAAGGAAACCTAGATCAGCGCTGCCTTATGGGCCTTTATGGCTTTGAAACGAGTTTATGTTCTTCCTATGTGTGTGTTGCAGCAGACAGCCGTCGGCTCAGTTCAGCGTGCTTCGCGCAATGTCAGCAGAGGCCAGGTGCAGCCGTCGCCCGCTGTTAGTATTAGTGCTCCGGCGCGGCGCTACAACAGTCAGCAGCGCATCGGCTCTGTACGCACAGGAACGTCGCAGGCACCAAAGGCCATGGCAGCACCAGCAGTGGCGGTGGGTCACAAGCTACGCCCCATTCTGCCCGCTACGACGCCCCTCGCTGCGCCCCAGCAGCCGACAGGTTAATTGTCTGTGCTTTCTTGCTTGATTTCTTTTCAATTTGCAATGCGGAGCAGGGCAGCTCTGTGCCGCCTCCTAGTCTTAAGTCACCATATGGGCCCATTAGTCATCTTAAGGCCTTACTCAAGCCAAAATTCAAAATTCCATTGCAGGCTTGGACCATGAAACACGAAATACACTGTGTTCAGAAAAAAAGCACCTGCTCACGTCTAGTTGTATATCTCCATAGAAAGTGTTCAGATTCCCACAAAATTTTCAGGAAATGTTTAGGAGAAAACAAGTACTCCATTGGTTAAAAAGTTAGATATTCTTTGCTACTGGTGATGTCATACTGATGTCATATTTGTGCGTTTGTAATTTATGTGTTTTATCTTTGAAGACAGACATTTGATAAAATGTGATAAAATGTAGGCAAGTCAGCAAGGGTTATGGAGCTAAAAGTTTGTGCAAGATGTTTCTGGGAAATGGATAGACAATTGAATATTGATGGAATGATACTTTTAAATAAAACAAATTGACATGACCGGCAGTATTAAGTTGTTTGACTGATAGCAGGCAAGTGGTCATCCATGCAGTGACGCAGTGCATGTAAGTAGTGTTGTTACGGTTATCGAATGGCATGATCCACAAATGCCACTAATAATAATAATAATCTCTTTTTTGTTTTTAAACATTTAGCACTTACTTGTCGAGGGTAGAAAACTAAACAAAGTGTAAATGACTGTCACGGCGGACTAATTTGATGGAAAAGTGCTTAAGAATGATGCCTATTGTCCACTTGCAGAGGGTGATTGACACATGCCAGCCTGCCAGGTCTTCGGTTGGACTCCTGATTTTGAGTCATTATCAGGTGTTTACGGATGGGCGACTGCTGCCTACGCGTAAACCATCTGGGTATGTAACCAATACCAAGATTAACTCAGCCTTGGTAGGTAAATCGAGTACTGGCCTGTCTGGGTGGGGTTGATATACTGGAAAAGTCAGGGAACTCCAAAGTGGTTAGGGAGTCAGGGAAAACCGGCAATAAAAGATTGGTGAAAGTATAAACATTAGGCATATTTGCATTACACAGTCTTTTTCACATTTTCTCTTTAAAAGTTTTTGCTCGTTCTGCTCTCGTGTCATTCTGCAGTTGTTACAGTGGCAGCCAAAATTCATGAATTTTGAAAGCTCGGTCTACCTGGCCTGTTTTTAATTAACGCAAAGCATCAACTGGCGACCACAGCGTTATACAGTACATGGACGAATCTTTTGCCTGACCTATTGGAAAAGTCTGGGAAAATCAGGGAATTTTATTTCGTCTGGAAATTGGTCACCCTGGACATTGTGTGTTTACTGTCAGGTGGATCAACATCAGGTCAAGAAAAAGCAGCAGCACTAGCAGTGGCTGGTGGGCGTGGTTTAGCATCTGGTGGGCGTGGTGTAGAGGTTGGCGGGCGTGAGTTAGCATCTGGTGGGAGTGGTGCAAAAGCTGGTGGGTGTGGCTTAGCATCTGCTGGGCATGGTCTAGCAGCCAGTGGGCGTGGCTTGGCATCGGTGAGGCCAGGGAGGACGACGCGGGCTGCAGCGTTGAATCACTCAGTGATTGGTCGACTGCATGATGTCGATGCTGTTGATGATGATGATGATGATGATAACGAAGTGCCAGTTGGAGGTCATCGTCAGAGTTCGCGTAGTACACGATCAGCCAGCCAGCCGCAACCGGACACTGCATGTAAGTATAGACCTATAGACACTGTCGGTAATTATTCACTACTGGTGCTGGTAATTGTTTGTGCATTTAATGACTGAGCAGAAGAATACATTTGCTACATGAGGTTATTTAAAGATGGAGTGGTTTTTCGAGTTTTTAGCTGACCGTTCTTAAGTAATGGTTGAGCTATTGGCATGTTTTTTGTCCTTCTGTCTGTCCATCTGTTCATCTGTCTGTCTCTCTGTAACGGATGTATCCTGGCTATCGGGTAGGTCATATGGAATAACTTCTTACACGAATAATCAGCCATGTGTGTTAAACTAAATTTCAGTCATCTAGTGCAAGGGGAATATTTTTAAATTGGGGGTTGAATGGATGGAAGGGGTAGGAAAAATGTGCGTTTTCAACGGAAAACTGGCCATATTGGAAACAGTGAGAGATAGAGCCAAGATTACTATTAATCACTGATAGGAAGTGCCATATGCCACGTCACATGAGATGAAAATCATTGACCTTGGATGACGTTGAAGGCCATTATGCGCTATTATGGCCAAATGGTGCGAGATAGGGCCTAGGTTGCTATTGATCACTAATAGGAAGTCACATATTGGCTGTCAAATTACCTGCAAATCATCGACCTTGGATGACCTTGAAGGTAACTGTCAACCCGTACTGTCAGCTATCCTAGTGACAGCTGGGCTTGTTGTTATATTTCGAACTGTATTTTTTGCTCCTCACACTTGGTGCATTTTTTCCTGAAATTGCAGCTGTCCTCCAGTAGACAGCATTATGATATTGATGACTGTATGGAGGATAACAGGGAAGATTATTAGAACTGCTGTTATCATTACATATGTACAATTATAATTGGCAGTTCTTACAACTTTAGGTTTAAGTCATTTTTTTGTGTTTTGTGTTTCATGTTAAACTTTTTGTTTCGTTATTATGTGTATGTGCAATTTTGCCTGCGAAGGCCATCCTCGAAATGACCTATACTGTGTTGGGTGGGACGTTAAACCCTACTCACTCATTCACTGTATAAATTTACTTACATGCTGTATAGCATTCATGGCAACAGAAGCAGTACAGTAGTTCATATATTACTTGGCAGAAACATTTTTAATATATCGTATTTGGTACATATTGTATTTTTATATTGCTCAGCAGCGGCAGGAGCGGGGAAAGTTGCATTTGATGCGTCACATTACTATGGTCGACAGAACGGAGATACGAGCTACCAGGAGCAGAAGATTCATCAGAGACTGCTTGTGAGTAAACTGGGCTTTATTCTGATAAGTCATTGAAGGCTGGCATTGTGCTCAATTTTGCTAGCAACACTGCAACATACCATAGACCTCTTAAAATAAGGACTGACGGCAGCCATGCTTAGGTCCGTGTACTTGGATCCCTCCATATTGTTAGTTTTTTGCTATAACTTTGTCAGATGTGGTTTGTTTGCTACAAAATTTTGTACACATAGTGCTACAGACAACGTGTGTGCATATATTGTGGCTAAACTGTACGTTGGTACGTATGGTTTAGCCACAATATATGCAGACACGAGAAAGTAGAAATCGTCGGTGTTATTTCTCAACTTCTGCAAAATTCCGCGAAATTCAGTGGAAATATTAAAATTTCGTGCGAAAGTGCAAATCCTGTGGCTCGGCTTGAAATTCCATGACCCGGGGAAAACTGGACCCTAGTAATGATTATGTAGCATTGTTATATTCACGGCCAGTGTGAGAGCACTAAACAGTTAGTTGACTTCGCTATTTCTGTAGAGAAGCCCATTGAATATGACTGCAGTAGCTATCCCACAATGCCCGGTTCATGCATTGACAAATACTAGGGATTATGAATGATTGCCTTTTGCCCACAGGGTACTTTTTTAATTGTTTGGTTGTACGTTTGAATTGTGCAAAAATCCTTTACCCAGCGATGCTTGTACGTCGCAGTTGTATTGCAGGTAAGCAGTCACATGGTTTGGGGAGTGCCTTTGTGGTTTGGGGTCATGTGTTTACTGTATTTCATTCGTGGTTATTGTATTTTATTGGAAACTGTTTTCATATAATTTATTTTTTATGTTGCATATACATTTTATATCCATCTGCATTAAACTATTACTTACTTACTTATGTAAAGATTTAGAGCGATCAGCATCGTTTAAAACATGAAATCGTGGTGTTATAACAATGTAATATTTACATATTTATGTTGTGTCTTCTTAAGTGTTTTTTCTTAACCTGGCATTTGATAGTAATATGCTGTAATTTCTAAGTTGTTATCTTTGCGAGATTCATCATTTTTTTTTACTTCTGGCAGGCTTTGACACATAGCTGTGTAACTGATAGCGGCTGTTGATTCTCTACACCGTGGTCCATAAAAAACGTGCCACTATGTTGTTTTCTGAATAGCTTCGTGAAACATTGGCTGATTTTAATAATTGTTGGCGTGCAACATCACGAAGAAACTCAACACAACTGACCTTAATTTTGGCCACCTCACTTTATTACTGTCGCTACACTACCTTGTGAAATGCAGGTTATTGAACATGCTGTTGGCAAGTGGCGTCAACATTTGCTGCTTGCATTCGTGCTGCAGAAGGACATTTTGAGCACATGCTGTAGTAAAGATGATGTGACATGACACCTGTGATTTTTTTTAGATACAACAGTAGCCATTCGTGTTTGTCGCTTTTCAGTTAATCATATCTGAGCCCATGCATATGCTATCCAGTATGATTTCATTGTTGTGAATGGCCGAACTATGACTTCTACATTTCACAAGGTAGTGTAGTGACCGCATTAGAGTGGAGTGGCCAATACTACAGTCATTTGCATCAAGTTTTTTTTGATGTTGCACAATTTTATTCTTTGTCAAAGTTGGAGATAGTTGAATAAAATTTTGCAGGTTAGCGTAAATCTGAATGGATAATAGGCGTGTAAAATTTTGTTTAAAAATTCTCAGCCGTTTCGGGAAAATTATCAGAAAACCTCAGGGGGGTAAAATTTTTTGGCGCACCCTGTAGTGTATGTCCGTATGTCTGTTTGTCTGTCTGTGTGTTTGTATGTATCTGTCTGTCTATGTGTGTCTCGCTGTGTCTGTGTCTAGTGTCCTCTGTGTGGTCTGAGTATGCCCACCAACACTGTACTGATGTCTCATCTACTCTCTCATTTTCCTAAGTCATCGGGGAAGATATCGCATGCATCACGTTTGACTCAGTGTCGGATCTGTACCCTCGGCAACGTTCAGTCCACCCCGGCATTCAGCAGCCCATTTGATCTTCAGAGACATGCCCACCAGGTACTCTTGCTTAGCCTACTGCTGACTAGTGTACTGGGGCAATACGCATAACAAGGTCATAGGTTAGTTTGGAAGTAAGTTCTGCGTCTCGACTAACTACTGCCCCTGGTGACTAGCTTACCTACTACTATACTGTGTCTCAGAAGACCGGACCTCTGTTATGTTTTAAATGGACCAGTGTGGTACTAAATCGTTGATAGTGCTATGAATTACACAGACATGTGCACCAAGTACTGCTGCGGTTGAATTTACAAAATGTTGTAAAAATTTTAGTAATATCTTCTTAGTTTCTTCTTGACTTTAGCAATTTACTAAATTCTCTAATTGATTTTTGAATGTTTTTCTTAAGTCGTCTTAAGAGCTGACGTAGTTTCTTTTTGTTAGTTGTTCATAAGTTTTCCGAGTACTTTTTGTAAATCTCATTTTATTTCTAAGATATTTCTACATCAGTTTTATTTTAGGTATTTTCTAGGATTGAGCTAGGAAAGTTTGCGCATTAGACCCCTGGTGATTAGGCTATTGGTGCTGATATCAGAAGCAAATGTTAGTACACTGTGTTCGTAAAAAAACACTTACTCCCGTTTCTTTTTATATCTCCATGGAAAATGCTCAGATTTTCACAAAATTTTCGGGGAATGTTTAGTAGAAAACAAGTATTCCACCGGTGGAAAAGTTAAATATTCTTTGCTACTGGTGACGTCATGCTGACATCATATTTCTGAGTTTGTAAATTGTGAGTTTTACCGTTATACAGACGTTTGATAAAATGTTTGTGAGTCAGCAAGGGTTATCCACCTGCAGGTTTTGCAAGACGTTTCTTGACAACAGACAGACAATTGAATATTAATGAAATGAAACCTTTAAATAAAAAAAACTGACATGACCATCAGTATCAAACCGACTGATAGCTTGCAAGTGCTCATCTGTGCAGTGACGCAGTGCACCTACGCCTGCTAACATCAACAAAGTTGAAAATCTTGCACTCAGCCAAGAAGATAAACCACGAAAACAGTTCACATTGGAAAATTGCATGACGCATTAGCATATTTTTGGTTCAGTCAACACAGCAATCAATTGAGATGTTTTAACATTCTATCATATGTCTGTCTTCAATGGTAAAACCCATCTTTACAAACACGAAAATATGACGTCAGCATGTCGTCATTGATAGCAAGGAATATCTGACTTTTCTATCGGCGGAATACTTGTTTTTTACTAAACATTCTCTAATAATTTTGTGCAAATCTAACCATTTTCAATGGAGATATGTAAGAAAACATGAGTGGGTGTTTTTTTCTGAACACAATGTATATGTACTAGTGCTGGATGCAGACATTGTTTAGTGATGTTCTTTCTAATAACTTTTCACTCGTGAAAACCTTGACACGCATCAAGTTGGGTTTATGATAAAAAAGGAACTGGGTTTAACTTAAAAATGGTGAATTGGACTATTTGACTCAGTTGAGGTATTGTGTCGGTGTCAAGAGTATTTGTCTACATGGTGTTTCATAAAAAATAGACCCTTTTTCTTTCTTTCTTTCATAATACACTCAAATGATGACCAATTTACACGAAATTTTTATCAGCTGTAGCAGCTGCAGCTGAAGAAATACTAATTCAAAATATTTCAACAGAATATGGCTGTTGATTAAATATTCTTTACTAGTTATGAAGTAACGCCTATGTCATAATAGTTGCGTTTTCAGTTAGTTTATAGATAAGTGTATTATAAATATGCTAATTTATGCATGTCGACCCAGTACTTTTAATAGTTTTAGCTGATGGTTTTAATTTCTGCTGACAGCACAGCAGACGAAAAATTTGAAAGAGGCGGAAGAAATTAAAACTCTTAGCTACAACTGATAAAAATTTTGTGTAAAAATTGTTTGTCATTTGAGTGAATTATGAAAGAAAGAAAAAGGGGTCATTTTTTATGAAACATGATGTACAGGCAGTCACCTATTGCAGTTTATGTTTGTGTCTTTGTCTGTCGGTGTGTGTGTGGTCTTAGAACCACTCCTCGCCGCCGGCGTCATATTGTCGCATCTGTGAGCGGGACTACGTCACACAGCCTCGTTTCGTCGCTCACATGACCGCGACACACGGGGAGCTTCCAGACATGCCCTACGCATGCCAGCTCTGCAACTACCAGTCATCCGTCTACAACGACATCATTGCTCACTTCAGAAAGGTTTTTCTTGCTTGTCTTTCGCATGCGTTATTAGGGTAACCCATAAAAATCGAACTTTGGAAAATGTTTGCTCTCACCCCTTAGATATGTTCCATTTGGTAAGAAAGTAAGCCATTTAAATTTTCTCTGAAATATTTTTATATTTAGTGGTCTCCCAAGAGCTTTTGGATTTTACTATATATGTTTACAATTGAACGTGTTATAGTAAATTAGCAGTCAACATCAGTGCTTTCTAAAAATAAGTGCTGGCACTAGTTTGATTTTTATGGGCCACCCCTTATGTTTGCTTTGGTATTATTGTCTTCATAGCCCTCATGTTGCTTCAGTTGCTTTGACTTTCACTGTTAAAGGTTAAAGGTGGGAATGGGAAACCCATCCCAGAGTTGGGATCACAGTGTTACCTGCCACCCGACACAGGTGAACGCGCCCCACCTTAACCCCAGCCAGATAGGCTGGTACTTGATTTACCTACCCTGGAGGGATAGAAGGCTGAGTTGACATAGGCAGCTGGTTACATATCGAGATGGTTTACTTGCCGCAGGCAGTCACCTATCACAATACTAACTCGGCCCCTTCGTAGAGTAACTTCGTTGATCGGATGAAACGCGTTACCACTATGCCAAGCCACCAACCTCGTATTGTTTGTCTAAGTGGCCACTGGCCCATGGTAGGCGTTTTCCAATAGTAGCTGTTGTAATAGTGAAGGACAGTGTTTATGGTGCTGTCATCATGGCACTGCCACTGCGAGAGTTTACCCAATTCATTTGATGAATTTAGCGCAATCTTTGGACCAAGTCAGTCAGTTTGAGCCACAGATCTGCCTAAACTGCTGGCTTATTTGTTGCTACCTAGCTTGAAAGCTGACACTCATTTCACTGTCCCATGGCCCACAGAGGGTAGAAAGCTGAGTCAACCTAGCTGGCTGGTTGCTTAACCGAGATGGTTTACCTGTTCACAGACAGTCACGCATCCAAGTACTAATTGGGCCTGGTGTCGAGCAACTTTGTGTTAGAACAGCCATCCAACAGAGCCACTAAACCAAAGACAAGCAATACGAGGGCTGTTTGCATTAATTCGTTGATGCGTGCTTGTCAAAAACTATTTTAGGTCCTCTGTTGCAAGTCAACCTCACAAAGCTGGTCTTGATTTTCATCTATTTGTCCATCCATTCGCAAAAAGTTCTTGTCCAATTTCAGTGAAATTTGGTTTATAGCTAGAGGTCAGTGACTGCTACACAACAGTATGCGATGTGGGGTTACCATGTCTCCTGGAAAGTCCTGGATTATTTGTCAGTGAAAGAGTGGGAAGTTTGGCCATGTGACCCGATCTATGAGGTCAAGGTTATTGGAGCTTAAAAGTTAGAAATTCTTTCCTTTTGAAAGTATTGTTTCTGACTTTGTGGTGGCATGTAGCAAATGTCTACTGGGTGTAGATTCTTAACTACAGCACAACATCAGAATTTGATCGGACAGGATTTTTGATAGTATTGCAACATTGCAAAATGCTACATAGGAGTCAACTGCAGTTTTATATAACATTAGTTTTTAAAAATTTTACCCTATTTTGCTACCCCACTGCCCATCTCTCTTTTTTTCGTTTTTTTGTTTGCTTTATTGTATGTTTGTTTTTCTATCTGTGTATCAGCGTCATGAGCATGGAGCATCGTTGATGTGCTTCTACTGTCTGCACATAGAAACGAACGTCGCAGACTATGTCAAGCATGTTCAGGTTCATGACACACATGCTAGAAATCAGCTCTTATGTAATACTGTAGTAGATAGTACATGATGATCTGGTGTAAATACAGGCTGTGACACAATTTCTGTTGTATCTGCAATAGTTTAAAAGTGTAAAAGATTGTTTTGCATTGTTTTGCTGGGAACAACAATACAGTGTAGTAATAAGCTGGCTGCACTTACTTGTGATTCACCAGGGGGCAGCACCGCTTAGCAGTTTCACATTTTACTACATTTATTCAGTCACATGTTAGTATTATTATCAGTACTGACTAGTGATTGTGCACTGTGTTCAGGTTATTGCTTATCTGCAATAGGGTTGAACGATACTGGTATTGGGGTACCGGGTATTGGCCGATACTGGCCGGTATTGGGGTGGATTGGGTATTGGGCGATATTTTATTGACTGTGAAACCCGATACCGATTACCATTATTACCATTACCGAAATCCGCTCACGCCGCCAACCGCTGTCACTGTCTAAGCCGCAGTCAAACAGCAGTCGGCGGCGGGCGACGCCACTATACAACGATCTCGATTTGCTAGCAAACAACAGTGGCAGGGAGAGTGGGGTGGGATAGGCGCACCTGTAGAACGGTCGCCGTTCATGAGAGATTGGAAGGATTAATTATCCCCTCTCCGCTACACGCCATCTCACACTTTAGGCCTAATTTCAGCAACTGACATGGACATTATTATACAATCAGCGCATGGCATTACATTTCGTTGTGAGCGATCGGCGACCACGTGTGATTGTTGTCTAAGCGTTGGCGCTGCGCCCATCACAGGAAGAATGGGAGGGGGGAAAGTGCATGCTAGGTATAGAGTGGTCAAAGGCAAGCAGCATGCCGGCGTAGGTAACAACACTTATCTAATATCCCCTCGCCTCCTCACGTCGTTGCGCGTACATACACGTTAATACTAACTAGTAATTCAAACCAGGAGCGGCCGCCTATTACGTTCTGCACCGGTTCATGTGTGTGAACTTGGAAGTTAAGTGCTGCTATTGTTATGAACGTCAGTCTGTTGACTGCAGCGGGCGGGAGTGGCATGGTCAGTCGGTCGCCGTCCGTCTGTCCGTCCATCCAGGGTTTAATTATTAGTGTCAGGTTAGGCCTACATAATGCTCACAGTCCACTGGTGGAGGCAGCACGAGTGCCAATACCCTCGTGTTGCTGACGCTGACGTCGCGCGGTGCTACTTGTTGGCGCCCTCCACGTCGGTTGCCAGCAAACGTCTGTTCAGTTCTGCTGGCAACCTGTATTCTGACAGCGGCAACCGTATGGCTGGCCAGCTGGCGGAAAAACTGCTCTTCATTAAGCATAATCTGAAATATGTTTAACTGTAAATAAAATATGCTGAAGACTTAAGTCATAGATTATCTGTACGCTGAACACTGAAAACTCAACGTTTTGAAACTGAACATTTAGACTGCAATGGACATATGATAACTTAATCCTAGTCGTAAATTATTTGCATATTAAACCTTTAAAAACATTGTTTAATGCATCAAACTTTACTAGCCATAGCATTCACATAGGCCAGAGTTTGTAGAAAAATCAATACATTAAATCAATACAGTGCTTCACTGGGCAACGGACAGGGCACTGGTATCGGTATTGGTATTGGGTATTGGTATCGGCAGGACCGAATAGTATTGGGTATTGGGTAGCTTTTTTGGTATCGTTCTAACCCTAATCTGCAAGTAACGCATTATAGATAATGTAATGTAAGCTTAAATCAATTTGGTACAGCATCGTCGTTGCATCATGTCTGTGAAGCAGAATTGCTGTGTTGACTCTGACCTGTCTTAGGTGCAATAGATCGTGGTAAATAGTTTAGTGAGTTCAGTGTTAATCCTCGATTTGAAAGTGCCAAAAGTACTAGATGATCTGCTGTTTGCAGACAGATTGTGCCAAAGAGTAGGAAAGGCGACAGCCCATCGGGGAAAGAACGAAACCGTAAAGTACGAGGGTTGTTTGATAAATAAGGTACAAAACAACATCATTCTGTAAGTTTTTCAAGTACTAAAAATCAAAGATATACGTTTAATTCTGAGTAGCAGCTGTGAGTTTTATGACGATGACCACTTTGACGTTGTTTATACACATTAAATACGCCGACATTGACACTAAAATCTTCCCATAATGAACAGCATGCCGTTATTGTACTTTTGTGGGCAAAAAAATAAATGCAAATCAGATTCACTCAGTGATGCATCCAGTATATGGTGGCAAGTGCTTTACGAACCAAACAGTTCACGTTTGGTGTAAGAAAATGCTAGGTGGGCAGAAATTTGTATCATATACCGAGGTGCAATCAGTCATTCTTTTTGGCATGGACAGCAGCCAGCCTCGTTCTTTGCATCAGACATTCAGAAGTTTGCTGACAGATAGGACAAATGTTTGAGAGAACTCGGGCAGTGTGTTGAAAAATGAAACATTAGTCTTTAGCATTTAAAGAGATGGTGTTAACTTGTTAAGTTTATCTATTGTTTTCTATCTTGTGCTGTTTCTCACTTGCGAGTTATGATAGGTTACTGGTGGAGAAAATAATATACGTGTAGACTGTGTTCTGTGAACAGATGACGTCACAATAATGACGTCATCATCAAAAAAATTTCTACATGTGTTCAGACTAAAATTCCCCACAAAACTTATATTTTGCATTTTTTAGATTTGGAAAATTAACAAAATGACACTGTTTTGTAACTTATTTATCGAACAACCCTCGTAGTAGTAGCTAGGGGCTGATGAAGCAGAGATCAGCTGTGTGTGAATCGATTTCTGGTATGCTGGTAGGAGGTTGTGCAGGTTGTCTGAGCTTTCTTGCCTTGAAGGTGAGCATTGCCAGCTCATCTTATGGGAATCCAGTGCAGCTCTTGCCTCAAAACAATAGCACTGACAGTAAAGGTAAAGGTAAAGGTTGTCAATTTGTATAGCGCATCGTCGTGTATGACGTACACCTCTAATGCGCTTTTTGTCACTAACCAGAGTTGCCGATCGCACAGCCGCCCCGTGCAGCCTGCAAACACAGGCTAGCGCACCGGCCGGCCAGGCAGCCCAGTCAGCTGTACAAAGGTCCCCACCTTCCGTAACCCAGATAATGGGTTACTGCTCATTTAACCGACCCTGGAGGGATGACAGGCTGAGTTGGCCTTGTTGATTGACTGATAGCACACGTCGTACCCTCAAAGTGGTCAAGCAGCCATCCATCAGTCTAGCGCATGATAAGGAAAGTCTGCCGGCCAGGAACGACGTTCTAACCACTATGCTATGCCACCAGTAGAACGGAGGAGCCTGTAAGACAGCATGCACTAAGTTGTTCTGCACCCACTGTGATCCTTGATATTGCTCTGTGCTAGCCCATTTGTATGTCTGTTTGTCTGTCTATGTGTCTCTGTATCTGTATCTGTATCTGCCTGTGTATACACTTGTGTCCAGAAAAAAGTAACCCCCTAGTCTCCTAGACATCATAAAATAAAAATACGAATTTGAATAAAATTTTGTACATTTAGTCGCAAATAAATTGTTAACGCAACTGCCACATTTTGTTAAAAATATTATTTCTTATTATCTTATTTTTCAACAAAATTTGATGATCGTTTTAGAAATTTATTAGAAATTAAGCGTCTAAAAATTTTGTTCAAGTTCATTCAGATTTGACGTTTCTGTTGCACGATTGATGTCTAGGGGGTTACTTTTTTTCTGGACACAGTGTATGTCTGTCGATCTGTCCGCATCTGTCTCTGTCTTTCTATATGTCTCTGTGTGTCTGTCTGTCTGTGTTTAGAATCATCAGAGGAAGAAGGAGTGGATCGCTTGTCGTCGCTGTCGTCTGACGTTCTGCTCTCAGATTCGATTATCCCAGCACGTGACCAGTCACCATTGCCCACTGCCATCTGACACTGTTGCTGCTGTACCCATCACACCGCGATCAGCTGCCACTAAACGACGTATGTTGTAGTAGTATCAGTTGTAGTTATAGTAGTTGCAGTTGTAGTAGTATTGTACTTAGTACTGTTGTCCACTGCCATCTGACTTTGTTACTATGCCTCTTACACTTGGCACCAAACAACATATGTTGTAGTAGTAGAAGTAGCAGCAGTAGTAGTAGCAGTAGCAGCAGCAGCAGCAGCTGCTAGCAGCAGTAGTAGCAGTTGTAGTTATTGTTTCCATAGTAGTAGGAGTTGTAGTCATTGTCATAGTAGTAGTAGTAGTCAGAGCTGTCACAATTGACGCGTTAATTAATGCGTTAATGCGTTAATAAATTAACGTGCGTTAAAAAAATTAACGCACATACATAAATTTATGTTAATTTACTAAATTTTGTGAAGCAAAAGTTGAAATATTCCGTTAAACTGCGGTTATTTGACAATCGAATGAATTCGAGTAACTAAA
>Ga0056128_1001578_pt1 | contig 25727 bp, 13 predicted proteins | sample WorMetLIZISLAND2_FD_71113 | JGI IMG/M metagenome (GOLD analysis project Ga0056128, IMG submission 71113) | Marine gutless worms symbiont microbial communities from Max Planck institute for Marine Microbiology, Germany - Olavius geniculatus... ... | reverse complement strand
TATTAATTCATGACGTCTATAGGCTAAACTCATGACGTCACCGCAGATCATCATGGCGGCGCGTTTTCTACATCGTTTTCGTAGATCATCGACTTCAAAGGTAAATTTTTCCGTGTTGACGAAACGCTGGGCGCTGATATTACTGTCAAAGTTATCATAAAATTCTGCACTTTCAGGAAAATGGATAAAATGTATAGGTTAATTTTGGTGACCACGCACCTTTGAGAAATGTAAGATGCACGGACACACGGACACAAAGGTGATTTTATACTCTCTCCAGTACTATGCATTGCATCAAGGGACAGACAATTATGTCATTGTTACAGGTGGAGAGAGAGCGCAGTGTTCTGCTGGTGCAGACATTCAAACAGCTGAACACTCAGTACAGTCGGCGTATGAACGGCACCGGATGTCCTCTAGTTGTACACCGGGTCAAAGTGACATTTCGTGATGAGCCCGGGGAGGGAAGTGGCGTGGCACGTAGCTTCTACACGGCTTTTTGTCAGGCCGTACTTTCAGCTGAGAAACTGCCAAACTTAGAGTCAGCGTTGGTCGGCAGCAAGAGCCTTCAGTACAGTAAGACAGCTGCTTGTTTTTAGTACTACAGGGTGGGCCAATAAAAAATGTGCCACTTTACTTTTGTCCATATCTTTGCAAATCAGTGATTGATATACAAAATTTTTTTACTGGCACACTCTGTGGACAGTTAGCAACAATATGATTATGATATATTTCACCACACCATTGACACATCGCTACATTACCTTGTGAAAGAGTTTTGAAAATCTGTCAATATCTGGCGAAGATATGGACAGAAGTAAAATGCTACGTTTTTTACGGACCACTGCGTAGCTTGGTTTTTACAAGTTTAACTTGGTTACTGCTTTGTCACTGTTGCGTTTGGCTACAGTCTTAATCCAGCAGCACTACCTAGGCTTTTAACGGCCTTTAACTGAAACATGCTGTCAGTTATTGATATTGGTTGTCACTTTAGTCATTTTTCAGTCAGTCTCTTATTATACCATATGGGAGACCACAAATTGCAATTGAAATTAAAAAAACAATGTACTAAACGGTGCTACAAAAGTTGAATAAATGACTAATGTAGACAGCTGTTGAAAAAGTCCAAGAACATATCACACAATCGGAACTAGAATGCGCAATATACATTTGTACACCATGCTTTTTTCTTGTCTTTTCTAAGTTCTTGCGTATTGTGACAAACAATTTGTCATAGTTTTGAGGTAGTTGGTAAGTTTCCTGCTCTCAGTTCATTTACTTGTTTTTGTTTTTTTTCTGATGTAATGCCTTTCATATGTGTTTCATTTCTTTGATCCACTTGTCCATTTTGTTGCTTTCTCTGTCAGTCATCTTGTCAAAAGCAGCATCAGTTGCTAGAAATCAATTACTTAATGAATCTTGTTACAGTTTATTAGTTGCTGTTTCGGCTTGCAAGTTGACTTGTGATGTTTTGTGTTTCATCTTATCTCATCTCTGTTTTTATCTGCTAATACTAGACCTGCTATTAGTCTGTCTTGCAGCATCTTTCATTCTCGGCTGAAAGACCATCTCTTTTTCTAGTTTTTTTACGCACGAGAGCTAGCTAGCTAGCTATAGCGCATATTAGCTATGGTAATTCTGTCCGTCTGTTCGTCCGTCACGTCCCGGTATTGTTCCAAGACAATTTTAACTGTTTTTATGTGCGAGAGCTAGCATAGCTAGCTGTAGTGCACATTAACTATGGTAATTCTGTCTTGGTGTCTGTTTCTCTTGGTGTCTTGTCACAACTTGGTACCAATTGGAGCCTATGTGAGATAGAGACTTCGGGTTTTCCCCATATGATAGCTTAGAGTCTCTAGTATTTTGTGACAAAATTTCATGCCCTTGGGTGAAGGGGGTCCCCACTAACGAGGGGTCGAAACAGGGGCACCACCTTAAAAAGGCGTTATTCTGCCAGTATTGGCTCCTCCAACGTGAAAATGGTTGCAAATAGGCACAGACATGCTGCTTATCATAACAACCACTGGCAATGAGCTTCTTAGAAATGTCAACATCGATGACCTTGAACCCCCAAAATAGGGGTTTTTACTGAATTTTTCGCGATTTTGGGTTGCGCCAGAATGGCTGGAGATAGACCAAGACAACCTGCATATGAAATTTTCAGCACGGAATGTAGATATTAGCGGTCCAAGTCCGGACCTTTTATATTCAAGGAGGCCTGAGCACGCGGGTGTCAAAGATGATTACCCCTCTAAAAATGGTTACTTTTCCACTGTTGGCTTGTCTAGCGTGTAAATGGTTGCAGATAGGCATAGACATGCTGCTTGTCATAACAAGCACTGACGATGAGATTCTTAGAAATGTCAACATCGATGACCTTGAATGACCTTGAACCCTAAAAATATTGATTTTGTGTGATTTTTTGGCGATTTTTGGCTGCAAAAAGTGAATTGCGATGAAATGGATGAAGATAGACTAAGATTGCCTGCGAACAGGAACTGCCATAAGCTCTTGCGCATTTCATGAGCATTAGCTCAAATTTTTGGTTCTCTTCAGTTTCACTTGCAGACAGAATTCAAAGGTCAATGGCCAGCTTATGGCTTAGAAGTTTTTGGTGATCTTAACTTCAGTAAAGTGCAGCTGATTAATCCAATTCAGCTGGCTTTTGTGTGCTGTATAGATGTTTATTTGCATTGTCTGAGGTTAAAAATTAAGGGTGATGTTTTAGCTCTTAATGGAAGCCCATTTCAGAGCTACGGCGCATCACTTGCCATATGGGATCACACAGTGTTACGTGCCACCCAACACAGGTGAACGTGCTTCGCCTTAACTTTAGCCAGATAGGCCTGTACTCGATTTAACTATTCCGGAGAGGTGGAAGGCTGAGTCGACCTAGGCAGCTGGTTACATACCGAGATGGTTTACCCACCCACAGGCAGTCAGCCATCCAAGTACTAACCCAGCTTGGTGTAGAGCAACTTTTACGTATGGACGCAAAGCGTTACGACTATGCCACGCCACCAAGCCAAGGTCTGTTTGTTGTCAGACCTGCTTCAGCGGCTGCGTACACGTGAGCGGGAGAGGCAACGCCTGCACCAGAGGTCACACAGTGCAAGCCGCGACGGGCGCAAGAGTCTGTCTTACGATGCTCCACCATTCTATATGACCCCACCTCCACTGGCCACGTCCAGTGCAGCCTCAGCGTCGGGACAGGAGGCCGTGGCCAGTGACGCTGCGGTCGCATCGACTGATATGAGTACGAGTGCTGCTGGGTCCTTAGGCACTGACCTGGCACAGAGAAGACAGCTCGGAGAACGACTCTACCCAAAGGTTCAGTCTGTGCAGCCGGTACGTTTATTGCTGGTCATTTCAACGCATAGTAGAATCTGCTGTGTTTATCTCCGCCAAAAGTAAACGTAATGAACGGAGATGAAAGGCGTGATTTCGGTAGGTCAAACATGTCAAACAGCATAAACTCTTTCAACCTCCATTCATTGGTCTGTGACGAGTTATTTCGTGAACAGCTGACAGCTGTCCAAAACCACGAGTGTTTACGAAATGCTAATTATGCAGCCAGACCACGCCCACCCTAGGCTGCAATGGCTCAAAACTAGTATCTCTGGAATTTCCTGTCGTAACTGGCCGTCGGTTAGCTCAAACAGTTCTCAGAAATCACGACTGGTTTTGCAAACGTAACCATGGTCGACCGTTCGACCTACTGAAATCATGCCTTAAGCATTCACTTTTGTGTTTGCCAGGGTGTGTCTGTGTGTGTATGTGCAGCGACATTGCAGTTAAAGGTTAAAGGTCAAAGGTGGTGTGTAGCTCTTTATAGGTAACCCATATCAGAGCTACGGAGCATCACCTGCTGTATGTGATCACACAGTGACTCAGAATGCAGCGGCGTCAGCGTGACGTCACTGGCAGCAACACATGCTGCGAGAGCTCTATAATTAGTTATTAATGTTAGGAAAGAAAGAATTTAAGTTGATTATTTTAACTAACAAATTTACAATGTACATTTAAATCACTGTTTTGTTTACATTTATTTGGAAGAGTATGCACTCACACGCTCCCACAAGCTTTTCCTAGTTTTCTCTTTGGTACTTCAATGCTGTGATATATGGTTGAGTGGTGATACATCTGAATAAATTATAATGAACAGCATCTAGGCATAATTACTTTGCTGTTTCTGAGCAGGTTCGACTCGCAGGTGGGCATGTTTGTTTAAAAATGTTCATCTTAATATGGAATAAGTGTGCTCCAAAAATGTACAGCTGTTATCGAATGAATCTAGGATTTGAAGGTTCAGTAGAAATTGGCAAGCTTCTAATGCTATGGTGTGTTATTTTGCGGCTAAATCATCTTCATCGGTAGTTTAATGAGTGTCGCGTATAATGAACTGTGCACAGTCTCTGGCATCAAAGATCACCGGGATGTTGTTGGAGCTCGGCTCATCACAGCTACTCACGTTGCTGGCTTCAGAGGATCAACTTCGACAGAGGATTGATGAAGCCGTGGATATTATCATGAGCCAAGGACGGTTGGTTGGATTCCAGAGCATTTTTACACGCGAAAGCATCGCAATTCTATCCATCTGTCTGTCCATCTGTCTGTCACGCGGGTGGATCAGTGAAAAACGGTGCAAGCTAGGATCACCAAATCTTCACCATCGGCTGCCTGGAAGATTCTAGTTTCAGGAACCATAAAGCTTTTCCATAAATTCAAAGGGGGTCACCCCGAACGAGGGCGCTAAATGAGAGGGGGTGGACAAAATATGCAATTTTTGGCCAATAAGTCGCTGTATCTCAGTAACGGTGCGAGATAGGGCCTAGGTTACTATTAATCACTAATAGGAAGTCGTACACTGGCTCTCGATTAGCGCCAAATTCAATGACCTTGAATGACCTTGAAAGCCAAAATAGGGGTTTTTGTGGATTTTTTTGGTGATTTCAGGCTGCGACACATGTCTATATCATTCACAAGGTGGCGCCACGGAACAATCGTTATACGATCCAGATAGAGAATCTGGTGTTTGTATATTAACTTAGCGTGAACACCCCAATTTTCAGCTAAACTACTGAATCAGAACTGCTATAGGCTTTTGCGCGTCTCGTGAGCATTAGCTCAAATTTCTGGTAACTTTACATGATGTCAATATCAGATGCGTGTCGTGGCATGAAAAATTTTGTGTCTTGATATGCCTCTTGTATTTCATTGAACTTGATCGTTGTTATGCTTTGCATCGAGGCACAGTGCAGTCTCATTACAAATTTTGTATTGAACTGTAAGTACTGCATGTATGGGATCTTACAACATTAGGCATCTGTGGGTGCAGTTATTAGTGATAGCAAAATTCAGCCATTATAACAGCTTGCTGAAGCATTGATGGCTTAACAAACTGGCGGAAAACTATGGCGATAAATATGTAATAAATTCGATTTTTGCACCCAGCTTATTGTTTCTTGTATGGGCAGGCAAGAGTATGGAGGTATAGTAATCGAAAATGCTGTTTATTTTGCTACTAGTGTTGTCTTACTTAGGGCCGGTTTCTGGATCGTAACTGGCTGGTCAAGTTTGTGTTAACTGACAGATTTGCATAACTCGCGTTTCCCGTTGCACTAACCAACGGTCAAAATGGCCAAAAATTTAACTGGCAAAAATCTCCCAGTTAGCTAATCGTTGATCGTAGTTATCATATTTAATGCGACTTTTGTACCATTTTGCAAGCAGGTTATTGAAGAATGTGATATTTTAAAACGATTTTACCATATAGCGATGTCTTCAAAACACTCCAGGAGACGTTTGCTGCTACAAATTTTACTACAAAACCAATTCATGAATGGACAAAATGGCTGTCTGCAATCGGTTGGTTGGCTTGTGGGCTGGCTGACGTGCGCTTTCGCTCATTAATATTCATGACGCCCGCCTGCACTAGGCGGAAGTGATAAGTGTCGTGTGCATCGTTGCTAAGCAACTATAGTTTACCGCTCATTTAGCTGACAGCCAGTCAAGGTTTTGTTCAGAAACATGCACAAACTTAACTAGCAAGTTACAATTAGATGGTTTACTAACTAAAAGATCCAGAAACCGGCCCTTAGTCAATTTTTGTTTATTAGATGTTGATATTTTATCTGTTGTGATGTGGGTACTAAGTGGTGGCAGTTTGCATTGCTTGTTCATTTGCTGTAGCAGGACCCAAACCCTGGAGCCAACTACAAGCAGATTTACATGCAATGGACTCAGTCAAAACCTTCAAATGTGCTCTAGGGACATCTTTGTTTTGCTGACTATTTGTATAGACCAGGCACTTTAATGTTTCTTCAAGATTGTCTGTGTCATTGTTGCATATGCGTAGTGAGCTGACTGATGCTATTCTGGAGCTGGACATCTTCAACCTGTCTGCAGCCGACACTGGAATCAAGAAGTCGTCTTCAGCGTCGCTGACAAAAAGAGTCACTGATGTGGACGAGGAATTTGACGCGGATGAAACGCGCTCGTTGTTCTGGCAGCCTGGCAAGCACGGCTTTTACTGTCCACGACCTGGAAAGAACACGACCGAGCGACTGAATGCTTTCAGAAATGTCGGCAGGTGCTACGCTCAGTACTGTGTTAAGTGAAGTTTTGAAATCTCTGCTGTTGCAGCCTTCATTGTGGTTGACATAATGCGTGACAGTTTGGTTTTGTCTGGAATATTTTTTAAAAAAATTTATTTTAACATCAAATTATAAGCTACCACATGACGCGTGTGGTCTTTATGAGCTGTGAATTGGCCGTATGGAATTTTTATATTTCTTACATGTACAAGAGGTTTCAGAATTGGGCGTATGAGTGATTTGAAATCTAAAGATATCACTGAAGTAGAAAATGGGTAGTTTTTGCTTTTCTATAAAAATGCCCGGTGCTGCTCTTTTCCCAGGCTACTTTTCAGATTTTCGGACTAGTCTATTACGCTTTTTCGACATTGTGCACTATTCAGTTTTACTTAATTACGTATTTTTTCTATCTTGTCTGGTTTGGAGCTGAGCATGTTTGCATCAATACGGACAGAGTTGCAGGTGATGATGCTATATGCTTTCAGTTAAATTAGCCGAAGAATGAAGAAGACTCCAAAAAATGTTGGTAGTGGAATTTGTTGGAGGTTTCCTATCCACATGTGCTACTGGCAGGTTAGCTCAGTTGTAGAGCGCTGAGCCTTGGATCGAAAGGTTTCGGGTTCAAATCAAATCCCGTCAGCATTGACTCAGCCCTTCGTCCATCATGGTCAATAAAATGAGTAGCACAGCATGCGGAGGTAAGCAGGGAGTCTCTGTTGAGAACTAATCCACCCAACAGAGATGTATGCAATCTCGAGTTGTACTCTCTGGCACAAGGATATCGAAAAGGGATGAGCTCTTTAGTACTGTGGATACTGGCCTTGCATAGTATAAACCCTTTACTTTTTTGTACTACTGGTTAAGTGAGGTCAGAGGAGAAATGTTGTTGTTATGAAGCCAGTTGTGTGTGGATATTTCAGGATCATCGGTCTGTGTCTACTACAGAACGAGATCTGTCCACTCTACCTGAACCGTCATGTACTCAAGTATCTGCTTGGTCGCAAGGTCGGCTGGCATGATCTTGCGTTCTTTGACCCCGTCATGTACGAAGGAATGAGACAGCTGGTTCATGATGCTGAGACCAAGGACTTTGCATCGATGTTCAGTGCCCTTGAGTTGACCTTCTCCATTGATCTTAGCCAGGAAGAGGTTCATCATTTTTATTCTACATGGTGGGCCAAAAAACGTGCCACTGTACTTTTGTCCATATCTTTGTCAATTATTGACCGATTTTCAAAAAATTTTTACTGATGCATTCTGTGGACAATTAGCCATTAATTGATTATTAAATATCCCACCACACTCTAACTGTGTTGCTACACTACTTTGTGAAATATAAATGCAAAAAAAACTAACAGTAATAGACAGCAAACATGTTGGTGAACAGAATATACTTCCAACAAAAAATGCAGTGAATGATCTGTACGATGCTACACTTAGTTAGATTCTTTTTTTGGGTATCTCGCGTATTGAACGATATGTTTGTTTCTGGTCTTACTGGTTTAGCAAGCCTACCATTTCATCCACAGTGATCACGTTCTCTTCAGTAGGTGCTTCAGTCTGCTGGTTTAATGCCTTTCGTCGGTGCTGCATGTTTCCCAAATCTCTGTTAATGACATTTCTGCTCTTTCCCTGTTGCAGCTTATCTTCAAAAATTCTGTCAGTATTTGCCAAAAACTGTATTTTTTGAACTGGTGCAAGTTTTTAATCAGAGCCCTCTCTGCAGTGCTAAATGGCACATAACATCACGGGTATATCGTCAGTGCATTAAAAATTATTATTAAGACAATATCACTTGCTTTTGTTTACAAACATCAGAAATGTATGTAAAACTAAATGTAATTTAATTTTTTGTATGAAAATTAGTAAAAATTGTTTCAGAGAATGATTATTTGCATGTGTATTATAATGATTTTAGTGATTTTTGAAAATTTATGTTTCGCGTGGCAGTGTAGCGACACAGTTAAAGTGTGGTGGAATATTTAACAACTGTGTTATTGCTAATTGTCCGCAGAATGTGGCAATAGAAAAATTTCGAAAATCAGTTAATATTTGGCGAAGATATGGACCAAAGTAAAGTTGCACGTTTTTTATGGCCCACAGTGTATATATTACACCATCATTAAATTTACTTTAAATGATTATATTTCTGGAGTTACTTTAGTTTATACCACATCCCCACAAAGTTACCTGTATGGGTGGGATACTGTTTTTGTCGTCCAAGCAACAGAATCAAAGCACTTTATTACCTCCGCCAAGGAGGTTATGTTTTTGCCAGAGTTTGTCTGTCTGTCTGTGTGTCAGCAAGATAACTCAAAAATTTATGGATGGATCTTTGTGAAATTTTCTGGGAATGTTGGGAATGGCAAAAACTACAAGTGGTTTAATTTTGGGGGTGATCCGGAAAAATCCTGGATTCTGGATCACTTTGAAATTTTCGTTAGCATTGCTTTTAATGGGGCAGTGTCGAATCAATATGCTTGGCGGAGGTCTGCGCTCTCCGAGTGCTTTTCTAGTTTCAGCTGCTGACCACTGATTGCCTATCCTTTAGTTGCTGTTAGTTGGTCTTTTGCAATTGGGTGAGTGAGCTTGTTGGGTGTGCAACATTGATGTTTAATTTGCTGTGAAGACAGTATCTTTCTGGATACTGGTACTAGTATGCGCAGCTCACTAGAGGTGATGCAGTGATGCGCTGCATAAATTTCCACCACAGTACTTACCTGTTACTTACCTGTCGGGGTCTGCTGCATGGAGTGGTGTCTGTAGGGCTGCGAGCATGTGGATCTGATCCCTGGTGGTAGCGAAGTGTCCGTCAACTCATCCAACGTCCACGACTACGTGAGAAAGTACGCTGAATATCGGATGATCAAGGCTGTCGGCAAACCTCTGGAGGTTAGGATGATGGCGTCATAGCTTCAGAGTTTTCGTTATTTGTCACACGCTTTATCTTTATTTCTTACGTTATGGTTTGTTCTGCTTTGGCAAGTTTTTTTGGTTATGTTTATTAGTCGTGTCTCTGTCGGTTTTTGACCATGACGTGAAGCACTTTTGTGTCTCAGTGCAAAGACTGAGAGCATTGTTTTATTACTTAGACCAAGGCTTAGTGTGTATTTTTGTAACACATGAACAATTCAATGTAATATCGAGCTCTGAAATATTGTTGTGCATTGGACTATGATGACATTTTGCAAAGGTGTAGCCATGTTTCAGAATGTCTTTCAATAGACAACATTCTGATATTGATGACTGTCTGTGTTTTGTGCTTCATATGAGGTCTTTCTGCAAAGGTTAAACTTTTTATTCTGTTATTATGTGCATGTGCATTGTTTGGAAAGGCCATCCTCGAAATGACCTATAATGTGTCGGGCGGGATGTTAAGCCTTACTCACTCTCTTACTTACTGATTTTTGTATGTGCTCAGAATATGAAGCTTGGAGTGTTTGACGTGATACCGCGTGGGTCACTGGACAGTCTGACTGCTGAAGACTTGCGACTTCTGTTGAATGGAATGGGAGATATTAGCACACAGGCTCTGATTGGATACACTTCATTCAACGACGAAAGCAGTACGTTAAATGTTTAACTCTTACCTGACGTCATTTGCGTTATGCTAATGAGCATGTTTATACATGGTACTTACATGAAAATGTTGTTAATGAGAACTATGTTGATTTTATTTTAAAACATTCTTTCGTTTGTCTGTAGCAATTCTTTATCGTATTATTGTAGCTATTTATCACTTTCTCATAGAACGTTTATGCTTTTTTGTGTATAAAACTGCTTGTTCACTCTTGTTATGGAGATCCTGATCATACAGTGAAAAGTTGTCATCTATTTTGTTAAATCATAATGCTGTCTATAGTGTTTTAGCATCAACTTTTTTGACATTTATGAAATTTGGTATGACCTATGCTCATATTTGCAACGTTGTAATATTATGCCTTTACTTATTTTACCAGCAGATGATGTGAATTGTGATGCGTTATGCTAACGAATGTTCAGACGAAGGCAGCGACAAAATTCAGAGATTCAAGAAATGGTTCTGGTCGATTGTTGAGAAGATGAGTCCATCGGAGAGACAGGATCTGGTCAGCAAAATTAGTTCTGTTATCGGTAGTGACGAAACAGTTGCAGTTGTATGCCTTAAAAGCCGAAGTACGTGAAGACAAGCATAGTATTTGTTTACTTCTCTTTGCTGTTCAAGCTGAGCGTTTTTGCTGTTGACGAATATGCCTTACAATTTAGTGTACAAAAACTGCTTTTATTATAGAAAATACTTCAGAAAATGGTATGAATTGATAATTGATAATTTCAGATTACCACAGATCAGCTGAGATGGCAGTGTTAGTTAGGAATAGGGTTAGGGTTACGGTTAGGTGTAAGGTTAGGATTAGGGTTAGGGCAAAGTTGTTTAGGGTTAGGAGTAGGGTTAGTAGTAGGGTTAGGGTTATGAGTAGTGAGTGCCATCTCAGCTGATGTGTGGCGTTTAGGCAGACCCATCGTCCTATTGTCCCAGTTTCTACCATGGGAGTCTGCACCTATGAAAGTGTGTACTGTCTGATATTTGTAAAGCATTTAAAACTACATTCGGCAAATTCTGAACATGTGCAGGTGTATTTCTGGACGTCAAGCCCGGCCCTGCCTGCGAGCGAGGAGGGTTTTCAGCCGATGCCAAGTGTCACCGTTCGTCCAGCTGACGACAACCATCTGCCAACAGCCAACACTTGCATTTCGCGCCTCTACATCCCGCTCTACTCCTCAAAATTGATACTACGACAGAAACTTCTGCTGTCTATCAAGACCAAGAGCTTCGGCTTTGTTTAGGCAGTCAGCCGTCTTGGCATTGGTGCCGGGAAGGTGTAGAGTCTTCAGTTTGACTTAAATGAATGAAATGTATACTGCAGATACATTAGTCTGGACAAAAAATAATAACTGAACTGTACAAGTTAATATATTTGCAGATGGTGTCGCTTATGACATGGCCATTGTACCAAAAGCAGACTTTACAAAAGCAAACACTACGTAGTAAGAATAGCAAATAATCCACTGCTTTTTTGAACAGTAAAAACTTTAGTAAATACTTGCAGCCTTTAGCTGGTAATTTTTGATTTGTCGTAAAACTCGAGAGTGAAAAACTGGAGAATGAGACTGCAGACTGGTTTTGTTTGTTTGGAGACCAGGGTCCAAATTTTCGAAACTTTCCTAAGACATTTTCCAAAGATCTTTCTATGTCAGATGATTTAGGAATTCCAAATGAGTTTTCTTTTCCAAATTTTTGACGGCTTTCTTTGCGTTTCCAAACAACTTCTTTTCTTATTTCTGTAAACTAGTTCAACCAATCAGATGTGCTGATACAGGTCATGTGACATAATCACCCCATTTTCGAAACTTCTTTCCTTACTCATTGAAAGTTTAATAGCTCTGCCACCTGAATAACCTATGACGTCACATGTGACGTCTAAAATAAGTGTCAACATTGTGTACTTTTTACAAATTTCATTTTATTACACAGCTTTCTTCACACAAGACAAGGTTAGTGGTTTTTTTACATATTTTCCTAAATTTATCCAAAGAAGTTTCCAAAGAAGTTTTGAAAACATGCATCCTGTCTTGAAATCTTCTTTGGCAGATCTTCCCAAATTCTTCTAAAGACATTTTGAAAGAAGTTTCAAAAATCCTAATTTTTTCCTCGGAAAAGAAGTATTCCAGAGATCGTTCGAAGAAGTTTCGAAAATCTGGTCCCATGTAATAATCATAACCGAGTTGAGCTGAAGTTCAGTAGATTGTCGTGTCCTGTGATAATAAGCACATAGTTTCTGTAGTGGTTGTTCAGGTGGTTGCACATATATTACGACAGGCAAACTATATGGCTGAGGTGATGACGAAGTTCGACAAGTTTGATTGGCTGTAGGTATTTGCATAGGTATCGCTTCATCAGCTGCCAGGATTTGATTTTATTGGCAGAGTGTAGACCATATTATGCTGTTCAGCATGTTGTCGCTTTTTGTTCTCTATTTCTCTATGTCAGATAACTATTTTCTTCGGTTTTTGGTTGTTTTTTCTGTTAGGATGCTCTGTGATGGTATAATTAAAATATTACTGTCAGTAATTTTGTTTGGCTGGGTCTCCCAGTTATAACTTTTTAAGGGACACAAACGCAGGCTTAACTCATATTTACTCCAGTAAATAGGCTAATTAAAACTTTTGGAATTTTTGCAAGCCATTCAACAACGTCAAACACGAAAGAACATTAAGTTCAATGGAAGCGGTGAAAAAAGCAGGTAAACAGTAGTGGTTTAACATCATGATATAATTTCCAGGTTCCTTACATTGATATGATACCTAGCAATAAAAAGTTTTGCTATAAAGAGTGCCGCTTTAAACCAGGAATACAACAAGGGTTGTTGCATAACATATCAGGACTTCTGGTGTAACTGCACTTGCTGCTAATCCTTTGCGTTCTGTACGATCCAGAACTCGTTAAACAACTTAAACTGTTATATCGAATGGCAGGAAAGCGCAACAAAAGCCGTCAAACACAGTAAGCTATAATAAGTTTGCCGCAACATTTTAAAAACTATTTTATCGTTTAATTCACTTACGGACAAACTAGAAAGAAACGAAACATGAACTTGAAATCGGTGTAATAGATTAATTTCTTATTTTTGTTGACGTGCTACAGATATGTTGTCGGCGTCTGTGGCACGGGTTGTCTGTCTGTCCGTTCGTCCGTATGTAACGGATGTTCCCTGGTTAACCGTTAGGTTTTGTGGGAAAACTTTTTACACGAATAATTAGCCCTGAGTCTTAAACCTAGGCTGGCAAAATATCAGCGATCCATTTCAAATAGAACATTTTCAAATTTGGGGTTGAACAGTGGTGGTAGGAAAATGTGCATTTTTCAACGAAAAACTGGCCGAATCTAATAAACGGTGAGAGATAGGGCCAAGGCTGCTATTAATTATTAAAAGGCAGTAGTTAAAGTATGGGTGGACGCGGGGGCACCTCTAGTTTTTAGTCCAAAGCGTTCCCGCATTTTCAAGTTCCCAAAAGATGCAGCAAGGGGCCAAAAACTACCAGCGGGTGCCCGAAGCCAAATTAGCGTTCCCCTGCCTTTGTATTTATACTTTAACCACTGCTAAAAGGAAGTCTTTCAAATGACATCAAAAAATCATTGACCTTGGATGACCTTGAAGGTCGGTACTGCAACAGGAACTCTATGGGCTGTACCGCGTCTTCCTTAGCGACAGCTGGGCTCCTTGTTAAGACAGTAACATTGTTATGTGTGGAGCGTTTTAAATTGGGGTCCGTTTTTAATACTTTCTTTCTGACTAAACACGCGACAGCTTTTGGCAACGTTGAATGTCGCGTATTTTGTGTTGAAGACATCCAAATAATGTATAAATGTTTGTAGACCTATTGTTTTTTAAGAAATACAATTTAATTGATGTAGCCAAGATGTAGAGAAAAATGTAGGCTGGTTGGCTTATTTTTTGTCGGTTGTCACGTCAAATTCTTGTCAAACAATAAAAAATTGTATTGTCGCAATTATTCGAACTGTGGACTCGTTTTGCATTCTTTGAGTGCAACAATGAAGAACGATAAAACAAGCATAGGCCCCCGCTTTTTGCCACCAACATGGTTGTTGCCCGTATGTGTCTTTTGCAAACATTTGAATGTTTTTTCTAAATTTTTTATTAGTTTCTCAAATCGTCGAACACGTCGTGCCTTTGTTGTCTTCTGAATACTATATCATATATATCATATCATATATTCCTTTAATGTAAAGTTGACAAGCGCAACTTTCAACACAAGCACAAGATACATAATAAATCCAAAAGCATGCAAGCGGAAGCGTCTGATAGTTTGTCCAAAAGCTAAAAACAATTTTAACGAAACTTACTTTCAAAAACTATCGTCACAGACAGAACAAATGGTGGATTTATGGCTAAAAACAGACAAACAAATCGAGTATCGTAATAGGTTTGTTAGCTACTGTCAAACCACTGTAAAGTTAGGCCTAAAAACTCCTGACCAGTGGCCACGGGTGCACGCCAGTGCTAAATGCATAGTGCAAAAATGTCCGTATGCAGAACTTTAGGAACCTACACCTGATAAAATAGAGATAATAAGTCTTTGTCTCGTCACGTAAGGGTCGTGACTTCATTTCATCGATATTCGTGTAATACCTCTCGGTTAACTTTTTTCTTACTTTTTCACGCATCTATTGTTCATTTAGGCCTATGTATTTTGTCTGAACGGCATCTATTGCTGGGACTGTGCATTAGGGCTAAACGGCCGGACATTTCTTTAACTTATGTGTACAAATCTGATTGGAATAGTTTTTTTCTGAGCGCACGTTAAGGCTCGTGTGTCGTAGCGTAGGATATCGTCTGTCTGCAAACTGCGGCAAGTGCTGGCTGGTTAGCCGAATACGTAATGAGCGCACGTTAATTCAGTAGCGTGGCGTCGAGGCTGCTGCTGCTGCTGTTGCATGCCGCTAGGCCCTATTGACAGTGTTGCAGATGACGTGGCAGCGCTCCGCGTCGCGCATAGCAACGCCTGCGCACCAGCAGCAGGAGCAGCTGAGCCGGTGCCGTTGTCCTTTCATTGATCGATCTCTGCCGCTCGGCCACCCAGTGTGCAGCAGAGCGGCCACCCAGCCACTGCGTTGTCTGCAGTGCTGACCGCCGTCTGCCTGCACGTACGCAGACATCCAGAGACGCCTGCTGCCTGTAGTGCTGCCTCCTCGGCTGACCAGTACCCTTCCTTGTCCTCGTCCTCTTCTAGGTGGGTTGCGTTCGCCCAGGGCTCGTCCTCGTCGGTATTCCAGCTGCCGATTCTTTTAGAGCACAGAGCGAGTGGACCAGACGCCGACGAGCAGTGATGACGAGCACTGTATTGCAGAGCGGCAATGATCAGTGCAGGTGAAGGCGCTAAATGATGTTGGCGCTATCGATTGCTGCTCTCTGACGTGACGACTGACGAGATCTGCAGGGACGCGTTAGTACATGATCAGCGACCATCTGTTGACCCAACTACATAGACGCGCTGCCGCAGGTTTGTCCGTTCATCTTTCTTCTAGTTCTCTTTCCGCCATGGATCATTGCCACATTACCGTAAATTCTCTCCCAGTACTGTTTATCATGCACGACGAATTATGCAACTGTTATAGCTATATGCTTGGCCTGCAATAGCCTAAGTGAACCGTCAGACGTCAGTCGTTACTGTTATGGCTATTTGAGAACACACTGCAGATTCGTCGCGCCTCTATTTTCGCGTGTATGGGCACAGTGATGTGTTGTTTTTAGCTGCATGGGTGTATATAGCAGCCCCATTTCTACCGATGTCACTGCACGAGTAGATCTATCGTAAATTCTTTTACAGTTATAAGCTAATGCATAAACTCGCGGCTTACCTTCATTGCAATACTCACCTTCGTAGCATGTTGACTGTTTCTGAAGTTAGCGCTACGCATTACAATCGTTGCTTTAACGGTATACGTAACAGCCACATTGTGTAACTGAAGTGGTGCGTTGTGTCTGGCAACCGATGCCACTGTAGACACGCAGCAATCATTCGTACCGCATGAGCCAGTCTTTGTCTTCAATTTATCTCCTGTGATTTTACACCATGCCGAAGTTGTTTTTTTCACGCATAGCCTAGTGATTGGCAAATTGTTTTAGTCACGGGAAGTTATGCCTATCGCAACGATCGACCGCCTGGACGATACATTTTTTTTGTTTCAGACGTTAATCTATTATAATATTGATCTGTTGCAGCCGTAACGTTAATGAGTTATAACCACTGGGGCGCTGTGATCTGATGATGATCTTGGCATCTTGGCTTCCTAAGCTAAGTAATTAGTCGATCGCGTGGGTGTGTTTTGCTGCAGTCTTGCCTTCGATGTGATCTGATGATTTTAATTCGCTTTTAGCTTATTTTTGTCATTATATAATCTTCGTCAGCTCACGCATGACCAATTTTGTGATCTGATGATCTAGTTTTTTTTTCAATATTTCGTGTCCTAGGCTATGGATTGTATTCTGTTAACGTGATCTGATGATTTGCCGTACTGTTCCTGTCGGTCATCGAACAAACGTCAAATGCACGAAAAACGGTAGGCTTTATAGTTTTTGCGGCTAAATAAGTGTAGTTTAGTCATGTTCGTGATAAGTGAAATGGTGTCTGTGATTTTTCCAGTCGTTTCGTCTGTTGTATCGTAGATGCGTATAATATAGGGTGACACGATAGGTCATGAACGATTTTACATGACAAATTAAGCTCTAAGCGCCTAAGCAGTGGCTCCAGTCATAATTATACTAGCTACGCCATTGCTGGGCAGTCAGTGTTCGGTCGTCATTATGCGACAACGGTCACTTCTACCGCCGATGCTGCTGCTGCTGCTTGCTGTAGGCCTACGCTGTTCTGTGCAGTTTGGTTTTCTCATCAACTCTTCCATTATACGCTTGAAGCTCATGCGCGTCTGCAGCACGTCAACGACACAATGACTTCTGTCTATACAACAGACGCAATTGTACCAGTGTTACGAAGAATTTCATTGCATGTCGTCTTCTGAGAGTCGGGAATATTCTTTGCTTGAAGATGTCGTCGATTTTATCGATTTCAGTGCGCTCCTGCGTTTCCGCCATTCGTTGCGTCGTATCGACTTCACATAATTTTCCTGATAACTGAGTAAATTTCTGGATATTTTTTCACACCAGTTAGATTTAGATTCTTGTCACGCAGTGTTATGGGCCTAACGCAACGCATACAACGCAAAGCACTTGCGTACTTTTTTTGACACGACTGAAGCGGGCGACGACGCGGAAAAAGTACTCAACACTCAACAGACGCAAGGCGGCAAGGGACGCAGCTGACGTAAGCGGCACAACGGCCAAAATTCAGAGATAGATGCTTTGCGCTCGTTGCGTGCGTTGGTTTGATGCAAACTGCGATGCTGTGTTAGTTTTCACGGCCAGATGTTAAAGCAGATTCGCGACTGACTTGCCGTTCTTTGCATGGGCGACATTATGTTCTATATACGTTTCAGTGACGTGTACAAATGCAATGATAACTAAAAAGGTCGATTGATTCCTTCAGCTGCATTTCTTATTTTCCACAGACTGCAGTAGCCTGCCATCTGTGCAAAATATCTGTCGTTTTCATGGCTGCATCGCGATATTATTGTGACGAAAGCTGAGTGACATAACGGGGGGGGCGAGGCGGAGTGGTATGGGACGACCGCCCATAGCTTAAGTTGGAAGTGCAACTTTGTGCAGCAAAACTAACGAAACATACCAGCTACATTCGTTTTCGCGGCTTTTTCATGCTCAAAATGCGTCTGCCGCAGTCGGGGGAACTTGCGGCACTCCCCATGACCCATAACTGATAAGGTGAGTGGGTCTAGCTGACACTCTCAGGAACCCTACATTTGCTTTCGTCCCAGCTTTGAATTTAAAGGCTAGAAGTACTGTATAGTTTTTTGTAGAAAACTCATCACAGAGCTACGGAGCGTCACCTGCCCTATTGGATCACAGAGTGTTACCTGCCACCCGAGACAGGTGAACGCGCCCTGCCTTAACCCTAGCCAAATAGGCCGGTACTTCATTTACCTACCCCGGAGGTATGGAAGGCTGAGTTGACCTGAGCGGCTGGTTACATATCGAGATGTTTTACCTGCTCGCAGACAGTCACCCATCCAAGTACTAACCCGGCCCGGCGTAGAGTAACTTCGTTGATCGGACACAGCGCGTTACCGCTACGTCACGCCACCAACCCAATTTCTAGCTACGTTCACGAAGCGAAAGTGATGAGTGATGTTGTGCCGTCAGATGACGGAAAGCTGTGTGGAGCGACGAGGCGTTGCGGTCACCACAGACGTCAGTCAGACGTCAGTCGCTGCTGGTTTGTCTGATACCGGCACTGCACGCTGTGACGCGGGCTCGTACAGACCTGACGACATTCCACCGGAGTTCAACGTCGTTCAACACGCAGATCATCAGTTGCTCGGCCGTCGCGCGTTGAATGGACGTGATCTGACTACTACAGGTCAGCCCGCCCCTTGCAGTGTTGAAACGGCAATCAGTTTTTAGCTTGGAAGGCTGCGTGTGCTACTTGTTCTTGTCATCATTAATTGCGATTACTGTGAGTTTTTTGACGCGCTACAGATACGCTGTACAGCGTCTGTGGCACGATTGTCGTCCGTCGTCCGTCTGTCCGTAAAGGATGTATTGTGGCTAAACGGGAAGAGATAGGGCCAAGGCTGAAATTGATCTGATGTGAAAATCATTGACCTTAAATGACCTTGATGGTCAATAATGCAACAGAAACTGTATAGGCTGTGGCGCGTCTTTCTTAGCGACAGCTGAGTTTTTTGTTTATGCATTCTGCTTCTGCGGCGGTTAAACTGCTACACTTTAAACTTAGTGAATAAAGATGGCCTTCGCAGCACCATTAATCTACAAGCCGTTTTGAAAATTTAGTCCTTTTTTTTATAGCATAATCTTAAGGGGACTCATGCCGGTGATGTATATTATGTCTTGGGTACTTGTATTTGTACTTGTGGCTTTGGTACTTGCAACATTTCTGGTTTTTTAGCCGACCGTACTTAAGTAACGGTACGGTTGTCGTCTGTCGTCGTCCATCTGTTCGTCTGTCACGGATGTATTGTGGCTAAGCGTTAGGTCATAGGGGGAAAACAAGTACAACGGGAACATTTTTACATTGGAGGTTGAATGAAGGGGGGGGGTAGAAAATTTAATCGAAAACTGGCCATATCTCGGAAACGGTGAGAGATAGGGCCTAGGTTGCTATTGAGCACTAATAGGAAGTCGCATATTGGCTTTCAAATGACGTGAAAATCATTGACCTTGGATGACCATGAAGGTCAATACTGCAACAGGAACTGTATAGCCTAGGTTGTAGCGCGTTTTCCCCAGCAAAGCGTTTTTGAGAGAAAAATTTGTGAAACCTGCATCAAATAGGCCTATTTGCGTTGGTTATTTACGGCTGTAGCTGTTTATATCGTTTGGCGAGACAACCGCGTGTCAACGCACGCGACGTATGTTATACTAGCGTTGATTGTAGCTTTCGAGAGCAGCATTCCGTTAATATAGCGTGCACGGAACTGTGTCGCCTCTGGGAATTCGTTTTCTCTCCGTGACTGGAAGTCGGGCGCTGGGCTACGGACGTAGGTAGTACGGCCGGCTTTCCCTAGCGACAGCTGGGCTTCTTGTAGTACTTGGATTTGTAGTTTAAACTATGCAACATGTTGGCGTGATGTCAAGCTGGGATGAATCTGTTGTGCAGCTTTCTATGACAGCATGTTGTATGCGTGTTTGGGCGTGTGACTTGGTTCTCTTGCACGATTCTGTAAACTGATAGGTTTTTTGGTGATTAATCGCCAAGAAAAAGCGCTCCAGTAAGTTGAACCAGTGTTTGTTCATGCGGGCACGCATGGCCACGGCGTTTTTAGTCTTGTTTTTTGATTACTATATTCACCGTGTGCATGCTTGCTGTGCACATCTAGGCCTGCTGAGCAGCTTATAGGTTTACTGGCACATGATCACGACTAAGTACTGTACTTGCCATTTGTAACATTATCCGCCTAACACGAATAAGCCCTAATATCGTATTTACTGCAGCTAAGTTTCTGTCCTGAGGAATTTTACGCATGCGGCACTCATGTACTTATTGTGTACGTGGTAATTAAGTTTTCGTTCGTTCAACTAAGATGAGCATTTTTTAGTCGACGTGTTTTTTCAGTCCGAGGTTTTGCACTATAGCTCGCTGTCTAGTGCAACATGCTCAATCGAACAACGTAATCTTAAAAAACGTGTTTTAACGGTGGAGTCCGAACAACAAGTGTAGATCAAATGGAAAACGCGGATTCCAAAGTTTTAAAATGTGGAATTCATACGCTTACAATATTTGTGAGTGACCAAATAGAATGAACTACTTTGTTGACGAATCTGATAAAAATCATTAGCTACGAAGTCATACAATTAGAGTTCGATTATAAATCGTTTAAGCCCAAACATTATCAGTTTGATTTGCTGTAGATTCATAATGTTGTTGCAGGTCCTGTATTAAATCGACCTAAGTGGAGTTTGGATTGTAGTGTAAAGCATAGATGTAAAAAAACGTTCTAGAAGAAAGGGAAAACGTATAAAACGTAAGAAAACGTGGCAAAAATTAAGAAAAACGTTTTAAAACTTTGAATAAAAAAGTTAGCTCTAATTTGTTCAACTTCTTGTCTGGTGCCTCATGCTGTAGGTCAGTATACGTAAAACAAAAGAGACATAAAAAACTTTATTTAATTTCAATTTTACCAATGTGCACTGTGGTCACAAGACCAAGTATGACTAGACTAACTAAGTAAACTACCACAGAGCAACGTTTCTAAATGACGTTCACTATAAAAATAATAAAATCTATGGTCTTTTAATTCGCTTCTGCGGTTTTAAAGTTTTTGACCAAATTTTCAATATACGTTTAAAAAATAAAAAAACGTTGACAAATCATAAATGTTTAAAAAGTAAAAAAACGTGGCAGGAATAAAAACGTAAAAAACGCAGTAAAAACGTTTCTTTTACATCTATGGTATAAAGCAGTGTTGTATGTTGTTGTGAAATACGTTAACGATGGACAACGATTGTGGTTGTTAATAGGTAACAGAACAGAGAGTGCAGAGACGTCAAGGGATGGTGGAAGCGACGAAGACATTATTAGACAGAAACCAGCAACAGCATCGCAGAACTTAAACACAGTTCACCCGGAAGCAGTTCCAGTACTGTCAAATTGCAGGAACATCGATGTCAGCACAGAAATGAGCGGTAGCATGAAACCTAGTAGTGAGGATCGTACCGATTGGAGCAAGCGTAACAACACCGGAGATTGCCAGTCACCGGCAGTGTACCACAACTCTGACAGATTCAGCACTGGAACGGATTTACCGTGGACGCAGTCGTCTTGCCACGACGATACAAGAAAGACTGGTCTAGCGGACTGCTCTTCGCATAATTACCAACACAACGGCGACTGCTTTGAATACGTTGCCGATGAGGCGACGTTCTGCTCTACTCCGACAGCCAAGTCACAAGGAGTATACGCTCAGGACGTCAATCGTGCCAGAAGTGATTTAAAATCATTCGACTTATCCGGTAATGATTCTGACAGCAGGACGCCGTCAGAGAACGACATAGATCTTCAGACATCGTTGAAACGAAATCGTCTCAATAATTTGCAGTTGTCGCAGAAACCGGTTTACGATCGCAGCGGATGCAATGGAATCAGTGTTTCGCGAATTGCAGACGCTGAGTCGGGAAACATTTCAACGAACGACGACGACAACTGTGCCGACGGAGTGGTGTTCAATACGTCCGACTTCGAGGTTATCAACGCCATCAAAGCGGATGGACAGCTGACGAACGGACTGCTGGAGTTCGGAGATATATTGCAGTGGGATGTCAGGTCCGTCGACTTGTCACACAAGGCACAAATGATTGGCGACAGTGAGCCGAAAAACTACACTCTAACAGGGGATACGGTGTGCGAAGACCCGGACCATAGCGCATCGATGGAACCGGACAGCGGTGTCGTGTTTTCATCGGAGAGCAGAGAATCGTCTCAGCTTTCTGATGTTGTAGACAGACATTTGAGTCAGACGCGGCGTTCATCGGACGAAATGCAGACTCACGTTTTCTCGGACATCAGTGACGATGACGATAATGACGTCGCCACCACAGATAAAGAAACTGTCTCCAGTTGCAGCCCGCATGCCGAGAGCAGTCAAATATTGCCGAAACAGGATGAAATCCAATTTGCCGCGAGTGTGGGTGCAGCGAATGATGCGAGGGACAACATGCAAACTGATGCGGCAAACCAGTACAGAAATGGTATTGAATATAACGATAGCTGTGACAACATCGTTCGACAAAATAGCGACGGGGACAAATTAGAATTTTCACTGCAGCAATCCGAAGAAATTTATCGGGACGCCTTCAACGAGATAGTCAGTCACAGCGACGCTGCAGTGAATTCACTCATGAACAGCGAGAGCCGAAATGTTTCTCTGACAGAGCTAGCTGATAGCACGGCTCTGCCTGACAGTGACTGCAACATGGTGAATTCGTCAACCGAGATGCTTGCTAAAGCACTTGCGAGGAACACTTGGAATGCAGAGAGAATGAGCCGACGCAGACGAAACAAGTTCGGCGACAAGACAATTCTCGGTGTCGTGGGGAAGTTACTGGAGACTTTCGGTGCTGCCGCCGATTGCAGCGGAGAACACATGGAGCTAGAACCTGACGTCTGCGGGAACCAAGACATGGACAAAGCCATCGAGGAGATAATTTTGACTACACTGAGCTCTGAACTTCCCGCGCTGTGCCACGACGGACAACCCGGCTCGCCCATGGATGAGGCGCCACCTTTACTGGCAATCACAGACCTCCTGGAAGACGATGACGTCACTAACGGCACCGAACCAACCGAGTCCAAGAAAAGAGCAGCCTCGAGCGGCGTCGGTTATGACAGCAGCGACGACTTCGAAGCTGCGATGCCGATTATTGAAGACATGCGGTCCATCCTACCGACCGAAAACGAACTACGCCTGGATGAAGAAGAAAACAGCGGAGCGAAATCCGCTAGGAGGGCCCGCAAAGCATCGAAGCCGCTTAAAAGAAAGATCCCGGCTGCTGGAAGGAAAACATTGGAGATTGAAAGGACCTGGAGTCTGTCGTTTGGTTGTGATCAATGCACGTTTACCTGCGGGGCTGAACATGTTCTGCATCAGCACGTCAAAACTTGTCATCGCACGTCAGCGCGTGGTGAACAGAGAGCACGTTATGCCTGTACAGACTGCCCAGCGACTGCAGACGACAGAGAAACGTTCTTGGATCACTTGTCGCATCACCCAGGACAGCACTCCGTCCGCTACTTCATCTGTTTGCATTGCGACGCTGACGCTGCTGACATGGCAGCAATGGAACAGCACGTGGCGGCCAGCCACACCGGTGCAGTGCTTCGCTTTCAGGTGGTTCAGCAGCGTGTCAACTATCTCGACAGTCTCATGAACTGTCCGCTGTGTGGCGCTGCGTCCAGGTGGAAAAAGAACTTCGTCGATCATATCAGAACTTATCATCGCATGCAGCAGCTAGCTGAGTATTTGGAGCGTGGACATCATGACCGTGAGCGGTGTCCAGAGAAGCTGAGCGTTCACAGAAATGATGTTATTGGGCATGCTGGTACCTCTGGCATGGACGCGGGCAACCAGAGCGGAGTGTCGCGCTATCGAGATTTGACTCCGAGCTTCAATTCGTCTCTGAGTGTCGTTGTTCACATATGCTGTCGGTGCACTTTCAGCACGGACGACATCGATTCTTACTTGGTTCATTACAGAGAACACTTTTCGACGTCGGCACCTGCCAGAACACCCAGAGCCACTGTCATTGCTGGCCGTGAGAACCAGCCGCTAATAGCCGTCGGCCAGCGTTTGATTGAGACGCCGAAGGGAAAGGGCGGAGGAGGCTCGTACGCCTGCCATTTGTGTCCGTTCAAGACGCCGAAGCGAATGTTCTACCAGCGTCACATGGCGATTCACGAACGAAACACCGGCATGACCGACGGCTACCGCTGCGGCTACTGCCAGTTCGCTCACCCACGCATTCAGTGCGTCAAATTCCACCTCGGCAAATACCACAACAACAGACCGATAAAGGTCGTGCGCATTTCCGGCGGAGTTGAGTCCGAAATCGTTGACGACGGCCAATACAATAACTACGAGGACGACACGGCGAACTCGTATCCGGCAGCGAGATCGTCGACTATCACACGAAGCAGCAGTCAACTACAGGTCGCTAGCAGCTACGACTCTTGTGAGGACTCCGTCTCCTCGTTTTCCTCCGCGGCGACATCGTCTAAAAGCGTACTTCCGGCGGCGGTGAATCAGAAAGCTCGGGAACTGGCGAACGATCGTCTGCGACGGCTGAACGACTTCGAGCGCCGTCTGTCGGCGTCAATGTTCTATGAGGAGCGGGTGAAGTGTCCGCTCTGCAGCTTCGCCGACGCAGTCCGCATCAACCTGCTGCGTCATCTCAGAACTCACAGAAACGACGAGGAACAGGAGCTCAAAAACTTGCCGCCACCGGATGACGTCTGCAATGGATTCGCTGTAGCCCAGTCCGTGCAGAATGAAACGTTGGAAGCTGGAAGATACACGCGGCCGGCGATGGAGACTACTGCTGTAAATATGCACAACACAAGTAGCTGGTCCATTCCAACAACGCCTCAATTACAAACTGAAAGCCATCTGGTAAATATCAGTATTTTTATTATACTAATGGTTAAATGCTAGGCCTACTTACTTATAAATATAGTTGTTTGTGAGATTAATATTGGGCCGTCTTTTTTACGCGGATGGAAAAAGCGAATACTTTTGTTCGGATGTCTGAATGATTTCTGTCTGTCCGCAATATTACTCGCAAGGTTCTGAATAAATTTTGATAATAAAGATTGAATAGTGAAAAACTTTAAAAAAATAATTAGCACAATATATTGTCAGAATGGCTCGTGCCAACGGTTTAATTATTATTGCGTAAATTAGTTAAATGTTTGTATGGAATGTTGCACTTTTTTTAATACGGTGCAGATATAAACTATTATATTTATTATATACAAATTTATTGCGTTTACTGTCAACTGACTGTTTGAGGAGAAGTTAGTTTTTACGCGCGACAGAATATAATGCTTCGCGCGTCTTAGCCGTCCTCGAAGTGTCTGTCCGTCTGTCCGTCCGACACCCTGGCACTGTATCAAAACGGCGACACCTAGAATGACAAAATCTTCACTGTGGGCTGCCCCAAGAACTCTTGTTTTTAGTGACAATATTTCTTGTCCTTGGGTGATAGGGTTCCCCTCGAACGAAGGCGTCAAAGTGGGGTATCCCTCCTAAAAGACGTTATTTTGCCCTTATTGGCTCTTACAATGTGAAAATGGTTGCAGATAGGTACATCATCATCATCATCGACAACCGTGGGCTCAATGCCCGTTGGTGTCTGACGCCATTTTTACTATCGCTGCCCACCGCTGCCTATCTAGGGCAGCGTGGCTTAACTCCTGCAGGGTTGT
>Ga0056128_1001571_pt1 | contig 25778 bp, 18 predicted proteins | sample WorMetLIZISLAND2_FD_71113 | JGI IMG/M metagenome (GOLD analysis project Ga0056128, IMG submission 71113) | Marine gutless worms symbiont microbial communities from Max Planck institute for Marine Microbiology, Germany - Olavius geniculatus... ... | reverse complement strand
ACTGGACCAAACTTCACCGGACTTGTTTCGCCTAACGCAGGAGGAATCGCGATAGACGGAATGACTATCCGATTTTGAATATCTTCATCCGTTTCGGAGATATTCGCCGCCGAACTTCGATGTCGTCCGAAATCGGGCCAAATTTTGCATGTTTTTGGCCCCTGAAATTTTTTGGGGGTGTGCCCCCCCGAAATTTTGGACCGGCATTATAAAATAGGGTCTATTACTGACCATCGTGCAACATTTCACGCCGGTCGGCCCACGCATCTCGGAGATTTCGCGAGTGGAAAAAATAAATAAAACATCTGCAGTAAAACAGAAGTCCTTTTGAAAACTATCGTTTTCGGGCGGACTAAAAAGGGGAAAAAAGAATAAAGAGGATGAAGAGGAAGGAGAGAAAGAGAGAGAATAGGAGGATGGTGGACAGGAACTTCAGGAAGTAAAACGGAGGGGGTGGAAGGAAATAGATAAGAAAGAACAAACTATTTATACAAAAGTATCTTAAAGACGGTAATTAAAATATGCAGTGCATTTCAACTTTAAAGACATGTACAAAACTTTAGCAAGAAACCCAGCTGTAGTTAGGGTCGGCTGACCGAACTGCATCGGCGCATACAGCCGACTTTCGGTCGCGGAAAAAAGCGACAGTAACTGCCTATATAAGAACTTGTCAGCTTAATGGTAGGCCCAAAACAGCTGCACTCGTCAATGCACACGAATAGCTTGTATTGAAATTACATCGTGTCTCAAAAATACGTGCCACTTTTATTTTCTGAATTGGCCAATTTTGATAATTTTTGGCTTGCAACATCATGAAGAAACTTGACTTAAAGTCTGTAGTTTCGGCCACCTCACTTCAATACTGTTGCTACACTACTTGTGAAATTCAGAAGTCGTGGTTTGGTCTTTTACCACAATAAATTCATACTGGGTAGCGCATGCGTCGGCTCAGAAAATTGCTAAGATTACAAAATCATTAACAAATGTGTTACTTATTTAACATTAGTTAAATTCTTTCTGAGATCGTGACACCGACGAACTGAAATTACTCATTAACAGTGAATGAGCCGCTCTGGGTCAGCGGTTGTGGAACATGCTGTTGGCGAGTGGCGTCAACGTCCACCACTTGCGTTCGTATTGGGAAAAACATTTTAGCATACATGTAATACAAGTGATGTTGTGACACGTGTGACATTTTTAAGAGATAATTGTCGCTATTCAGTTAATCACTTTTGAAGTTTTGAGCCGACGCATGCGCTACCCATTGTTACGCGCGAGAGCTATAGCATAGCTAGCTGTAGTTTGTATTGACGATCGTCATTCTGTCTTGGTGTCTGTCTGTCTGTCGGATGTCCGACTGTCCGTCACAACCCGTTACTGATTGGAGCCCAGGTGAGATATAGGCCTAGAGACTTCGAGTTTTCACCATATGATAGCCTGAAGTCCCTGGTATCTCGTGACAAAATGTCATGCCGCTGGGTGAGGGGGATTTCCTCGAATGAGCGGGAGAAGGATGGACACCCCTAAAAGATGTTATTTTACCGGTATTATCTTGTCTAGCGTCGAAATGGTTACAGATAAGCATAGACATATGCTGCTTGACAAGCACTGCCGACGATCTTCTTATGGGTGTCAACATCGATGACCCTGAATGACTGTGAACTTCCAAAATAGAACATTTTAGTTTAGCCTAGCGGCTCAGCCAAGTGCCTCAGATTCGGCCACTGGCTGACATTGTGCACTTTAAATATGCACGTACTTACTTACTTACTTACTTAATTTTTCGCGATTTTGGGCTGCGACACACATTTCAAGAGTGAACTGCGCTGAAATGGCTGGAAACAGACCAAGGCAACCTGCATATGAAATTTTCAGCGTTGAATGTAGATTTTAGTAGTCTAAGTCACGACACCCCCCCCCGGCGTTCAACAAAGCCTGCGCCATCGAGTGACAAAACACAAAAGATGGGTACCCTCCCCTAAAGAAGTGGTTATTTTCCCATTATTGGCCTGTCTAGCGTGAAAACTGCTGCAGATAAGAACAGACATGCTGCTTATCATAACAAGCACTAATGACATACTTTTTAGTGGTATCAACATCGATGACCTTAAATGACCTTGAACCCAAAAATAAAGTTTTTAATGATTTTCTTTGCGATTTTCGGCTGCAGAAAAGTGAATTGTGCCAAAAATGAATGGATGTAGACCAATACAACCTGCGAACAAGAAGTGCTTTAGCTAGGCTCTCGCGCGTCGCATGAGCGAAGCACCGTCCACCAACGCTTTCAAGAACATACTCGACAAGCTTTGGCAACAAGATATGAGCATTTAAAGCAACCGCTTCTCCGCTCATCAACATACAAGTACAATTAAGTAGGCTACAAGTACAAGACTAGTAATGTTGCTAATGGAAATTAAGTTTGTCAAGAGTAGGCCTATATATACTTAAGGTAAACAGCGAGAGTGTTTATCTGCAGCCGTTTTCACGCTAGACGATCCGATAGCGGTAAAATATTGACTTTTAGATAAGGGTAGGTACCCCCTTTTGAATCCCCCGTACCACGTGACCCCTTTCAAATTTGGGGAAAACCTTTACTGTTACAGACCTTTTTAATTATTTTTCAGGAAGCCGAGAGAACATTAATTTTGGTGATCTTAGCTTGCACCGTTTTTGACTAATCCACCCGTGTGACAGACGGACGGACAAACGAAATGGCGATAGCCTAATACGCGCTATAGTACAGTGCATAAATTACTCAATGGTGAATACTTTGGAATTGTTAAAATTTGGAGGCTAACGTTTTTGGGGCCCACCCTTCACTTTGCATTACGTTACTTATTTAACGTTAGATTTGGTATGATTACGTAAAAGCGCGGAGTTTATTTTGTAAACTGTAGTAAACAAAAGTGAGTTTGACGGCTTTAGTGCACAGTTTGCGTTAGTTTGTTGTTTGGGTGATGTTAGCAAAATTGCCTTAATGTCTGTGCGTTTGCTATTCGTCCAAAACACGCGTTTCTCTGTCTAAAACGGGTCGTAGTGATAGGCTTTGACTTTCGGGCTGGCTTCCGGACACTTCGCTGATCGACACGGTGACACCGAAAGCTATAGAAAACGTTTTCGGTAGTTTTTCGGAAAACAATTATCAGTTTGTATTTGGTGATTTGAATTCTGTTATCAGTTTAGCACCACACTGATGGAAATTCTATTATTAGTGCGGTCGAATATAATTTAGAGCATAACTAAACCCCACCCAAACATCTAACCTTAATCCTAGTGCTGCCGAAGTGTCACGAATCTGTGCATCATTGTTGTGCCACAATTTCCGTTGAAAAACCAATGCAATTAGCAGTAGCAATATGATTACGAATAAATTCTACATGTAGCAATGGGTTTTGGTAATTTCACAGGCGTTATAATGATTTTAACATAGTTATTCGACATAACAGACTACAGCAGCACAAATTTAAATAATAACACCAGTAGGCCTATATTCAAACATCAAAAGAAATAAAAAATATATAAAAATATAAAAAATATATAATCAATAATATTATAGTCGTAAAATTAAATCAGTTTATTACAGAGTCACAGTTCACAATCACATTGTACATTTTGTAGTGTTAATGTTTTTTTAACGTTTTTTTCTATGTTTTGCAACGTTTTCGTCGTTTTCCATTGTTAGCTACATCAATTCCGCACCATACATTCTGCAAATTACCATCACGTCAAGCTCGGAAGGTAGGCAGTAATTTGCGAAATCGGGCTGATCACGTGATCATGCCCGTCAACCAGTCATCTTCATTCCACAGATTTCGTTTCGCAAATTACTTTCCGCATTCCGCATTTCCGCAAATTGCCCATACCCTGTAGCAATTGTAGTGTATGTTAGTGACGACTATTAGAAGCAACTCTTGCACGCATCTAATGTTTAATCTGTAAGATAACTCATGCAAAAGTAACAAATATTTAACATGGCAGTAGAGTGTGATAATGATAATTAATTAGAATGTGTAATTTCTGTCACAGCGAATATGGATTAAGCTTTAGCTCGCAGATCATTAGTTCACAGATTGACACATTGCGGACTGCAAATGGCAGACATCCTAATTGCACTTAATTTAGAAATGGCATACGATTATTAAAATCTATCTGTGGTAATTCCAGCCACGCCTGTTGACTAATAGCGGGGCATGGGGCAGGGACTGGTGAGTTCAATTGTTTTACATATTTGTCATGCTCAGCAGTATTTTTTATCAAACTGTCACATTACCGGTGAACATCAGGCTTGAGAAAATTAGTGGTAAACTTAAGGGGATGTCAGACGAATGACAAAATCGGCCGATTTTATCTGGTGACAAAATCGCCCGACAATAATCTGTCGTGTGTCATGCAAAAATCGCCCGATTTCGTCGGCTGACAAAATCGCCCAATTTTGTCGGCCAAGATAGAGCATGTTCTATCTTCGACGATTTTGTCGGCCGACTTTTCTTATATCAGACTACAAATTTTATTTATGTTGCCATGGTGATTGTTTACAACGGAAGATGAATATTTATTTTAGTTATTTATTGTATTTGTTATTATTTTCGTTCATTAGATGCAGAAAAAAAGTGATGCAAGTATTATTTTGCGATCTGCGTTCGGCTGTTGTGCTAGCTGATAACGTATGAAGTAGCAGACAAAACTATCGGTCGTGTGTCATGGTTCACCGATTTTGTCGGCTGATTATGTTGGGCAATTAGACCAGGCCCAAAAAAGTTGGCCGATTTTGTCCTTCGTCTGACATCGGCTTTAGTTGTTGTATCTTGTTTACTTGTATCTACTTTAATGAATGGAGCAATACTGTTCTGCTTGTGTTTCTTTTCTGCTGCAGCATTCGTCGACGTCATGTTCATAAAAGCAATCTCTTTGGATGGTTTCAAGTCGTACGCCCAGCGTACTCAGATCAGCGGCTTTGACCCACTGTTTAATGCTGTGACTGGTCTCAATGGAAGTGGCAAGTCCAACATTCTTGATGGCATCTGCTTTGTCCTCGGCATTACCAATCTTTCACAGGTGGTTTATGTTATGTATGTTTATTATGCAATCATTTCGATAGGCTGCAGTGTGGGTTTTGTTCATCGATTCATTTGTCTGTGCCATACAGGCACATAACTGGAAAACTAAAAGGCACATAATTATCTGGTGTGCCAGTTTTTAGCTCCAAAGGTTAAAGGTCTGAATTAGAGTTTGGGGATTGTTCAATATAGTCATTAGACAGATGGCTGCATGTTCTGTCTGCATTGGGCTGACATATGTTCCTTGTTTCTGAATCAGACCATTTGGGTCATATGTATGAGGGTTGTGTGATAAATAAGTTACCGTACAAAACAGTGTCATTCTGTTAGTTTTCTAAATCCAAAAAATCTTAAATATATGTTTGTAGGGAATTTTATTCTGAACACATGTACAAATTTTTTTAACGTCATCTGCTCACATGTGTATTATCTTCCCCACCAGTAATCTTTCATAACTCGCAAGTGACAAACAGCATATGAACAAAGAAAATGTATAAACTTAACAGGTCAACGCCATTACTTTAAAATGCTAAAGATTAATGTTTCATTTTTCAACATATTGACCGAGTTCGCTCAAACATATGTCCTGTCTGTCAGCAAACTTCTGAATGCCTGATGCAAAGAACGATGCTGGCTGCTGTCCATGCCACTGAAGAACGACTGATTGCACCCTGGTATATGATACAAATTTTTTTCCATCTAGCATTTTCTTACACCAAATGTGAACTGTTATGCTTCATAAAGCACTTGTGCCATATACTGCATGCGTCTCAGAGTGAATCTGATTTGCATTAATTTTTTTCTGCCCACAATAACAGAACGCTGTTCGTTACGGACGATTTCGGTGGCAATGTCTTTGAATTTAATGTTTATAAATGACGTCACAGTGATGTCATCATCATAAAACTCATAGCTGCTACTCAGAATTAAATTTCCTACAAAACGTAACAAAAGCTAACAGAATGATGCTGTTTGGTAACTTAGTTATCGAACGACCCTTGTACTACATGCCTGCTTTAACAGCGAATTGTGCCAGAATTTGCTGGAAATAGACCAAGACAACTTTTGTATGGAATTTGCAGCACGAAACGCAGATTTTAACACTTCAACTTCGGACTTTTTATGCACGATAAATTTTCTCTAGGGGTGTGTCAAATTTGAGTACCCCCTTAAAAATGCTATGATATTTTATTGCATGTTGTACACTGATTTCCCAAGTGGCAGAACTGATGCTGTCATCTGTCACATTAGCATTGCTTAAATTACTTGCTATTATATGAAATATGTAATGTTTTTCCTATATCGTACATAATTAAATTTCACAGGCATCTGTTAAACAGTTGAATGAGGCTGCGTTCACATACACGTGAGTACGAGTCCGGCACTGTATGGGTACTCCGTATACAAGTTCAGGCAAACATGAGTTTGTGTGTATTTCAATGGTGGCTGTTCACATACATACGAGTATGGGTTACCTGTAAATTTCACTCGTATGAGTAGTTTCTGTGCAGGTCATGTTCTTATCCAACCCGTGCGAAGTAAACTACCCGTAAATAACAATAATATAATGTACTAAAGCTATAGCATATATTTGACATCAGAACTGACGTCATTGTAAAATTATTCATTGTTAGAGATGCGCAGTTGGTAAAATTATTAGTGATGTGATGAAATGTTGTTTATTCGCAAAACATTTCCCCGATTCGATTTAATTCAATATGGCCGACACGCGTTTAGTTATGTGCTTGTACAAGTGATCGTGAATGCTCCACTCGTTCGAGTGAGGCTTTTACGAGCTGTAAATGGAAACCCGGACTCGTACTCATACTCGTGTGATCTGTGTGAATGCAGCCTGACTGTTGCTGTATGCTGAACGATGTGTTAAAGGTGCGTGCTACCAACCTGCAAGAGCTGGTGTACAAGAATGGCCAGGCCGGTGTCACAAAGGCCACAGTCAGTATCGAGTTTGACAATTCCAACAAGCAGCAGAGTCCAATGGGTTATGAGATCTACGATGAAATCACTGTCAGTCGACAGGTGATGCTCGAATTTTTCGCTGTTCTCTTTGCATTTCTTATCCCTGCAGTATGCTTGCTAATTGAAAACATTATTGTCTGTAATGCTTACTTGACACTCTCTGGGCGGATATTTGTTTATTTTTTTAGTTTGCATGTATTATGGCCATTCGTATTACATGCTGGCCAAGGCTGCAAATCATGTATGTTGCGTTACGCATTTAGTTCATTTTGGCATTATGGTGCACAACATTTTGTGCATCTGGTGTTCTATAATTCATTCTGTGCTTGAATATGAATGCCTTGTATGTCACTCTAGTTTAATGAAAGTTCTCCAAGGACATTTTACAAGTGCAACAAGAAATCTGAGCTAATGCTCATGAGACGCGCGAGAGCCTGGCAGTTTCTGCTCGCAGGTAATCTTGGTCTATCTCCATCCATTTCATCGCAATTCAGTCTTTTGCAGCCAAAAATCGCTAAAAATCACTAAAAACTTCTATTTTTAGGGTTCAAGGTCAATCAAGGTCATCAGTGTTGGCAATACTAATAAGCTTGTTGTCAGTGTTTGTTATGTTAAGCGGCATGTCTGTGCCTATCTGCAACCATTTTCATGCTAGACAAGCCAACAGCATATAAATGACCACTTTTTAGAGGGGTGTCCCTTTTTGACACCCGCGTGCGCAGGCCTCTTTGAACTTAGAGGGTCCGGACTTGGATTGCTAAAATCTATATTCAATGCTGAAAATTTCATATGCAGGTTGTCTTGGTTTATCTCCAGCCATTTCAGCGCAGTTCACTTTTGAAATGCAGGTCGCAGCCTGAAATTGCGAAAAATTTACTAAAACCCCTTATTTTGGGGGTTTAAGGTTATTCAAGGTCATCGATGTTGACATGCCTAAGAATCTCGTCACCAGTGCTTGTTATGATAAGCAGCATGTCTGTGCCTATCTGTAACCATTTACACGCTAAACAAGCCAATGCCTGTACAATAATGTCTTTTTAAGCGGGGTGCCCCTTTTTTGCCCCCTCGTTCGTGGGGACCTTCTTCACCCAGTGGCATGAAATTTTGTCACGAAATACTAGAGACTCGAGGCTATCATATGGTGAAAACCCAAAGTCTCTATCTGATATGGTACTGGGTTGTGACAGATGGACAGACGGACAGAATTACCATAGCTAATATTACCATATGCTAACTCTCACGCGTAAAAGCGTTTGTATCTAGATACTGTGGACCTGCCCATTCTTTTCACACAGTGGGGCATGAACTAAATCCAGCTTATATCATTGAACTATTGGCTGTGATTTGGCATATTCACACGATGTTTTCAGACATATTGAAGATCTTAAGCACCTGCTCTATTTTGCAGCTTGTCGGCTTGCACTTGGTAAAGCTGCTTACTGTGGATGTGATTTTGTGATGTACTGTGTCTAAAAAGTCTTTGGTATATTTGTGTTTATTTTTGTTTCTTCACTGTCAGTGACTTTTTGTTGTGTCTGCTGCTGTGTAATCTTTTAGCCATTGCAGTAGCATTCTAGTAAATGTTTTCATTTATTTTGTCTTATTTTTTATTAGTGTTTTTGCTTGGTTCTGCTGTGTAGGTGGTTGTCGGTGGACGTAACAAATATCTCATCAACGGCTGCAATGCGACCAACTCTCGCGTTCAAGACTTGTTCCGATCCGTTCAACTCAACGTCAATAATCCACACTTTCTCATTATGCAGGGCCGCATCACCAAGGTCCTTAACATGAAGCCAGCCGAGGTAAGAATACAGTTAAACTTTTTTCTTTTAAACGTAGAATTTGACTAATATAAAAAGTAGCTAAAATATGTCAGCCCAGTGCAGACACATTATTGCCATATGCTTACAACTGCAAGTTGTGTAATTTTAATCTTGAGCTGACTGTGGATTTTTGAATTAAAAAATTGGTACGCTGGTTGTTCTAGCCTTGGGCAATGTTTATATAATAATCTTAGCTTTTTTGTTTGTTACTTTTGAAGTTAGTGGCTTTTAGCTTAAATTCCATTATGCCGACTTTCACCGAAACTTTCTCGTGGGGAAATTCGTGGACACAAATTATGAAAGTCGCAGACACAAACGGTGACAAATCATGACATCGTGAAGTTTCGGTGAAAGTCGCCGATGTAAGTCATGAAAGTTGCGGACAAAAACAATTTCGACATGTCGAGATGTTTGTGACAAAGTCTGTGACAAGTTTGCGACAAGCCCGTTTGTGTCACTGTAATGGAATTTGGTCTGTTACAATGCACGGGGAAAGTCGGCGACAAAGTTCGAGCACTTCGTCGCTTACACAAATCACGAAAGTCTGCGATACAAATCATGAAAGTCGGCGACATGATTTGTGTCACAGGCTTTCATGATTTGTGTCTGCAACATTTCCCGCGGGGAAGTTTCGGTGAAAGTTGCAAAGTCGGCGTAATGAAATTTGGGATTTATTGGATAGAGGGATGGACACAGCGATGGAAGGGCAAGATTCATAATGCAGCCTGTAAGGATGGCTGTGTGACAGAGATTTGCAAAAGCGGATGCATCCGTGGATGGGACGCGTGTCTGCAACATGGTTCCTACGGTCAAGGGAAGTCCTGGTAAGTCAGGGGAAAATCAGGATCAGGGAAAGTCAGGGAATTTAAAAGTACCAGGTGCAGAAGTTAACAAACATGCAGAAAAATTTTTGAAGTGTTGTATGCAGATAGTACAACAGTTTAAAAAAATTTTTCCACTTGCTTCGCTCGCAGATTATTTGTACCTCTACTTTTAAATATATTCTACTACCCTTGTTTCTAGTGTGATTGCAAGCGATTGAAAGCCAACATTGGCATTTCGCGTGAACAAATTAGTCAGGGAAAACGATTCATTTTGTCCTGGAAAGTCAGGGAAAATGAATTCTGCAGAGTAGTAGGAACCATGTGCAAGCATTCTGCGGTTGCGGATGTGGATGCAATTTTTGATGTGCTATTATCGGTGGACGTCTGTTTCTGGTATTGACTGACATTCATGGTCGGCATTTTAAAATTTTTTGTATGTTGTAGATTCTGTCAATGATCGAAGAAGCGGCTGGTACTCGACTCTACGAAAGCAAGAAAGAAGCTGCACAGAAAACTATCGAGAAGAAAGACGCAAAGCTCAAAGAAATTGATTCTGTAATTAGCTTTTTACTCTACCTGTCATCAGTTAGGCCATGTTTACATGTAAGAACTAGAGCTGTCAAATTAATGCGTTCATAAATTAATGTGCATTAAAAAAATTAACGCACATGCGTAAATTTATTTAACTTACATAAGTCTGTGAAGCAAAAGTTCCAATATTTCGTTAAGCTGCAGTTATTTGACAATTGAATGTCCTTCAATGAATTTAAGTAACTAAACTGTAGTTGCCGTTCCATTGCTACTGTAAATAAATACTGGTAATTATTTAGATGACATAGTAAAAAAGATTTCTATGCTAGCAGTGACATCAAGCGAGGCCCCCAAACATCGCATGGCCTGGGGTAACTTTCCCCCACCCTATGCTCCCTTTCGACGGGCTTGGTTGCGTTAATAACGTGTTAATTAATGTGTTAAAAAAATTAACGCTTTGACAGCTGCAGTAAGAATTGCTCGACATTGGTCCCGCGCTTTCACTAAATCATTAGCATCTTGAAGATATTTAGGTATGATGTGGTTATGTGTTCTGAAACAATTGCGTCTAAATAACTGTGGCATGGTGTGGTTTTTTTGCAACACCTTTTTCATGAACTTCTGCAACAGTTGCCATATTTTTGGGAGATAAAGTTGGATACTTAAATGACTTGTGCAACACACAGGCTTCTACGTGTTATTTGGTTAGTGGGTGACATTATTTTCGATATAATGTCTGTTAGAAAAATAGGCCATAATTAATTTTTCAATAAGGATTAAGTTTTGTTGGTTAGTTTTCGTTAATAATTTTCTTCTGCTGCTTGCAGATACTGCAGGAAGAGATAACTCCAACGCTGAACAAGTTGAAGCAGGAGCGGTCGTCGTTCCTGGAATATCAGAATATAGTCCGAGAATTAGAACATCTCAACAAGCTGTACATTGCATACAAGTTCGTCTGTGCAGAGGTCCGTGCTTTTTATTGGTAGCCTTTCTATCTCCGGAACTGTAGAATTGGCCTGATATGTTTCCTTGTTGGATGGCTTAAAAACTTCCTGAACCGGGTTTTTAGTTTCATATTGTTAGTTATATTGTCGGCATTGTAAGGATTTGATTAGATGGTCTTAACCTATACTCACTCGCTTAGCTAGAGAGAGATGATGGGCCGTGGAGTAATTAATAAAACTGACAAAAAAGCACGTCTCTTCATGATCAGAGCGGCAACTGACAACAAGCTGCTGCTTTGTGTCGGTCCAGCTGCTGTCTGGCTGCTATTAACGCTTTAGCCTATGTTAACCCATACAGCATGCATGTGAGAGTATTTGTTTATGCTTATGTCTAACTAAAATTTGATTTATTACATAAGTTTTTCTGGGGTTATTTAATTACTATCACTACTGACATAGCAGTTTTTTCATCTCATTACACATTACCTGTGCTAGGTTGACAATTCGCAATATATTGATTTATATAATTTAAGCCATTTTTTGTTTTCGTGTGATAAGTAAACATTATGTGGGTGACTGCAACACGGGGAAGGTGTGTCAGGGAAAAGTCGTGGAATTTCACAGTGCTGGAGTGGTCACCACGTATTAGTCAACTCATCAGTACCATTAAAATGTGGCTTGGCAGTGTAACAGTAACGGGCCAGACTGGTGACCTAAAGGTCCCTGAATCGACTCCGGCCCGTAGCACTGTCAGGTAACAACCTTGGGTAAGTTGTACACACACATGTGCCTCTGTCACCAAGCAGTATAATTTGGTACCGGTCAAAGGGCGGTGATGACTCGAGGCTGGAAAGGTAACCGTAGGTCTGGCGTCGCACTGGCCATGCGTCACAGACTCAGCAGTTTATCCACCTACGGGCTCAACAGCCACAGAAAGGGAGATGAGCATCCCACTTATGCCCTGGAGGAGCACGGCACGCTTTACCTTTACTGCTAAAATGATTGGATATAACTTGTTGTGGGAGACTAATTAGTTAAAAACAGTTGAACATTATTGTCTTAGGAGACGCGCCAGAACTCGACTAGCGAGCTGACGTCAATTCAGAAGCAGATTGAAGCAGCGAAGAACAGTCAGAATGAGAAGCAAGTGAAAGTGAAGGACATCGAAGAGAAGATTGTTCAGTTGGAGAAGAAGAGAGATAAGGTAATGGGCACTCTCATTTGCACCATTTCTACAGCTGTTTATTGAGCTAAATTAGCATAAGGTAAGGTAATGGGTTTATACGGCCCAAGGCCGGTAGCAACGATATATAAGAGCTCATTCCATTGCGATATCCTTGAGTCAGGGAGTACAACTCGAGGTTGCATACATCTCTGTTGGGTGGATTAGTCCTCAACAGAGACTACCTGCTTACCTCTGCACGTTGTGCTACTCATTTTATCGACCAAGATGGATGAAGGGCTGAGTTGACCCTGATGGGATTTGAACCCGGGACCTTTCGATCCAAAGTTCAGCGCTCTACCGACGGACCTATCCCGCCAACAAATTAACATAAGCAGATTTTGAATGGTTTTCTGCCAGTTTCATATGAATTAATTGACTTCATAATCTATGGTAATTTTTAGGTCTGATACTTTTGATTTTGAAAAACAGTACTAGATTAGTTTTCTAGTGGTACCAGAGTATCAGACTTGTTAATTTCTGGTTGAGATTTGAATTTATGATAATAATTATGGTAATAATATTAAACAAATTTATATAGCACTTGTATGTCAGTTGTCTTAGTTAAGGGTTAAAGGTTAAAGGTAGTGATATAGCTCTTAATAGGAAGCCCATCTCAGAGCTACAGAGCGTCACCTCCCATATGGGATCACACAGTGTTACCTGCCACCCAACACAGGTGAACATGCCTTGCCTTAGTATGTGTATGTGTTGAACTGTCGGTCTAATGATGTTCTTTGCTATTATTACAATTGCTTGTAGGCCTGTAACATAATTGTGTGATGTTATCGGAATGTAATTATTAGCATAGTGCTCCATTTTTTCTAGTGAAGATGATGGCTAGTGGCATAGCGCACTGCGATATCATTAGCTCATGCCAATCTGCTGCCACTTTATGTGTTTGTGATCACATGTTCTGTCAGCAGAGCCATTACCACCCATGCCTATGGCTTTGTGTTTATTCTCTAGTGTCAGAGTAATCAAGGTTGAATTGCCATGTAGGAAGCTGGTGGTGCTATGGAGAAGCTGGAATCAGACGTGTCGGCCCAGCAGAAAGTGCACACGAAAGCACAGAGCGATTGCCGCAGCTTCAGTGAGAACCTCAAGTCAAGCCGAGCTGAAGTCAAACGGCTCGAGAAACAAGCAACTTCTGTAATTGTGCATGTTCTTTCTTGAGTGATTTCTTATTATTTGATGCTGTTGATTTGGTGAGGAGAATATCATCCAAGGTGGTCGCTTGTCTAGAAAACGTGGATGCATAGGTGAATTTGACAAAAAGTGAGGAAAGTATTGGGAGAAAAGTGTTCATTGTGAACTCGCGTTTGCGTAAACGCGGGTTTCTCTTAACACAGTATATAAGCTTATGCATTTTAGCACATTGTGTGGTGTTATATTGCTACTGTACTGCTGTTATATTTCAATATTGTACTGTTAGTTATGCGTCACAATGACATGAATAATCGCAGTATTATTAAGGCGTAGGGTGCAAGGCGGGTGGCTATATTCGAGCACCAATTATTGTTTACATTATTTTGTAAAATCTGCATGCAGAGTGCAGAAAATCACTGCAATATACAGGGTGGCCCAAAAAATTTTACAACTTATTTTGGTCAGAACTTTGTCAAATGTCCGCCAGATTTGATATTTTTTGTCATTTTCCACCTCATCTAATTTATGTCAATGCACTACCGTCTAAATGCAGATGCTATAATTTGTGTTCTTTTGTGCATCGTGACTCTACTGTTGCTGTTATGCAGGACACGACGAGTGCGAAGGACATTGAGAAGAAGCTAGCGAGTCTGAGCAGTGAGCTGCAGAAGCTGAAAGTCGAGAGTGAAAACGATGAAAAAGAACTGAAGCTGGCTCAGCAGCACCTCCAGGAGATCAACGCCGGACTCTCGAAGAACGAGGATGGGGCTTACACCTCACTCAACGACCAGCTCATGGGTGAGAGTTATCAGCTCGAAAGCTTCTGTGTACAATATAACAGTTCATCTGTTTCAAAGGTCAGAGACTCGGTCTGCATAGAGCATGTCTGCAGGATGACCACTCGTCCGGGAAACAGGGAAATGTCGGGAAATTTTACCGAGCTGTCAAGGAAATGTCAGGGATTTCGGTCATGGAAAAAATTTTGTCAGGGAAAACTGCCCAAAAAAGTTTTCGAAAATTGTGTCAGCATGCTGTTTGGTATCATTCATTTAGTACTTTATGCCAATTATTTTATGCTGTTTGTTGCTGAATTTTGCTTACCAGTACTTGTTGTAGTTTATAGCATTTATATCTGTTTTTTAGTTAGTACTAGGGTTAGGTTACTCTAGTTGAGTACTAGTTAAAATGGAGTGCCACGAATCGTCAGAGAAAATTTTCATAATGTCTGGGGAATGGTCACCCTGAGTCTGTGCATCGAGTTATAAACTTGTATGTTCTTTTGAATGATGGCAGAGCTTTTACATGTTTTCCTTAATGACCAGCTTATGTGTGAGACACTTGTAACGGCTGTTTACCGAGCATACCTGGGTGAACTGTAACTGGACACGGGTCAACGCTCTCGAACCAATCTCGGAACTTTCTACTTGGCTGCTGCTTCTTGATCTTGACTATGTACCACCGGTGAATGCTTGCACCTGTGATTCTGTGCCAATTTGACAGATATTTTGTGCATTTTATTAAGTGGAGTGTGATTGTGGTTCTATTGATTCGCAGTCTTTACAGATTCCTATCCTGAGCATCCTAGGTCAACTCTGCCTTCCATCCCTACGGGGTAGGTAAATCGAGTACCAGTCTATCTGGCTGGGGTTAAGGCGGGGTGCAGTCACCTGTGTCGGGTGGCAGGTAACACTGTGTGATCCCATTCGGCAGGTGATGCTTGTGGCGCTGAGATGGGCTTCCCATTAAGAGCTATATGACCACCTTTAACCTTTTGACGTTATGGGTCAGGCCGAAACTCCATATCAATTCTGACACAATCCCATCCAGTCTTGCTCTGTCTAGTTCCCTCCGTCTTCATCAACATAATCACTTCACTCAGCCTGATTCGTCTTTATGCTTTACCTGTTCAAACCACTGTAGTCTTTTTTTGCCATTCTTGGTCGTTTCTAGCAGTGTTGTAGAGAAGCATGATCGACTACACTGTTTTTTCAGCAGACTTAACAGCCATTAACTTTGTATCCGACATGTGTTTTACCTTGCATTTTTATTCTATTTTTGAAGGTTTTTGTGGCTTATGACACGTTGAATTTGTCATTTGTGAATGATCGGTTGAACGAGTGAGTTGGTTTTGTGTTTGTGGATGTGTTTAGCTGCAAAGACTGCGATCAGCATGGCTGTAACTGAGACCAAACAGTCTCAGATGAGGTTCGACTTTCTGCATAATACTTATCATTACTGTTCGCTGAAGTGTCTCGTCCCTATTTTTATGCAGTCATCAAAATAGGCTGCATTGCAGTTCTTTCCCGTCTGCCCATAACTGGAAAATGAAGCGACAGCCACGAAATCGGATCTGCAAGTCCCAAGGACACGCCTGAAGTTTGGAGAGCGCGCTTTCAGCGTGGCGGCCCCCAAGGCGTGGAACGATCTGCCACTGCACCTGCGCACCATTACTAACACTGACACACACATTTAAGCGGAGATTGAAAACTCACTTTTTCTGTAAATTTTATGACTTGGAGTATGATTTTATGTAGGCTTAGTCGTTTTATTGTATTTTATTCAACTCCATTTTATTGTTGTACACTGTTCAGCTTCGCTTTAAGTTGATACTGTTTGACTTCATCATTATTATTATCATTATCATGCATTGATGCTGCATGTGTTAACATATAGAATGGTAGTAATAATTGTTGCACTGTGATGTTAAGTTTAGACTTTCAATTCATATTTAAGCCAGTCATTTCAGTTATCCTCGTGCAACTCCTTGAGCTTGTAGTGTGGCTTGGTAGTCTAACGGTAACGTGTCGAACTTGTAATCCTGAGGTTGCTCAGGTCGCAGGTTTGCGACACTGCCAGGTAGCTAACTTGCCTTACGCAAGTTGTTCACACACATGTGCCTCTGTCACCAAACAGTACAAATTGGTATCGGCTTCGCTGCCGGGAAGGTTACGGCAGTAATATGCGGAGGTGTGTCCCTCATCCCATATATAAGGCACGGACGGGTTCACCTGTTTCGGGTGGGGGGTAATACTGCGTGATCCCATACGGCAGGCGAGGTGTTTGCGGCACATTGCTGGCTCGGGGCCTTGGAAACGAAGATGAGCACCACTCACATCGGTCACAGAGCTGTGAGAGGGCCTGCTGACTATCAGCAATTAACCTTTTTAACTCCTTAAGCTTGTAGCCACTGCCAGTTTGGCCATACTTGCTTACAAAAGTATCAGTTAAACGATCTTTCAGGGCAGGAATGTATCTTCAGACTCTGTAATGTTGTACCAAGTTATTTTTCATAATAATTTGCTAGATTCAACTGCTATTTGCTGTTGTTTTCGTTTTTTTTAAAATATGTGCATGAGACAGTTTTAATAATGTGTAATGATGCAGTATCGGTCGTGTTTGCAATAAAGAATTCATGTTGATAGAGCAGAGAATGCTGTCTTCCGATTGTAGCTTGGACAATGCACGTCAGAAACTGAAGGAGAAGAAAGACGGTTTGAAGAAGACCGAACAGAGTTATAAGAAGGATGAGGCTGCATTTGAAACGTTGAAGAAAGCGATTGCCAAGCTCGAGGTAATGTGATCTGCATTTTTACAAAACAACGTATTTGTTACGGACTGTTTCTCATTGCCATTATCATTTTTATTGCTTTGGCATAATAAGCATTATTTGTAGGTCCGTGATTGTCAGTACAGTGTCATCTAGGTAGTTCAGTAATGTGACAGTCTTGAGACGCTCTCTGAAGATCGAGAGTGACAGTGCAGAGATGATGTTTGACGGAAGCTCACTCCAGAGGTTGGCAGCAAAGATCCGAAGTGACCTCTCGCATCATTTTTACGCGCGAAAGCAGCTAATGCTTTCAGCATGTCTTAGCCATCACAATTCTGTTCGTCTGTCCGTCCATCTGTCACGCGGGTGGATCAGTCAAAAACAGTGCAAGCTAGGATTACGAAACCTTTACCGTCGGCTGCCTGGAAGACTCTAGTTTCAGGAACCATAGGCCTAAAGCTTTTCCATAAATTCGAAGGGAGTCACCCCGAATGAGGGTGCTAAATGAGATGGGTGGGAAAAAGTTGCGAGTTTTGGCCAATAAGTCGCTGTATCTCAATAACGTTGCGAGATAGGGCCTAGGTTACTATTAATCGCTAATAGGAAGTCGTACACTGGCTTTTGTTTGCCACCGAGATCAATGACCTTGGATGACCTTGAACATTAAAATAGGGTTTTATGGATTTTTTGGCGATTTTGGTCTGTGACACAAGTCAATATCATTCACAAGGTGGTGCCACGGAACTATTGTTATGCGATCTAGATAGAGAATTTGGTATTTGTATATTAACTTAGCATGCACACCCCAATTATTAGCTAAGCTACTTAACAGGAACTGCTATAGGCTTTTGCACGTCTCGTGAGCATTAGCTTCAATTTCTTGGATGTATTTCCTATGATACTAAACCATAGCATCTGTGTGCAGCAGTTTTTAAGGTTGTTTTATTCTGTTGCAGGAGGAGATTGCGAAGCTCAACTATGAAGAAGGTAAAGAAGAGAAATTGCTCGCCGAGAAGAAAAAGCTTTCACGAGAAGTTCAGAACTTACAGGAGAAGCTCGAGTGTCTGGAAGCCAAGTAAAAACTTTTTCCACTAATTTTGACTCTGGTTGTAATATTTCAGACTGTGCCATTTGTAAGCAGAGCCAAAGGCATTGTTTTCAGTTGCTTATTCTCTTATTTTTGTGTGCCCATTTACGATTTTATTTCTACTGTATTCATATGTATTATATGTTGTGTGTATCAACGAATCATAACTAAACTTTTTCTTGGATGATTACCATCGTTAATTTCTCACCTGAATTATCATTTACTTGTTAATTCATGATCTATGTTTTATTTCTGTACAATTTTAATTGCTGACGGTAGTGGTAAAATGTTACATTTTTCTCTCTGATATTATCAGCTTAACTCCGTAACTTTGTAACTCTGAGACGGGTTTCCATGAAGAGCTATATATACATGCCGTGCCCTTTATTGACTGCTTTTAACCATTTCTGCTGATTGGCTGAATGCTGTGATCAGGTTTCCTCAGCTGCAGTTTCAGTTTAAGGACCCAGAGCGTGGTTTTGACCGTCATGCTGTCCATGGTCTTGTGGCCAGACTGATCACTGTCAAAGACTCGGCAACTGCAACAGCTCTTGAAGTGTCGGCCGGTGGTAAAGTAAGTATTAATACTAGTTGTTCTCTCTGTGCAGAGTTTCGGCCACAGTAGTTAAACAATTCTACGGGCTTCCACTGAGCAAAGCCACTTACTGTGGATGTGATTTTGTGCCGTATGGTATTTTTAACATGTTTACAGTTTTTTGGTGATTTATTTTTATCTCTTATGTTTATTAGAATAGTAGAATAAATTTAGTAGATTGTTATAGTTATAGACACTAGCGAAGGCCCCGCACTATGAGGTGGGAGTTATTGGGCTTGACAGAATCAGCGGGGAAAGAAGACTGGTAACTCACCCCCTCTCCACCCGCACAGAGGCCTAAGGACTCAAACGTGTGGTCGGTAGGGCCCACATTTTTCTGCGGGCCGCGGAATTTCGAGCCAAGCCACGGAATTTGCCCTTTTTCGTGGAATTTTGACATTTGCGCAGTGTCAGAGACCTGGTCTGGGCTCCGGGCTGGCGGGGATCACGTGACGGTATACGGACGGTAGAGGCGGGCTACCGTGCTGTGGCCCATCAGAATGTGACGAACTGCCGTGCTGAGCGGTCGATATGGGATGATGTTGATTGGATTAATTAGTTTTGCTGTAAATAAATGCTTAAACTTTGTCTCGTATGAATTGTGTCTATTTCTACTCGTGCGGGAGCTCTGGGATCCGACACGCAGGATTTTGCAAAAGTTGAGAAATGACCGATGATTAGTACGATTATCAGTTTGATAACGTAATTAAATAGACAAACTAAGAGGAAAAAACCAAACTAAGCTGCCTAAAACTGTGACTGTAGATGTAGCCATCGCAATACAGCACAATCGTAAATAAACAAAATGCGACTTGAACGGATTTCACTTTTGAAAAAGGCTGATAATTTTCTTTGTATGTTGCTAGCATAACTGTGCACAATTCAACATTAAATAACTAAGGTTTTTTTAACAGGATAGAGCTTAATTTACTCTCCAACAGAAGGGCAAGCCACGTAATTTGGACGATTTTGCCACTGTGCGCCGCTGAATTTTGTGAACAGACCCGCGGAAATTTGGCCAAATTTTTTGTGGAAAACTGGGCCCTAGTGGTTGGGGTCTGCAACCATGCATCAGGTAATTCGCCATAGGGGTATGACAAACACACAGACATACATAGGCCTACTTTCTATGCATTATAGAGACTCACTGTTATGGGACATAATTGAAGGGACTAGAGTAATATAAGGGCAAATGCATTAACAAAAGCTGATCAGCATTGCAAGCAAGGATTGTCAGAATATGAAGACTGAAGTCGAAGATATAAGCAGCCGGCCACTGTCACTGGCTGGAGGCTGGAAAAAAACAAGAACAAAAGATATTGGCTATTTTATTGCGTCTTTTCAGCTGCTAATATTACATTTAACCTTATGTGTTATGTCGTCCGAGAGCTGTGGTTACTGATGCGGTTGCCATGGTTGCAGCTGTACAACGTTGTCGTGGAGACGGAGCAGGTCGGCAAGAAGCTGCTCGAGAAAGGCGAGCTGAAGCGTCGAGTGACCATCATCCCGTTGAATAAGATTGCGGCGACAACCATCAGCAACGATGCAGTCAAACGTGCAGAGTCTTTGGTCTGTTTTACCATTCGCCGGTTACTTCATGCATTTAGTGTCAGAAATTTTGTATTGTTATGCCTCCGCCAACGTAGTGCCGCCGGAGGCATTATGTTTTCGGAGTGTGTATCCGTCTGTGCGTGCGTGGACTTTGAGCGCAAATATCTCCAGAATGACTGAAGCGGTAAACAGCGTTAACAACTACGATCTCTTCTCGTTGAACAAAAAAAAATCGGTGAACTTTGGTCTACTAACAACGACGGTTAGTTGACTAATGTTTACCCACCTTAAGTCGACACTGCGCGCTTCTAGACAGCATTCGCAAGCCATTATACAGTAGGTGTACTCAGTTGACGTTACGCGTATAGTGATGCGGTCACATTTTTTATTAATTTTTCTTTTAAGTTGTCAAACCGCCTAATTCTTTCTTGATCAATTAAACACAAACTCTTTCTGCAACATTGGGGGTATGGTCAGTAATTTCGTTGCGTTTCTTGTTAATTAGTTGTTAATAAATTAAGAACACTTTCTCTGTGTAAACATTATTCTTTTGCTGCAAAGTTCTGCAGCACGGCTCATTATCCATGCAGCTAATGAATATTCATGAGATGCGACGAATCACGTCCGCATTTTTGTTGTGCGTGACTAATCACCAGCAAGTTTGAACAGGTAGGGTCCAGTTATTGCTTGGCTATAAATAGATTCGTGATTTCTACGTTTTTGCGTTACGCTTCGCAATACGCGGTCACTGCGATAGCTAGCTTTTTGTCACATGTTAATGGATGCATAGTAGTCGACGCAGTCGTAACCGCCATCTAGTTTAACCTGATTTGGTTTCATGGATTGCTATCTCTAATATCCTTCAGTGCCTACACGTTTTTCCTTTGTTTGAAACTGAAACAGCCATACAGTTAGACTGCGGCATACAACACTAACTTAAGAAATTTTTGTATTAGGATGTTTAGAATGCAGCACATTGTGACTAGCTGTTAAAAGCCACGTTGAAACTAACTGCTGAATTGCATTTTTTACTTTTTTTTACTTACGTACAGAAACTGCACTTCGCTCTGCACTTCACTCTTTCTTTCTTGCCATTTTTGTACAGGTTATTTATAAGAATTTTATTTCATTAAATGAGCAGATTGCTGAAACTGATAGTGAATGACATTGGCATTGTTATTGTGTATTGTGGTAGGTGGGAAAAGACAACGTACATACTGCGCTCTCATTGGTCGGCTACAAGTCGGAGCTGAAACCAGCGATGGAATACGTCTTCGGCAATTCATTCGTTTGCAGTGACATGGACGCCGCAAAGAAGGTGACGTTTGACGAACGTATCAACAAGAAATCCGTGACACTCGACGGAGATTCTTTTGACCCGGCTGGCACACTCACTGGCGGTCTGTAATGTTTCATTCATCATGTTGCATTTTCTGCGATATTGTTGCCTGTTTTTTATGTTTGTTTCCGCGGCAAGAACGATATACAGACTGTGTTGCATTATCACTCAATTTTATTTTATTTGATCATCGTAATTGTTTGGTCTTTTTCCAGCAAGCAAAGACAATATAATCTGTAATCAGAGGATGCATAATGATTAGGGCCCACAGTTTTCCGCAGCAAATTTTGCCGGCCAGTTTGCAAAATTCCGTGGCTCACTGCGGAAAAATGGTTAAAATTCTACAGCTTATTGTGGCCCTCCGTTTGTGAGTAAACCTAGCTCTATCTTGTCAAAGAACCTTTAGTTATTGAACGCTGCCATTGTGCTGAGTTATGCTAGCAACATTCAAAGAAGGTTGTCATTTTTTTTCTTTTTAAAGTGCAATCTGTCAAGTTAAATTGTCTTTATTTATGATTGTGTGCCATATTGCGATGGCTAGGGCTCACAGTTTTAAGCAGTTCAGTTTGATTTCATTCGTGATATAATTAGTCTATTTGGTTACATTGTGAAGTCAACAATCATACTGATCATCTGTCATTACTCAGTTTTTGTAAAATTGCATAAAATTTTGCGACAAAGGGCAAATTTTGCAGCTCGGCTCGAAATTCCACGATGCGTGGAAAACTGTGGGCCCTAATAATGAGCTCACCAAGCAGTCTTTGTGGAGTCACTCAATGCCAACTGTCAACAGTTCAAGCCGTCTGTCATGTTGAGGATACATCACAATACGGTGATGCATTACGTGAATGTCAAGCATTAAGAGTTATTTTAAAATAACTTTTAATTTTTAAGGGTTATCCGCCCATCTGTGCATGTGTACAGGCAAGCTACAGTATTGCTGAACACAGCTCACGGCTCTGTGCTTTATTCTTGGTGGCGTGGCATAGCATTAACGCGCTGTGTTTGGTCAACAAAGTCGCTCTACTCCAGGCCATACTTGGATGGGTCTGTGGGTAGGTAAGCCATTTTGGTGTGTAACCAGCCATCTACGTCAACTCAGCCTTCCGTCCGTCTGGGGTAGGTAAATCAAGTACCAGCCTATCTGGCTGGGTGGGGTGCATTCAATTGTTCATCTGTTTCAGGTGGCAGGTAACACACTGTGTGATCTTATATGGCAGGTGATGCTCTGTAGCTCTGTGATGCGTTTTTTGTAAAGAGCTATACAGTAACTTTAAGCTTTGTTCTATAACATTGTAAATATGTGTTCATCTGTCTGCATTGGCTAGGAGCGCGTGTGCAGACAAGCCCGATGTTGTTGAGCTTGGCTGAGATGAATGATGCAAGTAATGCAGTGCACGCGTCACGGCAGAAGCTGCAGCAGGTTGACAATGAACTCGCTGCAGTCAAACCAATTGCTGCCAAGTTAGTCATTCACTGTATTGCTTTTTGCTTGGTACAGTTTTAGCCTGCTGGCATTTAGGACTGCCGCGGATACCCAGGGACCCAGGTTGCAAACTACCCGTGTAATTTTTTACTACCCGACGGGTACCTGTGTAATAGAATATTTTATTTATTGAATTTTAAAACTGTCATATTTTTATTTAATACTTAGTTTAATTCAACTTGCATTGTGTTGAATAATTTCATTGATTTGTTTGTTTCATGTTTTAAGTTTGGATTGGTATCCGTCTCTAAAGATTTGAATACTCATCTGCATGTTCTATTAGTTAGACAGGATAAATCGGCTCCTGCCAGTAGACAAAAATTTTTCAGTTACAAAATAACATTAACTAATATTTATACGGCTGCAAAGTAAGTTTAATTTACATAATATAGTCTATCAGATCTCGAGTTGGTCTGAGTGATTAAGTGATTAGGCTTATTTGAGCTTGTAAATAATTTATTTAATTTGCTTGACAGAGTGATTAAGCAACAGTGAACAGAAATATCTTGGCAGCATTTCGTTTTAGACCCGATGTTGGCAATTTGTACTGGTCATTGAAGATTTAAAGCATCACGTTACATTTGACGACACACGAAGACAGACATTTCTGACAAAACTTATGTCGCCAAGTGAGGGGCCAGTCATGGCCGCCTATTTCAAACGTAGGCCTAATCCTCTGGTCAGGCTGAGGAATCCTTTCGTGAGCCCCACAGTATGGAGAGTAGTCATGTGGGTGGGGGTAGTGGTGCTCTTTGCTATTCATGCCATGACTTTCAGTACTCAGTATATTTGCTCGGAACTTTCTGGGGATGGTTGATGGGCCCACATGGTGGCCTAGGCCTACGGGGTGGCACTGGCTGCCCTGCCCCGCATTGGAATGATGGAACGATGGACATGTCTGATGGCTGCTATCTAAGTCCAGTTGTTCGCTGGCGTGGACAGTAGATGACCGCATAATGTGCAGCGGTATTATTGGCTGTTACTTTCGAGATTTGCAGACCTGTGCTATTGATTTAGAGTCACACTTCTGCATGAAGCACTATGTCAAAAACCTGTTATACCTTTACCTTTACAAGTTTTGCTGTCTTGTTGCATTCTAATGAATATCTTATCCTATTCTGCACGAGTCATGTTGACTCTGCTTAGATGGCGTGAACTGAAGCAGCAGTATGATCTGAAGAGGCATGATGCTAAGCTGTTATCGGACAGTTTGAAGCAGAGTGACCATGGTCAACAACTGGACGAAATCAATCAGCTTGAATCTACAATTGGTCTGTGGTCCTCGCTGTGTGGTTCTTTCTAAATAATGTCGTGTTGCTGTCTGTTACTTTTGTGCAAAATGCTATAATTGCTAATTATTCCCTGGCTTAAGAAGCACATTTTTATCGACTCTACTATCAAGTACTATGGCTATGTAAATTGTGGCTAGTTCTCCTGGTCTTGCTGCTTTGCCTGTCCAAGTCAGTTATAAGCTGGAATTGCACTAATTTTGAAGATCCCAATATACCCTGGTTGGTGGCGTGGTGTAGTTGGTAATGCGTTTCGGATGAAACGAAGTTACTCTACGCCGGGCCCGATTAGTACTTAGATGGGTAACTGTCTACAGTATGGAGCCAGCCAACTAGGTCGACTCAGCCTTCTGCCCTCTGTGGGATGGTAAAATGAGTGCTGGCGGTGGTCAAGGCCATCGCTAGGGAAGAAACGACGAGTTCTGCGCAACAGTAGGCCCTGTGGCCAGGACTGCAAGTGTACCGATCCAGTCGGTTAATCCGGCCGACTTGTATGTTGTATGCTGGCTTAATTGGGCTCCGCCCTCGCTGGCTCAAAGTGCCGTCATGGAGATGAGCTCACACGCAACGGGCCTAGTTCAGCTTCGCTGCCTAGTGCCTATGCGAAATCTTCTTCTTCTTCTTCAATATACCCTGAATGCATCGTGAAAATGTGTAATTTATTGTTGTCAGCTTTGGAATACTGAAAGTTGCAATTCCAGTCTTCAAGGTAGAAACACATTCGGGGTGTGATTGGATTTTTAATGACATTTTATCACAAATTCAATTTATCTGGAGGATTTTTGAAAACAGTTAATAGGTGATGCATTTGTGACAAACTGATGGTGGTTAAATTCTATCAGATTACCACCACTGTGTGCACTGTTATGTCAGCGGAGCAAGAGAAGGTGTTGAAGAACGCGTTGGAGACGAAGAAGAAATCCTCGGCTCGAGTTGCCGACATTGAGGACAAGTTGAAGAACTCGAAGGCTGTGCGGGAGCGAGAATTGAAGCAGGCTCAGAAGGATGTTGATCAGGCCAAGAAACGCTATGACCAGTCCATCAGTAAAACCAAGGACAAGGAGCAGGTAAGTCGTGATCCGTCTGTTACTAAAATTAAGGACAAACTTGCCACGTCACACTTCGTATGTGCTTGCAAATGTTTTATGCAAACATTGTGAAGAATGTGAATTTTTTTATTTACTTTATAACCAGGAGGCGGGTTATTTGTCTGCTAAAAAGGGTTATGTGACAGGTTACAAGACAGCTTAGGAAGTTACGAGTGTACATCGTTGATGTACACTGTGGTCCATAAAAACGTGCCTCTTTTATTTTTTGAATAGCTTCGTGAAACACTGGCCGATTTTAATAATTTTTG
>Ga0056128_1001570_pt1 | contig 25787 bp, 15 predicted proteins | sample WorMetLIZISLAND2_FD_71113 | JGI IMG/M metagenome (GOLD analysis project Ga0056128, IMG submission 71113) | Marine gutless worms symbiont microbial communities from Max Planck institute for Marine Microbiology, Germany - Olavius geniculatus... ... | reverse complement strand
CTTAACTATTTTATGCTACGAAATTGATATCTTTATGTGTTGCCTGTTCTCCGAGACCACTGTAGCTTTGACAGTGTTTGTTTTGCTAGGTAATGTGGTCACACAACAAAGGTGCGGTGGCCAAAAAAACTTCACCTTACGCGCCATAAATTTCTGCTTGTAACAGTAAAAGCATGGTTAAAATCGGTGCTGAATTACCGAAGTTATCCCAGAAATAAAATTGGGTATCCGTGTTTTTGGAACACCCTGTATAGTGATACTTGGTTTTGTGACCACACTTTTAAATTGAAATTGAATAAAGTTCTCTTTGTCTCTCTAGTTCTAAGCATCTACAGCATTAGGCACCAGAAAAGAGGCTGAACACATTAGAACTAATGTTTTATTCAATATTTTGAACGCTTTTTTCAATTTTAGGTAAGTAAGTAGCTTTTTAACGTTTTTTAAAATTTTTTTGGAACGTTTTACATCTATGTTGCACTGTACAGTGACGCGGTGGTACAGACTGTAATGAAAACTTAGCTGAATGGCAGAAGAAATTCTCACAACACGTCTATCATAAAATCAGCATGTTACACTCACAACGATATTAACATAAAAAAACTTCACTTATCGCTACAAACAGGCTATAGATACATAACACAAACCCGTGGTATAAAGACCAAACCATCGTTAGCAGCTTTAAACAGAAGCAACAGAGTTTTGAGCTTAGCAAACATGTTATTGATGTTAATGATTTTATAAATCCAAGTATAAAACCTATATATTATTGTTAATGTTACCTTTTCGCAAAATGTTGATCTAATATACTAAACTAATCAACTAACGCGCGGCTATACGCTATAGAGATGCAAGTATAAACTTTAAACGAAAACTCAACAGATATGCAGCATTAGTACAAAAAGAGCAAAGACTTTTGGCACTATATATACACAGAAGCCTAACCAGTGTTTGAATTGTGAAAAATTAGCAGGGAGTTGAACATTTCGACGGTCGTTACCCGACCAAAATTGCGATATAAATCGAATGTAATATATAGCATACAGCCGACTCCCCAGTGTATAATTTGACAGTGTGTTATAGGGGAGTTGAGAAAACAGTTGGGGGGTTTAACCCCCCCCACCCCCGTGGCAATTCAAACACTAAGCCTAACTCCCGTATTGTACAAAACAATCATCGCAAGCTTAGAGAGTTATTTCGCACAGTTGACCGCGGCTCACAAATTCGCAAAATTATTTTTTCGGCATCCAATATGATAACAATCCGTCGGTATCTGTCATTCAAACTGACGCTGAAACGGCGGTCATGGCGCAGGCAAGTCGACATTTGTTGATTTGACACGTACATCTGGACGCATCCTCACTCACAAGCTGTGCAGGTATGTCGATGACGTCACCAGAACAGCAGCAGCAGCAGCAGCTAAGGCGGCTTCATGTCGTCTGCTGCAAGAAAAGATGCCACGAACGCCACTCGTCATCACTCGCTCCTTCGCCGGCACTGTACAAAACACGTACAATTTAACGTATGCAATTATAATATTATGACTGTTTGGTTAGAATTAAGTAGAGCTGTCAAATTAACGCAATCACGTAAATTTACTAAATTCTGTGAAGTTTCCATTAAACTGCGATTATTCGACGATCGAATGAATTTGACGATCAAGCAATTAAACTGTTGTTGCCGTTCCATCACTACTGTAAATAATAATAATATTTAAATGCCATGGTGCGATTTGGTCCTTCACTTTCCAGGTGTTGCATTTTTCAGTGACTATTTTTCGTGGTCCATCATTTTCAGGTCCTTCAAATTCAGTGCCCCTCATGATTAAAAAAAAGTAACGCTTCGGTAGCTCTAGAATTAAAGTTTCTGTACTACATCGTGTTCCACAAAACAACTACTTCGATTATAAATTCATTTAATGAAAAAAATGCAGTTAAGTTGTCGTAAATGTTACCTGCACCACACTTTAAACGCGTCGATGCACTACCGTGTGAAATATACTAATGCTGTAAACTTTAGCGTTCCTTGTGTGCGTTGAACCATTGTCTTACTAAAATATGAGCTGAAAGTGTTCCGTTTCACACGGTAAAGTGGCGTCACTAATTATCGCCACACCTGCAACTGCACGTTACTTTTCTAACGTTGCCTACCAAAAATATAACCATGCGTTTGAATTTGTTAGAATTTCTCTCCGAAATGCTGTCAGTTTTTCACCTCGGGTACAATAAAAATGCCATTTGGCAAATGAGATCACATTTACGTCAACATTACATAGTGATAAATAAATTTCGAAAGCAAATTTTACGTGCTTTTAGTAAAAAGTATCATCCTGATAACGTATGGCTAAAAGTGTAAGATTCCGTTCACATTTGTTGATGTTATTCAGGTAAAGCCGTAGGTAATGTTTTCTGGACACGTTGTATATCGCAACCTACATGTAGACCTAGTCTAAAGGCGCGTACAAAGCGACGTAACTGAACTGAACTGACAGTTTTTGACCAAGTGACCAATAGGCGAGCCCAATGGTTATTGGCTGACGCGTACGTGCGCGTAGTCACACAGGCCACCGACGCCGTTAGACTATGCCTACTATAATGCATTACTGCTTGCCCACTGGTTAGTTCGTCAAAAACTAAACCATGTCAGTTCAGTTCAGTTACGTAGCGCTGCACGCGCCTTAATAACAAACCACACACTGGGCGCGTATAGTAGAATTAAAGCAGTGATTTCAGTTACGTTTGGCGACGTTTCTCGGTCGCTGTACTCCACTAGCGGACGCAGATTGGCGTGACGGTGACTCGGCGACGCTGACGCTTTTCTGCGACCACGTGTTTCCGTGCAGATTGTACGTCTGCTCCGGGTATTCTGCAGAAAATAAGTGTATCGCTTATTCTTCGCATAATAACACAATGTAATCGTAATATTAACAGCAGCGCCGTAACACGACGCAAATCTCTACAAAGTATTATTGGCGCGCTACAGCTATTCTGTAGATCTCGAGCGTTTATGGCACAATGTGTCTGTTGTCCGTCCGTCCGCGTCTCTATGTCACAAATGTACTGTGGCGAAACGGTGCGAGATAGGGACTAGGTTGCTATTGATCACTAATATAAAGTCGCATACTGGCTTTTAAATGACATGAAAATCATTGACCTTGGATGACTTTAAAGGTCAATATTGCAACAGGAACTGTATAGGCTGTAGCGCGTCTTCCCTAGCAACAGCTGGGCTTTTTGTTCTTTAACATAACATAACCGGCACCACGGACCTTCAACTTCGTTCGCAGTAGCTGCATAAACAAGGGTTTGATTTGACACCAGAGTCGATCATCAAACAAACTGTTACTTACTGTACCCTACCTCGGATGGTGCATTTTCAGCAAAAGTGTTTAGCGATAACTGAAACCCAGCGGCTAGATCTGCTGAACTTCTGAGCACTTTTAAATGTAGGTTAAAAAGCGAACTGTTTGATACTGCCTTCAGTAAACGCGCGAGGACTCAGCGGTTATACATCTCTGATAAGATCGCGATAAATGTGTTTTGTTTGACTGACTGATTGATTAATGTGCCATGATTTGCATGTCAGGTATATCACGGTAAAAAACAATGGAGAACTGCAGGCACATTTCACTCACGCAAAACCCAGGCTGCCAAATTTTCGTTTCATTGATATAACCAATTTGCATTAATTACTTTATTCTTAAGTCGCCATTCGCATAGGCCTAATAATGCATTAAAACAAAATGTTGTGCGCCAATTACTCCGTGTAGCCTACGTTTTACATGCAGTGCGTCGTGGCAGGGGGTCACTTCTCCTCCCGCCGAATTTTAGCCTGTCGTAAAATTTTGTTCCAAAAATACAAAATCTAAATCAGCTAAAAATTTCAATTTTGGGAAAATTTATGAGCAAGATCAAACTTTTTCATCACCCATACTTTCTTAACCCACAACGTTGCATTATATACTTCATGAGGAAGGCGTTGTGGCACATGTAGTGTGTAATTATGTTTCTTTTTTAATTCTTTTAAATCTAATTATTTACATATTTATTGTCTATTATATACGTTGTTGTGTATATACTATCTACGTCTGTTGATGAAAAAAAGATTTTCATAACGACGACAATTAATCGCGACGAAGCAATTAAGAGTCGCACCGAACAACGTCATCGTTTGTCGATCGGTTCCCAGCGCGTTGGCAGAAAAACACTCGTACTCGCCATAGTCTGCAGCGTCTAGATCAACAATTCTACACACACGTCAATCATTTATCGTACAATTAGCTGCATATCCACCGGCGTATAGCCACAGGGGGCACTAGAGGCGCGTGTCCTCCTTAGAAGCCTAGTAGTTACTCAAAATAGTGCCAAAAGTGCGCCAAAATTCTTCATTTTCGTACAAAAAGTCCTAAAAATTGCTGAGGAAAGGGCATGGTGAAAAGAAAACACCACACCAATCTCCACAGCGCAGCTCTCAAGTGCTGTCACCCAGGCCTGTCGAGAGCCACAACGGGACCCGGGGAAACATTCTCGCGGAACCCCCAAACATTTTACGGGGTCGCTCTGGGGAGAAAATTCTTGAATTTTTCTTTTCAAAATGGTACATTCTGGCGTACTTTATATTTCTGGCCGACAGCGAAGCACCCAAACGTCGCGGACTCCGGGGTAGCTTACCCCCTACCTCACCCTCTCAACAGGCCTGTCCTCACCTCCTACATTCAGATCCTGGCTACGCCACTGTAGCCGACAATGTTCGAAAGAAACGCATTCAAGCAAAACCTAAAGGCGCGTACGGAGCGACGTAACTGAACTGAACTGAACTGATATGGTTTAGTTTTTGATGAACTGACTAATCGGCAAGTAGTAATCCATTACAGTAGGCGCCGTTTAACGGCATCGTTGACTACGTGACTACGCGCACGTACGCGTTAACCATTGATCAATGGGCTCGCCGTGCTTACTCACTGGTCAGTTCGTCAAATAAACCGTGTCAGTTCAGTTCATTCACGTCGTTTTGTACGCGCCTTAACAGACGAAATACTTATGGCGCTTAGCAATGAAGACTAAAATATTCTATATGCTCGCAAAAACGTTCTAAAACAATTCACTCGCCTAAATTTGTCCGCTACGTTGGGTCAGATAGCGCCATTTATATTTGCCTATTTCATATCGTTCTAAAAAGCAGACAGGTGTGCGTAAAATAAATTTCAATCGTACAGTAAAGTTTAGTGAACAAATAACATAACTGAATATAACAAACATAACAGGACGAATGTACACTGCAGTGGGCTATATTGATGATAATTGATTATAACGACCACACAGCTCGAAAATCAAGTTGCTTTAAATACGAGGCCCATGACGTATATGCAAGTCTACTTATCATTGAACAACGTCTATACACAGTGTTTCATAAAAATGGCACCCTTTTTTCTTTCATAATTCACTCAAATGATGATTATTTTACACGAAAGTTTTACCAAATTTGGCTGCAGAAATAAATAATTTAAAATATTTTGTCATAATATGGCTGTTAGTTAAATATTCTTTGCTACATGTGATGCAATGCTGACGTCATAATGTGCTGTGAGTACAAATTTGCTTGTAGTAACCGGTGCTGACAGTTGCTGAATAGCTGCCCTGCTTCGATGGTAAGCTTCAAGTGGTTCACTGATGACAAACTGTTGAAGTTTTACCATTGCAACCACAAAATACACCCAAAACGATCACTTTCATTTTTCACACACTGTGTGGATAGCTTGACTTTTGCACCTTCCAGCAAACAGTGGACCAGCACACACGCTTGTGAGATGGCTGAGTTTTTGGTTCGCCAGATGCTTCATTTCACGCCCTCATGTTGCTTAATGCTGATACGATAAACATTTTTCATTGGTAAACCAGATAAAGTTCACCATCGAAGCAGGGTAGCAAATGACAGCATCAGTTGAGACAAGCAAGCTTGTACTCGTGACACATTATGACGTCAACGATACATCACTACTAACAAAGAATATTTAACTAACAGCCACAATTTGTTAAAAAAAAAATTTTAATTAGTATTTCTTCAGCTACAGCTGGTGGAAATTTCATGCAAATTGATCACCATTCGACTGAGTTATACAGGAAAGAAAAAGGGTGTTCTTTTAATGAAACACCGTGTATACCTCAAGCTGAACGTCATTGTGTGTTCCCTTTCTTCGTAGGCTTCGATTTTGTGTTTGCTGGAGCTGGTTATTATCTGGTCGTCCTTGTTCCACTGGGTGACGGCCTGTGGATCTGCTGTGACTGTACACTCGAGGATCGTCTGGCGACCGGGCGACTGACCAATGCGACGATTCGGCAGCGTGATCTTTGGAGCGACTGTTAACATACATGTATATAGCTTAAATTATCACACCGTTGTCGTTTTCGTCGTCGGCGTTTTGCTGGTGCGAGCCCGCCGACTTGGAATTCGCTGGCTTAGTCTCGACACTTCAAACGTCAACTGAAGACGTACTTTTTTGCGAAATACTGACGAGAGATTGTAGTAAGCGCATTAAAGTTTTTTTCGAGTATGCGCTAGGCCTATATAAATTTACACTTTACTTAATCACTTACTTACTTAGTTACTTACTAAAAAAAGCAAAATGCTTTTGGCAAAATTGGCACAAACGGAAAGCAATTTATACTTAGTCTAAAACTCTCAATCTGATCCACGTCTATTCGATACGGCCTCACTACCAGTCGCAACATTGACAGGCGTTTGTCCAACCAAACAACTACGGAGCTAGATAAATGAATGAGACATATTTTATTGTGTGTTGCAGCCAATAGCCGGATTATAACAAAAAGTAAAAAAAATGTAGGCCTACACGCGATTAAGCAAAATTATACAGAAAGTAGTCTATGGCAAAAATAGTTCGAGATGTTCGTGTTCTTTGCAAGTTGATTCGTGCAAAAAAAGCACAGTGCAGATAGTTAAAAAGATCACATTTCGGTGGCACTACAAGTAAATGTGCAAAACAAGTGCCAGTTCATGCGTATCAGCTGGTTAAAAAATGTTTGTCTGCTGTTTGCGTTGATCAGGCAAAGTTGTCAGTCCAAGCGTAGAACACGCCCCATCGTAACTGATGTCACCGAGTGTACATCGGAGTGCACGCTTCTGCAGTCGTTCGATTTCCCGTGACTGTCTTGAGGTCAGTGAAGAGTGTCCCGCTGGGCATGCACACTCAATCACCGACCGGATTACAGAGCAGTAATATGTCACTAGATCAGCAGTCGATACGCTGACATGCCGTGCAGTTGCTTCAGGAAATGGATTCGCCTGAATGCTTTTGACAACACGCACGGCTACATCGACAGCGACACGGGCGTTTTGCAACTTTGCTCTCTTCGAATACAGTACGTGTACTCACGGAAATATTTTTAAGTAGTTTAGTTCAGGTAATTGCGTCGTACCGTAAAAAATAATAAAATTTTCAGTGCATGCACATGCTGCGAGTGCGATAAATGGACCCAAAATTTGAGGACAAAAGTTTAAATCACCTTTCTTTTCAATCAGACTTACAGTTCATAGTAGCTCATTTGTGACACGTAAAGGTATATGCACCACACTGCAATGACACCTAAAGCAATGCAGGTACGGCGTCTGCGCTACGGTGTAAGCTCTATCTCTTCCTGCATCCGGCGTCTATTCTCAACGGTGTCCCATTCATCCGGCTTCGACGAGACAAAGCCCAAATTCCATTACGATGACTTCATGACAAAGTCTGCGACAAGTTCCCGACAAAGTGGAGCCTAATCATCACCGCATAACACAGACGGTAGAGTAGGCCTATAGAACAGCTACGGATTGCAGGCATGCATGCAGCAACAAGGTTAGTTAGCGTAATACTCTTCAACGCAAAAAAACAAGCGTCAATTCGACAGCAGTTACAGCAGCGTATACAGGTAGAAGGCTGCAAAGGTAAAACGGACAGTGCTAATAAAGGCTAGATGCAGAAGATTGATGCAAACGTTGAAACCGGACCAGATCTCGGTCTCGACAGAGTGAGCCAAACTAAACGGGCAAGCAGTAATGCATTACAGTATACACCGTCTAACGGCGTCGTCACTACGTGACTACGCGCATGTAAGCGTTAACCAATAACCAATGAGCTCGCCCTGCTCGCCCGTTGGTCAGTTCGTCAAAAACTAAACCGTGTCAGTTCAGTTCAGTTACGTCGCTCTGTAAGCGCCTTATATGTCCCAACACAAAAATCACGATATCAGCGTAACGCACGAACATTTTAGTGCCAAATTTTCACCATTTATTTCGCACATAATACTTTGTAAACATGTTTAATTTCGCTAGATTTAGTTGATATTTAGCGAAACAATAAAGCATTAAATTTAGTGTTCGATTTTTGCTAGTAAACAGCGCAATGTATCGGACTACTGAATAATTTCCGACGCCGCAAAATTTGATAAAATTAACATTCGCGCTCTCTTGATTTTAGTGTTGGAGAATTTTTTTTGGCTCACTCTGCAAACGTTGACACAGGGCCTACATGCACACTCTATAGAGTCAAAAAGTCATAAAAAGCGGTTAAATTTCTATCTGCCGGCCATCACATCGCTTCTCCGGACCGTCGCACAATTTTGATCTATTCTGAGGAGATAAAAATTATCAAATTTCACGCTGCAAACGTTTTTTCTTCTTTTAGGCTACATTGCCGTGCTGTCTGACTCACAACAAACTGAGCGACGGACCGCGCACCGGCAGAGCAATGTCACGTGACCAGTAACCCGACCAAACTGCATGGCTACGTAGATTGACGGATTGATATAAAATCTGTCTGAAGTCCGGCGGCTAATATAGGCCTATACGTATAGCCTAGGTTTCGGCTATATAGCAGCGTCGTGGGTTACAGAAAAGCGGGGCGGGAATTTGCGATGTTCCGACAGACACTACAAATTTCCGACGACATTTCGACAGGACAATTTATGGGCGCTTAGAATTTTAATTTTTGCCTTAATTTTTTTCAAATGTGGCATTTTTGGACAAAATGTTCCGACAAGAAAAAAATTTTCCAACAATTTTCCTACAGCCTAAAATTTAAGGGGCCACGAGCCACTGATAAATGGAAAAACGAGGTACCGTATTAATTATTATACTAATTCGACGTACACTGCACTCGAAGTCGCACGCGATGGCTGACTGGTCCGGAGCTGGCTCCGTTGTCGGCACGACACTCGTAGACGTCGTCACAGAACCGAGACACGCGCCGGAAACTGAGCGACGGACCGCGCACCGGCAGAGCAATGTCACGTGACCAGTAACCCGACCAATCAGCGGCCGACGACGACTGTTGATGATGATGTCGCACGTTCTCGTCTGATCAATCACAGATGTTTGGCATTTTGTTATTTTTTATATATAATGTGTAAAATAAACACTCTAACAAATACTAATTTAGCCCTTTTATGAAAATAATATGCACAGAAGCGACTTTATGTCGCAAGACGTCAATGTAACAGATTTATTAAGTAATTTCATTAAGAATGCAGTAATCACAATTTTGGGGATTTGAGGCCTCAAATTATGGAATAAATTATTTTTCTTTTTTAGCGCATACAGCGGTTTCCGAAATATGTTTTTGAGCTGTTAACCGCCATTATGGGCCCACAGATTTTTCTACTGTGGTACGAAAACCTTTTCATTGAAAATGCATTACGGGGGTTAAAAATTAAAGGAAAATTAAGGGAAAATACGGGAAGGAGTCATCGGATTTTTACCCCAGACAAACTCGACCTTACTTTTCGGACCCTAAATTATTGTGCAAAATTTGATTCAAATCGAATCAAAATTGCGATCGTTAAAGTGCTTACAGACAGAATGACAGAATGGCAGAACGACAAAAGTGATTTCATAATCTGTCCCATGCTATGCTACAGCAATGGGACAGAAAATAAAGGCACAGCGACGCGCCATTTCTCTGCGAAATTATCTTAGTTCGTATTAATCGCGTCAGCAGTTTACCGCTGCTATCAGACGTCAGTTGGCAGCGCTCCTCATCGGAGTCAGTGAGTCGTGCTGCGCTTGCTAGTCTGTACCACGTGACTTCCGGTTGTGGAATGCCGAAAACGCTGCACGTGACGATGACATCGCGACCCTCCTTCACGGCCACGTCGGCGCTCGACAATCGCTTGTTGATGGACGCTGCCACTGCATGAAACACACAGTCAGTACCATATTTTGTTTGAAACTGCGATCAATTTTTCCACTTTTCGTTACTGGCAGAACACAAAATTTCGTGTAAACGCTGACTGATGCGAGACTTGAACTTGAAAAACACACTGTTTCACCGAGCGTTAATTCGTTTATGTTGTTTCAAAAGTGTATGAACATGAACGGCTATATATTCAGATTATTCACTATACAGTTGAGAATGGTTTGACGAAATAAAATACCAGAAATCGTCGACAGAAACTATATAGGAAAAGCAGATGCACGGCCGCGATGTATTTTGACTCTGGGGAGAACCTTCGGAGACAGCGACTGTATGACGATGAACTAGCAACTAACGCAAATGAGGTCGGTTTGGCAATAGTCGTCGGCGGCGGGTGGGCCGACTGTTGTCGACGTGGGTGGTCCACGCACAGAGCAACTGTTCGCGATGCAGATTGCGTTGACTGTTAGTCGAGCGTTGAAACTTGACAGTTGCCAGAACTCGTCGTGGTCGTCGAGTGCGTCCTCGAGGGACCATCTGCCCGCCCGGCGCGCGCGCGCTCAACTTGCCCGACATTTGCATTTATATAGCGCCGGTGTCCCATTATAGAATCGTCCCACAGAAAAGTTTCCCCCGTTCGACAATTTACCGGCAAAAATCCGCCCTGCCCGGCGGCTGCCTCGGCGAGACGGATTTTTACCGGTAAATTGTCGGCCGGGAGAGACTTCTGGGGGAGGCGATCCTATAATGGGAGACTTTTTATGGGGCCGGCGATATTGTAATAAAAAGGAGACATATCAAATCCGTGATTATCTCTCCGCGGGCGGATTTTTCATGGGGAGACATTTTAATGTGACACCGGCAGCGGGCGACGACGACGACGACGATGATGATGGCGAGTGACCGACGGACGCTATTCCTGTGACTGGACACGTCGACTCGCTGACTGACTGACCGACCGCGCCTGCCTCGTCCTATAGCGCTGCCCACCGCCGACTGTCACTCAGTTCGCTCATCCGCCGCCAGAACACGTCTCAGTGACGTCATGGTGACGTCATGGCGCCGAGTTTTGGTAATCTTTAATTCACGGACAATGGCGGACAATAAACAACAGGGAGGAAAAAACAAAGCAGCAACACAGAAAATGAAAAAATACATATGCACATAGGCTGGTCAATGGTCCATAATTGTGACAAAACATATCGATAAAAACTTCTTAATTAAACAGTTTTAAACTGAAACAATGTACAACGATTACAAAACGCGTTATCACATTCCTTAGTCTTAACTGAAAAATGTTCGCTCCGTCGGGCTGATTAACGCCTGACAAATCAAACGCAATTTTTTTACAGATTGTAGAGTCGCGTTTCGAGTTGAAACTGGAAACCTACACCTAACAATATACACTGACCTTAATCCTAATCCTAACCCCCAACTTACCCAGGAATCTGATACGCAAGTCGACAGTTTTTGGCCAAAAATTGTCGGGTTGCGATAAATTGTCGAGTATCACAACACGACGATTCGTCGAACATCCAGTGACTCGAGTCCCCATAACTTGAAACTCGAAAATCAACTCGACAATTTGCTCTCCTCTTGGCGCCGCTCTCTGATTCCCGACTGAGAAGATAGGAGTGATGGCAATCGGTGGAATACCTGGATGTGGCCTCAGGTGTTATCTTAGCAAGTTGTGAAGTCGCTCTTTCTGCATTCAGCCTGTCCAGCCGTCTAATCTATAGCTCGGTTTAGCAGAGTTCAAATTCGATAGAAATTACATAAATGTTCATTGAACTCGCAAAGCGATTACAGTGTTAAAAGTCCATTTGAATTTCTATTTATAAATATAGCGCCGTAATTAGAAGTTTCTTGTTCAAAGCGCGGGGGTTAACTTAAGACACAAAGATTACCGAAAAAGACAGGGCAAGAATAATTAAATCTTAGCCAAATTATTACAGGCATCACTGATAACCTGGCGGACAGTCGTTCTGAAAAAGGCAGCAGCGGTTGCCGACAGGTTAGCAATACAATAAATAAAAGCTGTATATCGATGAATTAATATAACTTACCAGTCGACCGTTTCAAGCTGTGAGTATATTCAAAGACATCACTGATAATCCTTCACTCTCTAACATTTTTTGCACAAAATCACCACAACGTATATTTTCTGTACGTTACGTAATGGTACTTGCTACCATAACATCGGTTGATGGCACAGTCCTGAGACGGGCACACGATCGGACATGGAATTAATGGTATGGGCGTCTCGCAATCGACGATTAATTAGCACGGCACGAAGACCGGTCCACCCGAACTGCCAGCCGCTAAGTCCAGATTAACAGTCGTCGACGGCGGCTCGGCCTCAAATCAACTGCGGACTGAGCCGCGGCGTCTGTCAATACATCAGCTCTCCTCATTTTGTGCGTTTCTCCACGGCACCAGCAGTAGTTATACGTCGCTGGTGGGGCTTACAATCGCCATAAATAAATCCGGACGCCAATGCACCTTTACGAACTTCCGGAAGCGGCAAAACATCTCCATCACTCAAACCGTTTTACGCTGTTTTCGCGGTATCAGCGACCAATCTACGTATTCATCGTTGTGTCAGCTGCGTTCGGTGCGTTATTTTGCGTATTTTCTTGCGTTCGTTGCGTGCGTTGCGCTGGATCGGAATCCCGCTAAAACAATCAACCGCTGCTGCTGCAGCTGACGTAGACTAGCACTGGCAACGACAATGCTTATAGATGCATCGTTGTTGCTTCTTTGTAGCGCGTGATGAAATTACGATTATACTGGTCTACATGTAACACCAAGTCATCATCACGCTGCCCTAATCATCTCATCGTCTTCATCATAAGCAACAGTAGCAGCAGCAGTAACACGTCTTTGATCAGTAGACCCGCAGTTGGTTTGATGTCAACGTCTACATGGTATAGCTGATTTTCCGACTAACTGTGACTGGTGAACATCATTTACATGATGGCCCAGTCACAGTAGATTTCGTCATTAGTCGGCATCCCGGATGCATGACCGCAGGCACTGACTGCTAGCGGGCGCTATGGTGGATTCAGTATCAAATAGCCGCATGGAAATAACAAGAAGCGTATCCAGAAGCGTATTCATTTCACAAGGCTCTCATGATTATCTTTTTCATATTCCTAAATGATCCCTCACAATGTCTGACCATCTTTTATATATTTAAAAGAGGGATGTTTCAATTTTGACTGCGATTGGCTGTGACGTCATATAGACGTCGTCGCCATGGTGACGCATCATCAGCATCATTATAGCCAGCAGCAGCGCTGCAGCGTAGTACGATGCAGCGCTGTGCTACGCTGCAGCGCGGGGCTGTGTATTGAGGCCGCAGGCTGAGATGAGGCCCTAAGAGCCGAAAATGGAGGCCATAGGCCGATACTATAACAAAGATCAAGCAGACAGGAAGCTTGTAACATTCATTCACGGACAGATTCCCGATGCACTGGAAATTCAAACGTCATAAGTGGTATGACGTTTCGGACGTTTGAACTACATGGCATCTAGATGTTGATGCCTATGCCCGCCTCTAGCGAATTTTATACTTGACTTTTGTGTAATCATGACTTCGATGACGGGAATTTACGCATCATATTTTGTTAAAATGTTTAACGTTTTTTTGCGACATTTCAAGACGTTTACAAAGTATAAGGCCCCAGAGTTTCACATGCAATCAATCGGCTATCAAAACAGAAAAAAGCGTTCGTCTTTTGTCCCAACCACACGTACCACAACCCCAACTTGGTGTAATTTGTTTCACTCAGTTCTGAGATATCGTGCTAACAGACTTGACTGGATGCAAGCTCGGGCGAATGCACGCATAGAGCCGAAAACAATTAGTTACTGCCTAGTAACAAAGTAACAGCAGCTATTCACGTGTCAGTATATAGGCCTATCGGTTGAACGAGTGCGTTAGTATGGGGCGGACTGTCGTTGATTCTGGTCGGCTTGCTGCAGTGCAGCTTTGAGCAGTAAGTTGATCGCCGGCCTTCACGGTCAGTCGTCACATCATCAAGCGTCCGTCCGTCCGGCCGTCTATATACGCAACTATTTCAACGTTGTCGTCGTCGTCGTCGTCGTCGTCGTAGGACTGGCCGCGCCGAGACAAACATGAATATTTCAGAGATAGAGAGAGACAGAGAGATGCGCTGGCGTCGTTGACGTCGTGCCGCGATGACCTGCACGCCGCGCCAGGCAGTGCGACTCTGCAGTGTCCGTCCGGTCCGGTCACTCGGTCGAAATAATGCAGCGAGCACGAGTCCTGAGCAGTGCGCGCGGTCGCCGCCGACGACAAATAGTTAACGTTACGTACGCTCGCCTCCTCCTCAGCCGCGGCGACGGCTACGGAGATGACTTATATACGTAAAGTGAATGAATTCAGCACGCCGCATCTCGTTAACTTTGAAAAGTGAGCACAGACACACTGACATCTGTTGACATTTTCATCACCGAACAGTGGCGTCGTGACTGGGAGGAAAAGGGGTGGAAGCAATTCTCTTTCCCCCTAAATTTTGGGCTGTCGAAAAATTGTCAGAAAAATTTTTTCTTGTCGAAAAATGTTTCGTCTGTTTGGGGCTAAAACCTCTATTTTGGAGAAATTCAAGGGCAAGATTAAAATTCTGATTATCCATAACCTTTTCTGTCAGAAATTCGCAACTGTTTGACAGAATTCTCTTTTAACCCATGAAGCCGCTGCAGAGTTGTACAATTCGTCCGTTTCCATAACGAGCAACGACCCAGGACCGAACAGTCATCGAAAACCATTCGTTTAAGACACCAAAACTACAGCAGCTGCAATATAACTAGCTAACGCATTTGTCAGTTTTGCCGTTTCAATTTGAGCTAAAACATCATATATCTGAATGGCCAAACTGTTTCCGTAAGGAATTATGACGGTTTCTTTGACTGCGTATATTAATGCCCTGTCTGATGACCATCGGTTAAGCTGCTGCTATTGTAACGAGCTGTGAAACTGTTGCGTTGATGGAGGCGGTGGGCTATTTGCTACGTCAGAGTGCATACAGAGCAGCTGCTGCAGCCTATCGGTATAAATGGCGCGCTCCGAGCAGCGGCTATTTGTGCATCTCATTAACAGTTTTCGTCGTCGTTAACGTGATATACGGTTCGCCGAGTCGCCGAAACTCATCGGAAAGCCATCATTGACGTGGCGCCGTTTACCCGCCTGAATAATGCAGATCCGTTTAAGGAGTGCGCGACATTTGCAGGCCAGTAGTCTACTTGGCAGCAGAGCGGGGCGTGGAACTTCCTCGTCAAAAGTGGGCAAGTGACAAAAACAATAGGTCTAATACCCCGTTTACATGATCAAGCAAACATCGAGCAAACATCGAGCTGGCTCGTCCAGCTAACTAAAGCCAGCTCATTGAGCCAGTAAACGGGGTATAATACCCCGTTTACACGACGAAGCTGGCTCGACGAGCTGAACAATGCAGCTGTCAATTAACTCGGGTTTGACAGCGCCATCGCACGAGATGCGACGGTGCGACGGCGCTGCCAAACCCGAGTTGATTGACAGGTGCACTGTACGTAGTCTCGCCCTGTTTCTGTCGCATGCATGCGAGGTTTTGTCGTACATGTATACACGCTTTTAGCAGCTCTTACCGGTGACGAGCAGTGAAACGATTTTGCTGCCGACCGGCTTGGTGTTGACGGTGCACCGGTAAACTCCGGCGTCATCAAGTCGCACGTCTTGCAGCTGCAGGTTCCAGTCTCGGACCAGCGGACGCACGACGCTGAAGCGCGAGTCGTCGATCACTCGTCGTTCCTCGTACGTCAACGGGATCGAGTTCTGCTCCAGCCACGCTACCTGACAAATTAAAACCAATCGAAATACTTTTGTAAAGCGCACATCTGCAAGTGTCTCCAATGCGCTAGAATAGTGCCAGCACCACCTCTTCTCTGGTCTTCTGCTTGAGTGGCAGATTTATGACAAGCTCCTCTGTCAGCTGCTTCTGTCTTCTGCGCCTCTCTTCAGATTGCTTGTGATGTCGCTGAGCATTTGTAGGCGCTTTCGTCCTCTCGTTGCTTCGCCCGACATTCTGCCCTTTATTACGTCCCTCAGCAGCGAGTCAAGCCGCAAGATTCATCTAGCACCACCTTCACCACCGATTAACCACTGGGTCCTGTCGTATCCCAGTCGATTTGAAACCACGTCCCTGCTATTGTACGCAAAACTATGTAATGTACAAGCTCCCAACGACACCTTTAAACTCCTACCAGCCTTCTATCCTCTGCTCTTTTCTTGCTCTTATCTTTCATTCCCTTGCTTCACGTAACTTCCCCTCTCTTCTAGTCCTCTTTTTTAATCCAGCAACAGGGTCAGGAAACCGCTTCGATCAAGATTTTGAAAGATTTTGGAATTCAAACAGTAACTGTAGAAAAAGCCGCTAAGCTAAGCCGCCAGAACGCTGTCATTAATCCTAGCTTACGATGACGTCACGAACTGTCATATCGCGTGAACGCGGAGAGAATACAGATCCCGGGTGCTGTTGTTGCAGCTGCTGCTTGTTATGGAGAAACACACAAAGATGTATGCAACGTGTATTCTTTTTACGCTGAATTCACACTGGCGCCAAGTGCACTGTACGTGGGCTTATTAAGAGAGGCGAATGAATGAAAGAAAGAGTCTACCTTATACTTGCCGAGGTAGTCGATGGCGCACGGCAGTAGGGCCGTGCCGCCTAATTCGGCGGATGCATTCGCTAGAGGCGTATCGAACGTCGGCTCCTTACCCAGAACTACAAACAACAAAGAAAAATCCTGTACCAAGGCCATAACTTGTCCACACACAAACACTTAAGCTTTGACGATAAATATAATTTGTTAAGAAATTTATTGCATTAAAAACGTATCGCCAAAGTAAGACTCTGGAAACTGACCCGACGCAGAGTCATACTCGGCGTCGTAGAAATCGCGTGCGTCGTAGCCAATATCGCCTTCCGTCTGCCCTGCACACAGCATAACTATACTGCATGATATAACACCGTGATATAACTGCCCACTGAATATACGTATTTCGTTGTGACAATTATATTGAGAATGCAACGTATTTTTACCATCGCCATGTTTTGTGTACTAAATGTAGGCCTTCGCATACTGTTGGTTATTTCCATCTTAGAAAGTGCAACAATTGTTCTAAGATCTATCATCTTTCTCTCTGTGTTTGTCTGTCCATCAGCGAGACGACTAAACGACCTGAAGAAGGTAAATTGAGTACCTTACCTTACCTTATCTTCGGAGTGGACAGGTTAAGCATCGTATCAGTTCGGCCCAATGCGCAGAGTAAAATTATGGAGTAATTAGCTGCAAACTATTTTTTATTTGGCGAATGACGGCAAGTGCATTTTGTCGGTGAATAGGTGTGATCTCCGCGACTAACAAGTAACTGAGCGCGCCAGTTCTGCCAAATCCAGATCGCCACGTGTCGCCTCCGGAAGAGTCCCCGTACTCCGGTCAGGGGGGAGGGCTCACGTATGCTCAGGGGGGCCTCATGCTATGTATGAAAAAAGTTCTATTTTTAAATATGTTTAAAATATAAAATAAGTAAACATGTAGAAAGTTTACCCAAAATGGACAAGTCTATTACTTTTCATTAATGTACGATAATCTATGACGTATTGCAGCCTATTAAACTTCATTTTTTGCAAAGACAACACAAATTATATATGATTTTTTTGCGTTTAAATTTTTTTAAAAGTGGGCAAATTTGCGGCTTTCAATAAACGTCCAAAAGCCAAAAGTGTTTCAGCTTCAGAGGGCTCCTGACCCCCCTGACCAGGGGCTCTGTTCCTGGACCTCGATGGGGGCTCTGTCCTCAGACCCCGTGATACGGGCTTCACAATTGCAATTAGGGAAAAAGCGGGGGTCTCATACTCCTGGCGCCGGCACTGGATGGCGAAGTCAACTTCGTATTGACCTTGCTGACTTTGTGAGGTACCAAAGCTTCATGGCAGAGAACAATGTGACACAATAGCATCTGCTGGCGGCGGCGGCTTGAGAACATAAGGAGTGTTCGGACTACGGTGCTGAAATATGCCTCCGTTGACTGTCGCTACAGTTCGCACTCGCAGCACATCTTAGAGAACAACGCCAACGACGTGGCTGCAGTGTCGTCGTCGTCGCTCCCTGACCGACGCCCGCCGTAAACAACAATAACCTGAGGTGACGTCGTTGCCGCTAGGTGTCGCTCCGACACAAATAAGCAGTCGACGATTACAAGCGGCAACTAAACTCATCCTCGATCTGTCGCTGCACTTGATACCCGCCCACTCACACAGCTGACTGAACTTTCTTTACGCTACTATACTCCATTCAGCCAACGAGGTCGTGGCCGGGCAGGGCCCTAAATTTCGAGCTGTCGCAAAAAATTGTCAGAAAAATCTTCTTGTTGTCAGATTGTTGTCAGATTCTTTTTGTCAAAAAATGCAAAATTTGCGATTAAGAACCATTATTATGAAAAAAATTGGTGGCAAAATTAAAATTCTGAGCATTCATAATATCCGCTGTCGATAATTTGCAGTCTGTCGGCAAATTACAACTTCTGCCCGCCTACAGTCCACGATGCTGCAGGCTACAGCGTGCCGGCACCGGCTGTCACTCATAACTGCTCGAAAAGCTTACGTTCTACGTTTTATGCGAACCTCTCTATCTAGTCTCTAGAGCCTATACCAATAGCATCCAGATCAATCAGTTAATCAATGAATTTACTGAATCAGTGAAAACACGTTTGCCACAGGTCGCAAGCGAATCGCACAGTGAATCAGAGGCTGATCGTTCCGTAAAGGCGTAAGACTTAGAAACCCTGAAAGATGGACAGTTGACAAGTAGACTAAGTGAAAAAGGCTTCTTCTTCGTTTTAATTTTTGTCCCTTGGTTAACAACCGTTGGGGCCAGATGCAAACTTTTTTCCATGTCTCTCAATCTTGCGACAGTCTCACAGCTCACAAACATAACACGTAAACACAGCCCTAATGCGGTCTGAATAAACCTAAACTTAATTTCTATCGGTACAGCAAAATGATTAATGGCCGAAAGCTGAAGATCGTTGGCTATTAGACGGAACTGGGGCTGGCGGACTGGCCGGAATAGTCGGCTCAGCTTAGCCGGTGACTGGATGACCGTTGATGCGAGAGATTGCGATTTATCGTCCTGAAGTCGTGCGACTTGACTCGACGACTTCTTCGTTTGCGAGTCGTCGCCAGCGAGTGCAACACGACTGCTACAAGATGAAAACACGACCGAGGCGGTCGCGGTCTCGGACAAGGCTGGTTCTCTGCTCTACGTATATACAAGGTGGATCAAAAAAAATTGCACCATATTTTCTACGTTTTAACTTCGTCAAATATCAACCAATTTTCACAATTTTTACTGCCAGAATCAGAAAAAAATTATAATACAACAGTCAATGAAGATTTCACTATACCTCATGTGTCGCTACACTACTTTGTGAAATATCAGTGTCTTAAAAGCAACAATTAAAAACAAGACTTTGGTAACATTAATTTTTAAAAATTAACAACGAAAAACAACGTGTTTATTGTCTCAGTTATTGTCTAAAGTAACTGACACATTCTGCAGTTATTACATAAAATCTTCAATGTGTCCGTTTTGCTGTTGGATGACGCACTTAACCCGGCGGCGCTACTGAGCAATGGCGCGATCAGCATTGTCCTGCTTTTACAAAACACAAGGTAGTGTAGCGGCACACTTGAAGTGTGATGGGGTTTAATACTGTTATTGCAATTTTTCTGCTAATTTTTTTTACTACGAACGAGTTTTGAAAATCAGTTAATATTTGACATAGCTAAAGCGTATAAAATGGTGCCAATTTTTTGGCGCACCCCGTATGTAAAGATCTGTTGTAGACCTATAGAATAGAGCGGCGTACGGAGATATTCAGCGTTTCGTCACGCAACTGTGCCGTACGGTGCGGCTAATTGCGACAGTAACGGGCTGATTACAAACAACGTCCACAGCGCACATACTCACCGATTACTACATTTCTCGATCGACCAACGCTGATCTGACTGACGCAAGGCTGGACCATAGACGACTTCAATCTCTTGACGACACATATGATCAAAATCGAATCGAACTGCTTTCATGCACCCCGATTAATATGTTTACACTAGTGGTTCACATTAGTTATATGCCAACGTGTAATCGGAAGATCGATTTCAAACATCGTTGAGTTGAACGACATAAATTTTATGCCGAAATGCCGATCTCTAAAAACTTTAATATACAGGGTGGTCCAAAAAACAGATACCCAGTTTTATTTTTGGGATAACTTCGGTAATTCAGCACCGATTTGAACCATTCTTTCACTGTTACAAGCAGAAATCATGGCGCGTAAATGTGAAGTTCGTTCGCCCACCGCACCTTTATTGTGTGACCACATTACCTAGCAAAACAAACGCTACTGCTAATATCGGTGTTCAGTGTTTTGTTTTATTGACTAAACTTATCTGTCGACAGTATTAAAATGATGTGCGGCTGCTCAAGCTAAGTTGCAGTGCTCGACGTGTCCGCCGCCATTCTTGATATAACAGCTTCAAGACGTCGACGCCATTCATTGATACTGTTCGTAGCTTTCAAAAACTTTCACTTTTTCTAAAATTTTGCAGTGATGTCATATAGACGTCGTCACCATGGTGACGCATCATCAGCGCTGCAGCGCATAAAGCGCAGGGTTCTCGATAGGCCTAAATTTTTATTTTCACGACGTCATGACTTCCAAGCTAAAAAATTTGGACGTCAGTGTACAAAATTTGGAAGTCATGCAGTAGACCTACAAGAACACTCAAGCAAAAAATGAACATAATGCAAAACAATACGTCTTCATGCAGTATGCAGAAACACGACGGTTAGCGGACGTTATTGGACTAAAAACATTCGAATACAGATTATGACATCAGTTCGCAGTTTATTATTAAAAATTAAACATGATAAAAAGCAGTGTGATTTGGACGTCGTGACGTCCAGGTCTTAAAATTTGATCGTACGGGCTTAAATTTTTGGGCGTATTTACCCTCAGACGTCCGCTATTGAAAACCCTGCTAGAGCGCCCATAATGCTGTTGGGAAACCTGGATCGAGTTGAGGCCCGAAAGGCCGAAAATGGAGGCCGCAGGCCGAATATTGAGGCAGCAGGCTGAGATCGAGGCCGCAGGCCGAGTTGAGATCTAAAGAGCCGAAAATGGAGGCCGCAGGCCGATACTATGGCAAAGCTCAAGCGGACAGGGGGCGTAGCGACCTGTCCGCTTGTCTACTACGTAAGCATAGCCTGCATTAAAATTCTATTTCCAAACTGGAGTACGTATGTAGCGTATTATACGCAGCCATCCACTAACAGAAATAATGGAACTGTACACAGCGGTGCAGAGTGCATACATACCACCACCCAGCCATCATTCCGTCGGTCACACAAGTCACCGCTCATTTCCTGTTCTATAGGCCTTAGTGAACTACTACTGAATTAATTAGGTGAAGCATGAAATCGCTTTGGCGGCGGCGGCATCAATTTCAATTGCATGTTTTAACCGGGGTTTGACTCTCTAATCTCCTCTTTTCCTGGGAAAAAGACCCCATTTAACATGTACAATGTGCCACTGGACCCAACAACTGTACCTGTTAAATAGTAACAAAATCTGTGGAACGATTTAAAAACGGGCTACAAATGTGACAACGAATGTGACAGCAGAGAGACTGTGCTGCGGATAAATATGCAGCTATAGGAGAAAACGCTTGCGCTACAGCGATTCCGCCTAAACGCAGCGGTACCACTTACCGTTTGTCGGTGGCGGCAGCTTAGAGACGAGCAGTATCAGGAGTAAGGACATCGCACGATGGATGCGAGCTGTGATGATCGGCATTTCGTCATCACATCCTGCGTGGTGCTGCAGACACGCCGTCTTGCACGCTGAGCCCATCCACACGTCACAGTCCGATCGAGGAAAAAAGTCAGCGTATCATCAAGCAGCAATCGGTGTAATTTAATTTAATGTTGCTGTGACGAGTGCCGGTTGCTGCTGCTGCTGCAGCTGCGGTGGACACAAGTCAGGCGAGTGCAGCGGCATCAACAGGTGTATGTATGTAAGACGTCCGTAATACTTCGCCGATGGAGTCCTACTGAGCGCGCTGTTCAGTCGTTCATTAAACTGCTTAGTGACGTGCACCGGCGCCGGTGTCACATAAATCCACCCGAAAAGAGATAATCACAGAATTGATATGTCTCCGCCTTATTAAAATATCGCCGGCTTCATAAAAAAGTCTCCCCATTATAAGATCGCCCCCCTCCCAGTAAAGCCTTCTCCCGGTCGACAATTTACCAGCAAAAATCGTATCATTTTTGCCGGAAAATTGTCGGCCAGGGGAGACTTTTCTGGGGGGGGAATCCTATAATGGGGCACCGGCTTGCAACCAACTACAATGAACGACGCGATGGATGCAGTAGACTAATACGCCTATAGGACTCGCGGTATGTGCAGTGGACAGTGGACAGCACACGCCGGCGACCTTCTTTAGCAGCAGCAGCAGCAGCATTTTATTGCATCGTATCAGATACCACCCACCGCCGCATGTTACCTGTTCCGATTTCGATTAATCTCTCTTTTACCGCTATCGTAAAATTATATTTACCTTCACAAAGGAACGATACTACGCCAATTTAATCTTATCGGCTGCAAATCGTCACTGTTTCTGTAAACGTCTTGCCACATCTTAAATTTGAATTTTCGAATCAAAAGCGACAACGATTTTCCGTTATTTTTCTCACGGCACGCATTAATTTGCTTGCAGTCTAGGCCTATAGTACATTTTTATAGTCTTAATAAATGTCGTACTAATTTAGAATAAATGCTCTTGCGCTCCCAAAGCTAAGTCCGCTCAGTTTACTTCAATTCTCAGACCTCTACAGTGACATGCATTTACACTGGAAAACTTAATGAACAGAAGCTTTTGTTTCAACTTACAGATAATTATCTACGCCTTAATTTCCATTTCACCCGCTAGCAGCATAGAGGTACCGCTTCTCATCTGTTTACAGGATACCTAAGTTGACACTGAAATTCTGACCCCAATATGCATCAGCATCCTCGAAGTCTATGCCCGTCTCATTACTACGGTTTTGATATCTTTTACTGAAACGCAAGCGATCTGCTCAAAATCTATACTCGTTCACACCAACTCCACAAGCAGATTCGTCGCAGCGCTGTTTATTCGTTTATTTGCTGCAACTTTTTGCGGCTCAGCGTAACCCGTGCGTTGCCCGCTGGCACAAGCTATTCCGCGTAGCTTCGGCTCTCTCGCAAGCAGACCTTCTTATATGCTCTTCGACTTCGACCGTGGTTGTCTCGGCAACAAATAGCATTTCAGGATTACGCCTTGCGCGGATAATTGACTTAAAAGCCGGCCGGCGGTCGACCGGTCATGCGTTCTGCCATGGCAGCCAGTTAAGTGGTTGACATCAGAATGCTGTCGAGCTGTGTACTTGAGTATGATGCGTACGTAAAACGCCGAACCGACGACACCAGAACTATACGTGTCCGTCACTGTTTTGATGCCCCGCGGACAGTTCCGTTAAGAATGGACTGAAAATCCAACACTGATGACGGCGTGACTGATCGTAACGACGAACGAGAAAAAAATGTCGGCGCCAAGTACCGACATGATATGCAGGCAAATGCAGCCGTCCGTTCAGTTATCGAGCATCTCAGGCATTGACAGTAAATTAGGTCACCGAACGCAGTTTGACCTAGTTTGCAGTCTGAGCCTGAACCTCACGCATCTAATCGCGCACACCAGATACCAGTGGCGGATCCAGAAATTTTGAATAAGGGGGCGGAAGGGTAGGGGATAGGGTCTTGGAAGGGGGATATGCCTCTGCCCAGAAAATTTTTAAAATTGTTATGCGAAAATAATGCATTTTCGTGCAAAATTTTCATTTGGTTTAAGATGCATCCGGTCAATAGAGGGAAGGGGGCGTGCCTTGAATCCGCCACTGTTAGATACGATGCAATTTATTGAGATTTTTGACGTCCAATGTTAATGCCTTCGATCTCTTGAACCGAAAATTGGCACACCGATAACTTTTGCCAGGGAAATGTTTTCGTTTTGATCCAAAAACACAACGCAAATCCGCTTTTGTCTGAAGCGTCCCGATTACGTTTTGAGCGCTGCAATAACTCGTCGACTGTTTGCAACCGCGGACGAACATTCTGAATTCTGACTTTCGCTTACGCACTTTTTGGGAAAAAATGCACTGATTCAAACTTTCATGTAATTTGCCAGATTTGTTTCGACAGAACGTGCTACGAGCTTTTTTTCTAAAAATGCTACACGCACATTGTAGGTGCTTTAATTAATCTCGATGACAGTCTAACGTGTTAGCATTCTGTTAACGGACACAGATTTTTTTGCACTTTTTCGAACACTGGTAATTAACCGTGTACGTGTATGCACCGCGGTAGAGCAAAAGTGACCAATTTTCTGGGCAACCTACTACAGAAAATGTGGTATATGTGGTATGTGGAAAAATGTGGAAAATGTGGTACTCAAATGTTTTATAGTCGCAGACGATATTACGGTGAATAGATTGGTTAGCGCTGGCATGCAGAGGTTTGCACATTTCCAGGGTTCTGTAATCAGCAAAGGTAACAAAAATCAGTTGAAATTCTAAATCGGTTAGACTAGCTACAATAATCGCAGCATAACGGGGGATCTCATTTTATAATTTTCGACCACACAGCCTGCTGTTCCAGAGCTGACGGACTCTGCTTCGCTGCGTGATATGAAGAACTTTACCGATAATAACACAGACGGGATATAGCTTTCGACAACAGCAACGACGATGATGATCGTGCGCTTCGCATGCGACTTTCATCCGACAGCCAGTAACGACGCAGTCTGTAGTTAGTTTGCTCGGCAAGCAGCGATTGATGGCCAATAGTCAGGGCCCAGTATAGACTGACCAACCGAGCGCCTTCTCTTTCGGGTGTCGCTGATTCTGACACGACGGAACAAGCGTTGAGACGACAGCGTCACTCCGGCGCAGCGCCTGATACCGATCCGCTGCAGATGCGTTTGATATGCTCCCTATGCTGCCCGTGTGCTACCCGTAATTAACCGATATGTCAACTCCACGCTTGTCGACAACATGCGTCTTTCCTACAGTCGGCGTCGGTCACTGGCGACGAATGCGTGGACACAGTGCTACTTTAGGTTGATTCGTGGATTGTGACTAGTTGCCAGTTTAATGTTGCGCATAAACTAAAGAAACTAGAAATATTTCAATGAAGATAAAATGTGAGAAACTAAACTGAAAGTACTTTTATCTGAAAAAAACAAACAAATCTAGAAACATACAGGGTGGCCCAAAAAACGAGGCCACTCTGATATATAGCTTCTAACTTCAGAAATACTGCTTAGATCTACACAATTTTTTTGCACAAATCAAGGTCGTTTCATTCTCAACACGAAAATATAAGTTATTGAAATTAATTATGTGCAACAGTGGCGCCACCTGGCGAATACGAGTCATATTGCTTCAAATAGCGATC
>Ga0056128_1001568_pt1 | contig 25799 bp, 9 predicted proteins | sample WorMetLIZISLAND2_FD_71113 | JGI IMG/M metagenome (GOLD analysis project Ga0056128, IMG submission 71113) | Marine gutless worms symbiont microbial communities from Max Planck institute for Marine Microbiology, Germany - Olavius geniculatus... ... | reverse complement strand
AGTAATATAGAATGCAATGATCCGAGGACAGGTTGGTAACCCTTGGCCTATTTAAGCATAGACCTAAAGAACAACTGTTCTATAAAACCTGTCACAAATTGAGCACCAACAATGAGTAATAAGACTGTGTGTCATAGCTATGCTGTGCATAGCTAAGTCGTCTACTATAAGTCTTCAACAAGTTGAAGTTTGACCATCTACTGAAGATAACCTCAATAAATAGTCAAGTAGGCCATGCAAACAAACAACATCTAATCTCATGCGTATATATGCGTACCTTTTTGACGATTAATTGGTAGTGTTTGCAAACTATCAATGAACAGATCTTCGAAGCACGCAAGCAGTGAAAGATGAAAACGAAAAACGTCAAAAAAAGTCATCAACTCCATCTTATCGCCATAGAATACCAAATATTACATTTCTAACTGACTGAGTGTCGCGCAGTGGGACCATGATTATTTCGGCCTTTATAGTAAGTTTTTTCCGTTCAAATAAATTACACATTATTTGATAAAATGTATTAACGTAAAACTTTTTTTGTAAATGTTTAAAACGTGGCAACTGAAAACATACAAATTAAAACACAAAACAGCTTCAAAACATATTTGCCAATAGTTTTAAATTTTTCTTGCAAGTCGATAGCGTGTCAATGCTGTCACCTAGTGAATGGGTTTGATGCATCTACTGCCGTCTAGCACTTAGGCCTAGTTGCAAGTTGTAGCTGCACTTTCTGCAGATACCGAGTAAGACAGGTACCGGTAGTGGGATGTGTGAGGTCAAGTTTCGCGAACACATTACTTCAGTATAAACTTAGCTCCTACCTACAAATTTTGGCAGCGAAGCCGAAACTTCACCCAGTGCCGGTATGGCCGGGTATTCGGGATTCGAGAAATGTCCTTTCCTGGTGTAGAGTACTTCGTACTGTCTCATTGTTCATCCGGTCGCGCCTTGTCACCCGCAACAATCTCCTTAGCCACGTCATCTCTGCCACTATAGATTCTTCGTTCGTCTTCCTTTCTCAGACACCAGGCCGGAGATCCAACCCACCACTCTACCGACATCGGTGGTAGCTGGCTCATTTTTCGGCACTGAGAAGACATAGTAGGACTGTCGGAGATGTGCTTGCCGATCTCGTCGTTGCCTGGCCGTCGTCATCTGCGTTCTGCTGTCCGTGGACAACTTGCCGTTCTTCGTTACAGACTTACAACAGCTGGCAGGAGGGCATTCTCTTTCGCTGGCCCGTCAGCTTGGAACAGTCTCCCGACGTACCTGAATGATCATACGACACTTCGTTTCCTTAAATCATTTTTTGTTTTAGATATATTCCGATGCATTCAGCGCACTACAGATTTCTTTTTTTTTCAAGTTAAATATCACTATAAAACTAAAAGTAAAACAATAAAATTAGCCAGTACATTATGGGCAACTGGCTGTCCATGTCCATCGGCGTCGAGCACAGCCAGAACGTTGTTTAATAAAAGATTACTTACTTACTTACACTGGTACAAAATTTGGGTACCGGTAATAGACCAAAATGTAATGGACCGAAGGCAGAATTGTCAGAAGTTAGTTAAATCGTTACGCCATGTTGTTTTGAAGTGTGCAGTTTTGTTTATTTTTTCCATTTTTTGGATTTAAGGCTTTAAGGTATTAGTGCATATTTATATATTTGTAACATAAGGTTATTCACGTTAGTTCTACTGTTGAGTACTTCTAGGCAGCGATTATACGGAAGACTGGCCTTATTCGCACTCCGGAGTGTGAGTCAATGAACAGTGCCTATTCGCACTACAGAGTGCGAATTAGTAGTAAAGTAAGAAAAGGTTATTTGCACTCCGGAGTGCGGATAAATATGTAAAAAGTTATTCGCACTCCGTAGTGAACGTCATCATCAATAACGTTGTATGCACTCCACTGGAGTGTTGAAACAGGAACACGGGTAAAATGCGGACCTGCGGACCGACCAACGGGTAAACTGCGGACCAAACCTGCGGACCAGGTTCGCAGTTTACTCGTTGGTCGGTCCGCAGGTCCGCATTATCTATATAAGTCTTTTTTCCCTGTTGCAGACGTTTGTATTATAACTGTTAGATGTAGTGTACCTATGTAGCTTCACCTCCATATGGGATCACACAGGATAAAGGTGGTGATTAAAAGTGGTGATATAGTTTATTTTATTGGAAGACAGTTTCAGAACTACAGAGCATCACCTGCCATATGGCACCAGTAAACTGTGCAACACCTGCAACGCTGTGGTCCTGCCACCTCTTAAGAAAGGACGTGGGAAGAAAAGCCACAGCACCGACAAGAAGATCACTTGGGTTGAGTGCGAGAACTGTAGCCACTGGCATCATTGCCACTGTGTGGGATACCAGCGTGGAGAATTCGTTTGTGAATTCTGTTGACAATTTTTTATTTACATCTTTCGTTTCACTTGCTTTAAAACTACTAGTTCATTTTGAAGCTATCATGAAAAGTTTTTCTATTTTTAGGCCTATTGATCTGAAGACGATTTCCATTTTAGGCCTATTTTTCAGTGACATTTTATTAGCTTATTGCATTCAGTAAGTGATTGAATGTATTATGATGGACATGCTGCAGCTGAGTCTAAGGCGTCAATACTTTGGCCTACGTAGGCCTATAGCCTATCCTTAAAATGAAATTCTCGAAAATTGAGCCTCTGTAATACCAATAAACACAATACACGCGGACTACATCTGCAAAGTAGGCGTATCATAAATTACATTAAGTTAAACTCTTTTCACACTTACAACTCCCTGCACTGCAGCAGTAAACGCTTAGACAGGGGCCTAAAACATGAACGTTATAGTAAGCTTATACACATTACGACACATCTCTTATTGTGCATTCGATTGCGCGGGGTCCGCATTTTACTGGTCTGCAGTTTACCCACTGGTCCACACTGGGTGTGCGCAAGTTTTGGTCCGCAGTTTACCCGTTGGTCGGTCCGCAGGTCCACACTTTACCACAGCCTGTTGAAACAGAATGCAGCTCAACCTCAACTTGAGATACAAATAAGGCAAATGTTAAAAAATTAAAAATTTCTGCAGCGGAATTTTTTGCTTTGCTAGATTTTATGCTACACAGAACTCTTATATTGCAACTGCAGGACTTATTACTGATCACGACTGTCACATTTAAGAGTCAAGATGATACTGCCAGTTCCCAGTTCTGGCAGAAATTGTTCTCTCTTTGGCTCTGAGTCTGACTGTAATGTTCGACCAGGACTAGAATAATCCCAGGCCTTTATAACCTAAATGGACTTGGATCTTTCTATTGCTGCACAGGTAACCCTTCTATTCATGCCTACATTTACTATCTATGGTGGCTAACAAGAATACATTTTGTTTTGTGCGTTGATTCACAAAATTTTAGTCAGGGCATAATGACTCTATTTTCGACATTTGTCAACAGAAATGCAACTTATTCATTTAATTATGAAGTTTTAGCCTTATGACATATTCATTGTGTCATAAATAAAATTGATTCCAAAAATTACAAAAATTGGTTTGACTTTGCCGAAATTATTCCAATTTGTCATCACGGTACATAATCAACTGTAAGCAATTGTGTTACTTTTTGGGCCACTGCTGCAAAAATTTTCAATCTTTAAACATTTGCTTTATTTGTATCTTAAGTTTATTGAGTTTGAGCTCTTCTGTTTTTTTTTACACTCCTGTGGAGTGTGTATTGTTATTGTTGATGACGTGCACTACGGAGTGCAAATAACGTATTTTTTACTTTTCGCACTCTGGAGGGCGAATAGGCATGCCTCATTTTGTTGCAATCTGGAGTGCGAATAACCCAAAACTTGATGGCAATCGCACTCCAGAGTGCGAATAACCATTGTCTATACGGAATGCGAAAACCAACAAGAGCTACATCCTGTGGCGGCAACACGATGCTTCACTAACTGATTGCGAACCATTGTTGTTTCAGTTGTTGTGCGTCAAGTCAATTTCTGTCTCTGTAAGGGATGTGAGTTGTCTGTTGACATCGGTATACTTTCACCACAGTTGGTGCATTTTTGTGATGTCTGTGTCTGTATGTCCTGTGCTTAAAGTCAGTGCAGTTTGTATTGTGTAAATTTGAGCAGGTTCTGCCGTGTATCAGTTACAGAATGAATGCTGAGAAGTTGAAACAGCTTGAAAATCAAGTTCGCATTGGCGGCAAAGTATGCTGACTATTTTGTTGGTGGTGGTTAATGTCAGTACTTTGATACTGGGTTAGGTGATACGTAGAGCATCTGCCATTTTGCCTATTAATGTTATGTTGCAACATTTCACAAAAGTTTATTGTTCGGGATCTACCTTAACTGTGGGAAATTTTGATTAGGGATGCTGATTTTCCGGAATTTTATTTCTCAATTCACGAATTTCAGTTCCTGGGACTTACCAAGAACACATATTATGGGCCACTTCCAGGCTGTCAGTGAGCAGACTTAAGAGCAAGCGCTGATGTCTATCTAAGCTCAGATCTCTTGGGAATGGTTGGGATCCCATGCTGTTGCTCTGTGGGACCACAGGTCCATCTCCCCTTTTCCAAAGTAATTGCTTTACAGCTGACTTGTAGTCCATCGGCATTCGGCCAACACTAGGGAGCAGTTTATTGTGCCAAAAGCCCAGTTTTACTTCTTGACCAGTCAGAACTATAATTCTCGAGATTAAGATTTTGTCTCGATTCACAAGAGTCTCGTTAATATCCTTAATTTGTCGTACTTTAAAATTTGCCAGTTAGAGAAAAATGACGGTACCATACTAGTAATTGTTGCAAGTAACATTTCACAGATAGAGGGATAGGCACTTATATAGCTAGTGTGCAGTGTATTATTTATTTTAATTTTCTGTGCTAAATGCTTAGATTTGTAATATTACCACCATGTTTGACACACAAAACTCAGACTGACACATGTTATGCAGGGCTCAGCACGGCGTAAGAAGAAGGTTATTCACAGAACCAACACAACTGACGATAAAAAATTACAGGTTTCCCTGAAGAAACTCGGTTTAACAACAATTCCGGGTATAGAAGAGGTAAAGATTAAATTGTTATTATAATGCTGTTAGTTGTAAGGTTGTAAGATTTTTCCTGTAATATAATGAGTAGTGTTTTATTTGGAAAGAGCAGGATATGGTAACTTTCTGATATTGAGTGAACTAACCTGATGTTTACCCCTAGTTTCTACAAGAAATTTGAGCTAATGCTCACGAGATGCGCGAAAGCCTATAGCAGTTTCGGTTCAGTAGTTTAGCTAAAAATTGGGGTTCACGCTAAATTAATATGCAAATACCAAATTCTCTATCTGGATCACATAACAATAGTTCCATGGCACCACCTTGTGAATGATATAGACTTGTGTCGCAGTCCAGAATCACCAAAAAAATCTATAAAACCCCCTATTTTGGCGTTCAAGGTCATTCAAGGTCATTGAATTCGGCGCCAATCAAGAGCCAGTGTGTTAGTGATTGATAGTAACGTAGGTCCTATCTCGCACTGTTACTGAGATAGAGTGACTTATTGGCCAAAAATCGCAAATTTTGCCCACCCCCCCTCTCATTTAGCGCCCTCGTTCGGGATGACCCCCTTCATATTTATGGAAAAGCCTTACGGTTCCTGAAACTAGAGTCTTCCATGCAGCCGAAGGTGAAGATTTGGTGATCCTATCTTCCAACATTTTTGACTGATCCACCCATGTGACAGACAGATGGACAGACAGACAGACAGACAGAATTGCGATGGCTAAGACGTGCTGAAAGCAGTAGCTGCTTTCGCACGTAAAAACTTGACATAAGTTTGTTTTTTAAACTGAGACGTGATGTTTTGTAGACAAAATTTGTGTATAATGACCGTCGCAGTGGTTGTGTTTTAGTATCTAACTATGTACCAGTACTTTGTGACTGTCGTTAGCGTTAATGTAAATAATGAAAAGCTGTTTTGGTTAATTAGATACTACTGATTTTTATACATTTATTATGCAGGTAAACATGATAAAAGATGACGGCGAAGTTATTCATTTTAACAACCCAAAAGTTCAAGCGTCACTTGCTGCAAACACATTTGCTGTCTCTGGACATGCAGAAATCAAGCGTCAGTATTTGATTTTGTTTTAGTTTTGGATGTAATGCATGTTATTTGTTGTGAACTTGAAGTACAGACTACAGAGTCATTGTATTTGCTGTTTTCACATAGCTTAGACCATAAGAATCATGCATGCAGCTGTGTTTATAAGTATGGTCCACAGTTTTTCACGGGTTGCGGAATTTTGATCCGAGCTGCAGAATTTGCTCTTTTACACAGAATTTTGCAATTTTCGCGGAAATTCATGGAATTTTGAAAAAGTTGAAAATTGACTGGCGATTAATACGATCGTTGGCTTGATGTCGTAATTTTATCGTGCAAAAAATTGATTGAACTGCCTGAAACTTTGGGCCCTACTAATAGCTGTTGTAATACACAGTGGCACAATCATAAATAAACATAATGTAACTCGACAGATTGCACTTTTCAAAAGAAAAAGACATTCATAATTTTTTTTGTAAATTGCTAGAATAACTTAGCACAATGGCAGCCTTCAATAACTAAAGTTTCGGAACAGGATAGAGCTCAGTTTAATTACACACACGGATGGCCGTGGAGAAGCGCGGAATTTGGACGATTTTGCCGCTGTAAGCCATGGAGTTTTGCAAACTGGCCCATGGAATTTCACAAAATTTTCCGCGGAAAATTGTGGGTCCTATTTATAAGTACAGATATTCACAATACATTGTCTTTCACTTTGTTCGGTGTAGGCTAGGATATTTTGACTCAATCTCTCAGCTGCAAATCATTTTTTGAGCACTTCACCAAAATTCTGTGAAACAAGATGTCAGTGGTAACATAGTTTTGACTTAACGGGCTGCTACTTGTGATTTTTGTTTAACTAACTCTATGTGAACTTTTGAGAATTTGTAATGCAGGATATTTTCTCACTAGATGCCCTTCTCCCACCAAACAACAAAGCACTGAATAGCAAACTATGGCTGCTTTATTTTTTAGCAATGCAATAAATGCAGTGGTGTCGTTTGGGTAACGGTTGAATTTTTTAAATCGATTAACTTCACAGTTTAAATTAATGATAATCTATCATTAATTACGATTAAAAGCCAACTATGGTATTTGCCGAAGAAAACGCATTTTCTTGTTTAGCAAATTGTCGGTTATTGGGTTACAAGCTCTCACATTTTGGAGACCACAGTACTGATTGTCTTCACTCATTCCTCTAGACGGAATCTAAAATGTTGACTCTTCAGGAGAAACGGCTGATCGAGATGATTTCGGATGCTTGCCATGCTGTCATTGTATCACTATGTTTACCTTATAATGTGTTCATTGGCAGAACTGTAATTGAAATTTTGACAATTAAAATGTTATTAATTATTTCAATTTTTAATGATTAAGCATGGGATTAGTCATTAATTTAGTGTTATTTAGTGTGAATTTGTCATTACAGAGATTACAGAGATGCTGCCGACAATATTAAGTCAACTGCGGGCAGAAAACTTCTCTTCTGCGTTGAAGAAACTTGCAACATCTGGTGGTTGGTTCATGTCATTTCTATTTTGAAAGCACATGACCATACAGCGATAGTTGATTAGCTGTTGTAGAAATTCTGCATTTTTATTGACATTTCTAAAGTATTACTTTGAAACTTTGGTTTGTTCTGTATGTGGTACTGTGGGTATAGTGCATTACAAATTTTTCTATGACATTTACAGTGTGAATAAGGCTGACTAGGTTAGGACAGATTTTGGTTCTATGGTAATAGTGATATTTGTATAGTGCCAGTATGCCGATTGACTTCAGAGGCTCAGCTGGTGGTCGTTGGGTTCATTTTTACGCGCAACAGCAGTGCTCGTATTAAGTATCGCAATTCTGTCCGTCAGTCCGTCTGTCACATGGGTGGATCAGCCAAAAATGGTGCAAGCTAGGATCAACAAATCTTCACTGTTGGCTGCCCAGATGACCCTAGTTTCAGGATCCGTAACGCTTAAATTCCATAAATCCGAAAGGGGCTACCCCCAGCGAGGGTGCTAAATGAGAGGAGGGTGGGAAAAATTTGCGATTTTCAGCCAATAAGTCGCTGTATCTCTGAAATGGTGCGAGATAGGGCCTAGGTTACTATTAATCACTAGTAGGAAGTCCTACGCGGGCTTTCGATTGGCACCGAGAGCTATGACTTTGAACACTAAAATAGGGGGCTTTATGGATTTTTTGGCGATTTTGGTCTGCGAGACATATTTCAAGAGTGAATTGTGCCGAAATCACTAAAGATAGACCAGGACAACCTGCATATGAAATTATCAGCATTAACCATAGATTTAAGCGATCCAAGTCACAAGGAGGGCTTCTTCAAAATGTGTGCTTCAAACAACAGCAGCGGCGCTACACCGGTAGCGCCACCTGGCATATGCAAGTGAATGAATGAAAAATATTGTCTCCAGTGTCAGTTGCTGAGATCGATAAGCTCAGATTTTGTGCGCAGTGGGCCTTCAAAGATGCACCGCTGTCGCGTGTTCCCCTTTGCATTACCTGGGCTTTTCTTGTAGACAACTGTCTTCCATCATAGGGAAGGAGCTGTAACACTGCAGCAGTGAAGTTATTTTATTTCGTATTTAAGAAAGGGTACGGAATACAGATGTTTAAATTATTCATGATACGAGTCGCTGAAGATTTTTACGTGCGAAAGCAGCTGCTGCTTTCAACGCGTCTTAGCCATCGCAATTCTGTCCGTCCGTCCGTCCATCTGTCCGTCTGTCACACAGGTAGATCAGGCAAAAACGGTGCAAGCTAGGATCACCAAATCTTCACGTCGGCTGCCAGAAAGACTCTAGTTTCAGGAACCGTAAAGCTTTTCCATAAATTCGAAGGGGGTCACCCCGAACGAGGGTGCTAAATGAGACGGGGGTGGGTAAAGTTTGCGATTTTGGCCAATAAATTGCTGTATCTCAGAAACGGTGCGAGATAGGGCCTAGGTTATTATTAATCACTAATAGGAAATCGTACACTGGCTGTCGATTGGCGCCAAATTCAATGACCTTGAATGCCAAAATAGGGGGTTTTATGGATTTTTTGGCGATTTCGGGCTGCGAGACACATTTCAAGAGCGAACTGTGCCGAAACCAGTTGAGATAGGCATGGACAAGCTGTGTATGAAATTTTCAACACTGAACGTAGATTTTGATGGTCCAAGTCTCGATTTTCTAGGTTCAAGGAAACTTGTGCATGAGGGCATCAAAGAGCGGTACCCCCGTAAAAGTCGTTATTTTACCGCTGTTGTCCAGTAACTGCTATAGGCTTTCGCATGTCTCGTGAGCATTAGCTCAAATTTCTTGTTGACATTAGTATACACTGTATAGTGTACAAAAGGGACTATGTGTAATTGTGTATAGTATTGGCTAGCTTTGAGAGTTGTAATGAGAGAGCTGTTAGTTGAAGGACTCTGTCTGTGGATGTCTGTCTGGTGTGATGCAGCTGCTGCTGATGTGGACAAAACTGGAATGATGGAAGCTGAGGAGGACGAAGAAGTTCCTGGTACGTAAAGTAGCAATCAGCACTGATAACGGTGGTTAATTCTGTGTATGATTTACACCCGGAATGCAGATTCATTTTTGTGGGCCTTAGGCTGTATTGACACTGACACGAGTAAAAGTCCGAGTGTGGTTTTCAGTGTGAACAGGGCATCTGCAAACTCAGCATGAATGCGGTCTAAATTTTAGGCCGCTAAAATGTAAACCATTAGTTGAATTCAGTTGGGAGCTATAATAAAACTTAATATTTCTGGACTTAACTCCACATTAGACCAGGTTGTTTCCCAAATTGAACTTAGAATTTTGGAGCAGAACTCTTGCAGGCCAAGTGTCCCTCGTAGGCATGTATAACACCAAAAAACTGGACAGTTTGTTGTAAGGAACTGATGTTTACGTCAGCTGATAATAATAATTAGAGTAATAGCAAAAAATGAGGAGATGCTAACTGTGGCACTTTGTTATTTGTAGCTTGTCTGCATTGTAGACTTGGTTGAGAACTTTGATGAAGCATCAAAAAATGAATTTGCATGAAATCTGCATGGCCTAGTAGTATGGCTTTGCAGTACAAACTGATGACATCTAGGTCCCATATTTTGTTGGCAGTCCATGGTAACAATGGCGCTGGACCTGTCTTCACTGGTGAATCAATACTTCTGTTGACTGCTGGAAAACGTTACATGCGGTAGCTGATTTTGAACGTTTGTTAGAATGTTCCGTGTGCATATTGCTATGTTGGACATTTGGTCTTTCTTTTAAAATTATATGGACAGTTTTTTTGCACTGGTATTTCATTTTGATCTTTTCACAGTATTATTGAATTTTTAATTTCTGTTGCGATGGGGTCTATTCTACTTACTTTCAGCTGTTGTTTCAGCTAACGAGAAAGTACAAGCCAAGCGAGCACTAAAAGTTATACATATTATGTTAAGTGATTGTTGAGGAAAAATGCCACAGTTGTGTAAATTTTTGTGTATTAGTTCTGATTATCAGCTCTACTTGTTATGCAACTACTTCATGCTGTAGTAAAATGTTATTCAGTTTTTGTGCTACAATTTTTACACAGGAGTAATGTTTGCACTTGAAATTAAATGAATACGGATTTCGTTCATAATGTTGAAACCATTTGAATTTGCTGCATTTAGTAAGTGATAATTGACTCAATTTTTCAAATATAGTTGAATTAGACTGTTGTAATCGGTTTGGCTGACTGGTTTTTGTGTAAGTATGTGTGAGTGCATTTTGAATGTTACGTTTGTGATCACTCACATTCTGATGCTACTGATGTACTGCTGTGTGACATTTCTGCTGACCAGCTAATTGGTCATAAATTTCACACTGAAACAGTGACTGACTTAGTGAACAAGAGCAGATTGTGTCATGCGATGCTGATGTAACGAATCTGTGTGTTCATTATTTAGGCTGTTATTTTCGTTGTGGAAAAGTAATTCACTGAATACACCATTCCATGGTGTTCATTTGCATTTACAGCCATTGGTACTGAATTGGGTTAGTTTTGAAGCTTTCTGTAACTAGTGTGATTTATATGTAAGTCTCAAGTGGTTGTGTTGCTCCACCTTGTTCAGTTTATTACTAATATGGTTTGCTAAAAATTTGTTAGTCTTGGTCTTTATCAACTAGCTGTGAGGTGTAGGAAAATATTTATTGTGCTACCTACCGAGAAATTTAATGATTTAAACAACTGAGGTTTTGTGATAGCTGTGTATCTGCAGTGCAACTGTTCTTGCATCTCACGGTCAGTAACTCTGAGACAACATCTCATGTTGATTTACAGTGGTGTGGACTAACTGTAGTAATTTAGACTTTGTGAATTTGTGACAATGTTAGTGACAATCAACTCCAAACCACTGGCTCCATTATCTTGCTGCTTTGTCTACAAGTATGCACTAATTACTAGAGCCCGCAGTATTCCGCAGGCCCATAGAATTTCGATATATCCACAGAATTTCGCAAAAGTTGGGAAATTACCGGCGATTGGTACGATTGTCAGCTTGATGATGCAATTTTAGCATAGAATGTGATAGAAAAATTCAAACTGAACTTCCGAAAACTGCCAGCCCTATCGCAATACGGCAAAATTGTATCAAGCAAACACAAAGCTACTTGACAGACTGCACTTTCAAAAAGAAAAAAATATTGATAATTTTTGTATGTTGCTAGCATAACTGAGCACATTGTCAGCCTTCAATAACAGAAGTTTCTGAACAGAATATAGCTCAGTTTACTCAAAAACAAAAGCCGTGGAATTTGGATGATTTTGCCGCAATAAGCTGCAAAATTTTTCAAACTGGCTTACAGAATTTGGCAAAATTTTCCACAGAAAACTGGGCCCTACGTTGTAATTACTGAACATGCTGCAACATGAACTAATGCACAGTTCTATTCACATGGCTAAAGTTACTTCAAATGAACTTTATCTGGTAACGTACAACCTGGGAAAATGCCAAATTACAATACTGTGCAATTTCTACACTCTGAAGTCACAAAATTAAGATCCAATGACAATATTGTGTTTAACAGCAATTGTCAGATGATATGCCCTCAAATGTTGACCCATACCAGTACTAATCTTGTTAGTTGTCGCTGATGCGTGATGCGTGGCTCGTACAAAAAGTGATTTCACTGCTGTCTTATGAAAGTTCTCAATCACAATGTGCAATATTTGACTGTCTTCACAATCTACACAAGATTGTCAAGCCTTGCTCAGCCTTAAGTACTGTCCACAGGTAGCACAAGTGTTTTCTGTGGGGTAGTAATGAAGTAGCACCATTTAGCAAATGACATTTTGTGAATCCAACCTAAGTGGTTTTGTTCAAGGAGTATCATGCATGCAAGAAACACAAAACCCATGTCACAGAGCAGCTAACTTTGAAGACAGCATATGCTACATATAGCAGTCTGCAGTACTGTGGGTTGCTAAGCACAAAAGAACATCCAAATTGTCCCGAATTCTGTGGCTGGTGGTTGGCAGAACTTGGCATATCTGCATTCTGCAAGTATGGGGTAATGGCAACAGCAACAAAACTTTTCTCCATTTCAATTGCTTGTCATGATATCGCTGGGGTTGGAATAAACTTCAGTGAAACATGGTAGCCGGCCTGCATTGTCAACACCCAAGCAAAGATGACAATTGCAAGCAGTACCTACAACAGCAATTGACAGTATACACGATATCCATTTTGTAACTGGGGAGGCAAACTATCAAAGCTATTTACTGTTAAAGCGAACTGATTATGAAATCATGCAGATTAGAGAAGTAATGCTACAAACGACTATAAAATTATAAATAACAAAGAAACTTGGTTTGCGAACACAGTATGGTATTGCATAGGTCATTATCATGGGCTTCTCTCCCTGTACTTGCGCACAGTGAAAAAGGGGAAGGAGTTTTTTTTGGGGGTGTAGATCAAAACCCGTCACATTTTCACTAGGCAGTCTACACCCTTAGCAAAACTCCTCCCTCATTTTTTCACAGAGCAATCTACACGCGGAAAGAAAAGGAGATAAAGCATAGGAAAGGGCATAGAGAAGAAAAAAGAAGAAAAGGGGGCGGACGGAGGGTGAGGTAGGGAGATCGAGAAGAAGCCGCATGATTTCGATTCCAGATTTGGGGGATACATGTCACTGGTCAATACTAAGTAAAGAATATTAAACAAATGTGATGTACCAAATTAACTATCCGATTAACGGTCTTTCGGCTAAAAATAATCATATCTGTGCTTTAAAATAACACCGAACTTGTAACATTACAGTAAATCAGTAACGAAATATTTGTTGACATTGACAACGGTCTTATTTCGGGTACGACTCAGTTACTGAAATAGTGCTGGGCAAGTTAAAATCTTTGCTGTTCGGAACTTCGACAATCGAGACGAATCGACAGTATTAAGTTATTTATTTAATTATTTTAAAAATTACACACGCAGTACGCATAAAATACACAAAACGTAGTACACATAAAATAATACAAATTTTAAAAAATATGTACAAAGAAAACTAATAATTAAAACAAGCTATCAAGCTCGAGGACATGAAAACACACTTAATAAAATTTAGGCCTAAGTCGATTTCATCATTGATGTAAAAGAAGTGAGGCGATAGAGTGGGCTGGCAGCATTGCTTAGCCTATATCAGAAATTCCGAAGGCCAGTGTCTGACTTGCGGTCGCAGAAAAAAAGCGATTAAAAATATTCTACAGCTAGTAATTTAGCGCACGTTGGTGATGGCTGCAAGCAGCAACTGTGCATTCAAAATTGCAGCCAAACCGCTGCTAATAAAGATATAGTTACCATGACAGTCTGCTGTCTATAGGAAGTTGTAGGGCTCAATCGCACTATTCAACGGTGCCATCGCCGACCCCCTACGACGTACCGTTTAGCCATAATAGTGCATATTGACCTTTTAAGGTCATCCAAGATCGATAACTTTCATGTCATCTGAAAGGCCTTAAGCTACTTTCTGCTAGTGCTACCAACCTAGATTTTATCACTGTTTCTAAGATACAGCGATTCATAGCTTAACGTTGAAACTTTCCATTTAAAATTGCGGCCAAACCGCTGTACATGTAGATAGAGGCATTGTTACGAATCCAACGTCCTAACGGCTGAGCCACCTACGACTTACCGTTTAGCCACAATAGTGGGTAATGACCTTTCAAGATCAGTCAAGGTCGATAATTTTCGTCTCATATAAAAGGGCTTAATAGCATTAACGTAGGCTCTATCTCTCACTGTTTTCGAGATACGACGACTAATATAGTTTGACGTCAAAACTTTGCATTGAAAATTGCGACCAAACCGCTGTAGATATGTCATCATGTAGACATGGAACCTTACTATTGACAATTTATAGGAAGTAGCTATATCGCACTGTCCAACGACACCATTGCCGACCCCCTACGACTTACCGTTTAACCACAATGCCGCACGATTACATAGCAGAGTGCACAATAACCTTTCAAGGTTATCTAAAATCGATGATTTTTGTGTCACGTAAAAGGGCTTATGCAACTTTCTATTAGTGATAAATAGCAACCTTCACCCTATCTTCACCGTTTCTGAGATACGGCCAGTTTTCTGTTGAAAAATGTTAATTTTTCTTACTCCCTGCCATTCAGCCCTAAATTTGAAAATGCTCCTCCTACGATGGATCGCTGAAATATTGCAAACGTAGAACCACCGCACCAGGCTAATCATTAGTGTAAAAGTTTTCCAGTAAGACCTACCGTTTAGCCACAATACATCCGTAACAGACAGACAAACAGACGATAGACAGACAAACAAGCCGTACCATACGGCAGATCGTTGAGCTTAACTAAACCCAATAAAAATTGTCATTTACAAATTTAACTAGAAAGCAGTCAGAGTCCGCACACCTCCGCCAAGGCAATGTTGTTCGCTAGGTGGCAGCACCAGACATTTGCTAATTATTACTCACAGTTCACATATGTGGTCATTTCTTTGAAAATGTTTTCACAATTCTTTTGATAAGCCTGCTCCAGTGAATCTGCTTGCGGTACTGACGTTAGATATAATCTAACGTCTTTGGTTTGCGAGTGAGCTTAATGAATGCATGCATGCTGTAAAATAACAACAATCAAACAACTGAACATATTGCTATTGCAGACAATCTAGGCTCACAAAGCACTGCACAACATTACTATAACTATTAACACAGGATATCCATCGTAACACAGAGATCCACTAATATTATAGATTAACACAGACAAAACGGCAACAATGAGCATAACGTGCAAAATGTTCTATCGTCGTCGTGAACTGATACAAGCGTGTCAAAAAGTTATTGCTTACAGCAGAAAAATTCAGTAATTAGTAGCAATAGTAAACCGTTGGTCAATAATTGTATTAAATGTATATCTTATCAGTAGAGCTGGTAACAGTTAATTTTACCAAAATTATAATGATTCGGCTCAGGTATAATTCGTCGTTAATATCAGCAGTTCTGCTTATCAGTAGCTTATTTTTCTAGGATTGCCAGTATTCACATAATTATTATTAACAAATCTAGTAAATTAGCCTAAAAAAGAATGGGGAAAAAACTTACTCTACAGACTAGAGAGACAGACTAGACTGGTGCTACGTTTGCCATTTCATTTGTGAAGAAACAGCACACTACAGTCACCCACACACACAGATACATGTCATACGTAGTGGAATATAATTATCATGCCTGCGTCTGAAGGCTTCAATACAATAAGTTGAGCGCTACTCGACACAATCATAACTCTCACCTAAAGCGTAGATAGACACATTTTATTTTAGAAACTTTCTACAATAAGTGATTCACAGCGAATGGCGCACATCAGTCTGAGCCTACAGTACACAATGCATTGCCGGCAGCAGAGCACACCCGTTAGCCTAAAGCAACTTTTTGTCATCAAGTTCGCAAAAACAAGTGCAAATATTTCCGCACTGCTCACTTCAGCTATATAGACTAGCTACAGCTTGCTACATCACACACATATCTCAACTTATACCTTTGTACAACAATCTACGGCATTCGGCTACATAAAACGCAGAAAATAATATATAAAATATCATTCAGAAATTAACATCTACTACGGACTAACACGAAAACTTCACGCTGTATTGTTTGCCAGACAAATAATTCGTTATTTGTTTTTTTTTATTACAAAAGCTGGAAAGGTATATTAATAATTTCATACGGTGTACTAAGCAGAATAATACACATACACTGTGTCAGGAAAAAACATCACGAACATTTTCGATTTTAACTTGAGGAAGGATTCTCAGATTCTAATAATTTTTGGTACAAATATTCCTGAGACAACTTGCCATTAAACAGACGTTCAATTTCCCACCTCACCTAAAGTCTGTTTGTGCACTACCTGGGGAAATCAAAACCAACGAAATATTGTTTTTTTTACCCAATGCAGTACTATTGCTTAATCTAAATAACACACATAAACATATTTTGTTAACCTTCTTCACATTTTGGCTGACATTTTATCCAATTGTTTCATTTTTTAACTGCCTACAGCAAAATTGCTTGAAATACGGATGCACTGTGCTAACACAGGCAAAGAGACGCTTTCCCCATTCATTGACAGCAGTATTGATAATGTTCTGCTTTAGACAAATACAGACTTCACCAGTCATATCTTGAATTCGTAAACATTTCTGCACGTCATCTAGTAGACACACACTGCTTTATGACAGCCAAACCTTGTAATCAGCTGGATGTTGGGGGCCAGAGATCTGGATTGATAGAATTTATTTGCAGTTTTTTTTTCATTTATTTCAACACATGATTTGCTTGGTCGGTTTTCCCCAAGTAGTGCAAGAGCAGAAGTTGAGTGAGGTAAAAACTTAAACAATCGTTCAATAGCCAGTGGTGTCAGAAATATTTAGATAAAAAATTATTAAAATCTGATGATGTTTTTTCAAGTTATGGTCGATAATGTCGGGGATGTTTTTTTCACGTTTTTGCATATTTCAGTGCATATTTCGCTTGGTAGTGCAGAAGCAAACATTGAGTGAGGTGGAAAGCTGAACGGTCATTTAATGGCAAGTTGTGTCAGGCATATTCACACCAGAAATTATTAGAATCTGATAACTTTTTTGAAGTTACAATCGAAAATGTTGGGGATGTTTTTTTGAGATACAGCGTACAGTGTAGATGGCTTAAACATTCAGCCTTAAACCCTTTCCTTCATTTAACCCTCCTGTAACTTTTCTAATCCTTTCTAATAGCGTACCCAAAATTTCACAATAGGAGTTCAAAATTTCTCCTTTTTCGCAGTCATGTGCCCTCCCTCGCGAATATGGGAAGCGCTGGGCTGTAAGCTCCCACGGAAAATTTTTGTTTCACATTTTTACCCTCAATGGAGGGTCAGAAATTGCAAACGCCCCATTGCTTAAATTTGTTCTTTTACACGCAGAGTGATGTTGAAAGTTACACAATCTTGCGCCAAAATGTCAAACACTGCAACGATGCGTTTATATTTGGCGCAGTCAAATTCTCAAAATTTACAACTTAGCTGCACACAACTCTAAGGTTGTTAATATTGCAGTATTGCAATTACTGGAATAAGTATTGCAATACTTTTTAGTACTGCAACAAGTATTGCAATACTGGTTGCATGTTTGGTATTCCATGTGACATCGCAATACTTTTAGTGCTGAAATGTTGCAATACTTGGAAGCAATACTTCTTGATATAAGTACACTTCTAATCACGAAAATGCTGTTTAATTACGCAAAGAATCCTTTCATTCTTTATTTAATCGCACGAAAAAAACCTGAATGAAAAATAGCATTTGTTATTTGTTTAAATTCTGGGTTGACCAGTGACTACATTATCTCGTAGTCCGTAGTAAACTTATAATTAGAAAAAGTTGTATAAAACAGCAAGAACCAAAATTTATTTGAAGAAGCGGTTAGTGGAGTATTGCAAAAAGTATTGCAATATTATTGCAATACTGACTTAGAAAAAAGTACTGCAATCAGTATTGTAATATATTTTCCGCCAAGTACTGCCTATTGCTCTTGCAATATTTTTGCCAGTACTGTTAACAACCCTGCAATGACACCGCCTGTGATGATTTCCTATCATCCAACTGAGGCTTTACGTAGCAAGCACAGTGTTCAACGTTCACATTCGCTGCTTAAACGTGACCAGTAAAGTGTAAATGAAATTGTACAACAATGTGAACTACGGAAGAAAAGTATGTAGTTAGAATATGAATATGGAATGACTTCACGTTAAAGAGAACAAAAATAACTGATAACCATTTCTTTTAAATTTTGCGCCATCACATAATGCCTTATACGACGTACACAACCAACAATCAGTCAATCAACCACAAAACGCTATTCCGAAATATACTTACACGGAACACCTAGATAGGCCAAATGTCCAACTAGAGAGAGCTTCTCGAATACTCAGAGACTGTTCAAAAATTTTCATTCTAATAATGTATAGTGTTATTATCCAACATTTCACGTTAAGTAAGCCTACTGGTTTCTACGACGATCAAGTTCACTCACCAGAATGACAGACAGACAACTAGAGACAAGAGACGACTCAGTAAACGAACAAAACGTAACGCCTATAGGCCTATTGTGTATGGAACACGCCACTACCATCAAAACTCAGCGCCCTCACGGCATAACCGTTCCTCTAAAGCCTGGTCTCTATCCAACGAAAGCACGCCACTCAAGAATAAATACCGCTTCTACGGGGTAGGCCAAAACAGTAAGCTATTGAACTTTGTCCATATATTCAATAAATATAGACCAAAGTCAGAATATTGTCACATTATATTTTCTTATTATAAAGTAATATTTAACATTTCAGTTGAATACTTTAAAAATTTAAGCTACCATCAGACCTTCTGTTGTTCTCCAGATATTGTTGGTTTTCGGACATTTATATTTTACAAGGTAGTGTAGCGACATTATAAATGTGCACGCCACCGAGTAGCAAATTTTTGTGGAGTCTACTGATGAAAAAATGTAACAAGAAATATTATTAGATTGTGACCAATCTAATGTACTCCTCGCGCGCATCATTTCCTTTTGTATTCTTTTAAGAGCTTTTTTGTTCCTTTCGGCTTGTATTAACTATTAAAGACCCAGCATTTAATTGAGACCCGTTTAATATTATAATAATAGTGACTGGTGTCGAGATCGATATTGGAAATTGTTTCTCCGAAGTTCATAAAATATTGCCTGATTTTAGAAAGTGAGAGGACAAAATTTTCAATAATGGTCGATGACGCCAGTTGCCATTTGTCTTGTTATACCTCAACGCATGCGTCTATCTTTCACCGTTACGGAGATATGGCGCCTCAATGATAATGGGGTCACGACCTTGACTTTTTGGGGTCACGTGACGTCATCGGTCACGTGACTATTCGACTCCCGGGAATCGACTTCCTATCGGTGGTCCATAGTGACCATTCGTCCATCTAGCACCGTTACGGAGATATGGCCGTTTGAAGTTCTTCCAGGAAGGCTCTTCCACGAACAGAGGTCGGTCGTCGGTCGGTCCTCAATATCACACTGATTTCATATACTCCTCTTCGCTACGTTAGGAACGTAGCGCGCGAGGAGTAAGAATTGAACAATATTTAGCGAAGATATGGACAAAGTAGTATAGCTCACTTTTTTTGGCACACCCTGTATATACTTGCGTTTTGGCTCGTTGCATCAGCTGCGTCCCGTTGTATCAGTTGCGTTTTTCTCGCGTCAAAAAACATGCAAAGCGTCTTGCGTTGTGTGCGTTGCGTTGAACAAAAACCAGGCTTGATAGTCTGCTTTTCCTGGGACGTCGCGGTCATCGCCGGATGGTAGGCTACTAAATACTGGTAGCAGTGTGTGAACGTATAGGCCGGGGCAGCAGCTGGTCTTTCTGCATGTGTGTGGTCTAACTAGCACTGCTGGCACTGCTGCAGACTAGGTAGACCACCCGGTCCGGCGCCGGCACCCGGGGCACCGCTCTGAGCCGTCAGGCGCTTCGTCTGCGGGTTGTTGAGCACTGTCGTGTTGGCGTCCAGACTCTTGGACATCTTGTCGCAGATGAGGTCGACCAGGCGCTCGAAGATCGGCGTCACATTGATGTTGTCCTTCGCCGACGCCTCGTAAAATTCCAGACCTGACAACACAGTTGTTCAACAGTCTGTCTGTCGCGGTCCTGTCAACGTCAAGGCTGTATAGGACTTGACCTTGACTTTGACCTTGAAGAGTAAGAAGAGTCAACTTTATAATTTCGACCACTAGATTTAACCATGTTTTACGCGTAAATAACTAAATACACAACATAAACACAAAATAAACAAATACACATTACAAAAAACTTAATATTGTTAAAATAAAACTAAAATGTATTAAAACAAGTAATTTGAGCAGAGCTCACGTGACGCGCGATAGCAGCGGTCCTGCCACTTAGATTCTTAAAAATGTACGCTTTATGCTAAAAATGTCATACGCAGGTTGTCCAGGTCCATCTTCAGCCATTTCGGCACAATTCACTCATTAAAATGTGTGTCGCAGCCAGAAATCGCAAAAAAAATTCACTAAAAACCCCTATTTTGGGGATACAAGGTCATTCAAGGTTATCGACGTTGACACCAATAAAAAGCTTGTCACTATTACTTGTTATGATAAGCAGCATATCTGTGCCTATCTGCAATCTTTTTCACGCTACGCGAAATAATTGCGGTAAAATAACCACTTTTTAGGGGGGCAGCTGTCTTTGACGCCCGCCTGCGCTGGCCTCCTTAAACCTACGGAGTCGGGACTTGAACTGCTAAAATCTACGTTTAGGCCCTAATGCTGAAAATTTCATTTACAGGTTGTCTTGCTCTATCTCCAGCCATTTCGTCGCAAATCAGTGTTGAAATGTGCGCTGCATCCAAAAATTGCGAAAAAATTCATTAAAGACCCCTTTTTCGGGGGTTGAAGATCGTTCAAAGTCATCGATGTTGATAAATCTAAAAAGCCTGTCACCAGTGCTTGTTATGATAAGCAGCATGTCTGTACCTATCTGCAACCGTTTTCACACTATACGAGCCAATAACGGCAAAACAACGTCTTTTTAAGGGGGTACCCCTCTTTGACGCCGTCGTTTGATAAGAAAACCCGCACCCACGCGCACGAAATTTTGACGCGATAAACTAGAGTCCTTGGGGCAGCCCACAATGATCTTAGCTTGCGTCGTTCTGACACAGACACGGACAGACGGACGGACGGACGCCTAGACGATGGATAAGTCAGCTGGACGTTTGCTGGATCGTGTAAACACCCCATAACTGACAAAAGTGATACAATAAGACATCACATAATATGTCTAGAAAAAAAGTTTCATCCCCGCAAAAATTAATATTTTATGAGTCTGTATCAACTTAGATAAGGTTGTCCACACTGCAGACATATACGCTAGCGGTGACTGTTGAGGCTGACATATAGTCTTGTACTTAACTTCACCAATACGGAGTTCAGTGATCGTAAGATAGCGTGATATTAGCACTGCGTGACGACCGAGCTGTACTTTTAGTTGCTCGTTAAGTGACGACAGACAGCAGTAATCAAATCACAGAATTAACCTCGACCGGTCAGTCGCTCTAAACTTACATACTCTGACCCGGATATTTGTTTTGTGGACGGACGCCATTTTCACGAATGCAAAGCGACTGAAATGAATCGAAAAAGACACGCTGTGTAGGCCGACGTATTCATAAGGTGACCACATTCCACCCAGGACGGTGCTCTCTTCGGCCAGTGGGCTGCTGAACTAAGTCATGTGTGACTATTACTGGAAGCTCATTGATGAAAATACAGTGGCATCAATCTATTACGGACCTATTCAGCAGGAAGGGACGAAAAATGGCAAAGCCCCCTCCCCAGCTGATCCGTGAATCTGGATGAGCGTCATATGCTCCTCAGCGTCGCAAACGATTTTAATGCATTCTTGGCCTCGAATGACTTTTCTGAAACGTAAAAGATAAAGTTCAGTACTTGCTATAGCGCTTCTTAGGTAAGGTAAAACGTGTTATGCCCCTCCGGAGCGTAGGCGGGGTGTTCATCTCCCTTTTCGTAGCCACTGAGCCCTTAGGTGGATAAACCACTGAGTCCGTGACGCATGGCCAGTGTGACGCCAGACCTACGGTTACTTTCCCAGCCGCACAGTGTCACTGTTCTTTGGCCAATACCAAATAATACTGCTTGGTGAACAAAGGCACATGTGTGTGAACAACTTGCCCAAGATTGTTACCTGACAGTGTTCCGGGCCCGAGTCGATCCGAGGACCTCTCGGTCACCAGTCTGGCTCGTTACCGTTACACTACCAAACGCTTCTTACATGATACTAACTCGTGGCCAGAAGCGCTTTAACAATCTTGGAAGTGGCAGCTGACTAATGCTAATGATACCGCAGCGCACTATGCGGCCATCCATTGCCCATGTTTACGAACAACTGGACCCGCGGTTTGCAGCTAGCAGACATACCACCGCCCAAATCAGCCACACTAGGCCTTCACCCGTAGCCCGCAAGCTACTACTCATTTCCCTTCCCACGGAGGGTAGAAGGCTGAGTTGGCCTGAGCACACAATAGGTTAGCAACTTGCTCAAGGTTGCTGGCAAATAACCGGCAGTGAGAATCAAAGCGCAACCTGAAAGTTACGAGTCGACACTAACCACTATACACCTGCACCTACAGCAACACTAAAAGACAGCTCTCGGTAATTCCAGGTCATCATTCCTCACTTTAGAGCGGGGGAGGGCAAAGTTGTTGGTTTCTTCATGTTCAAAACTATGAGAGAGACACGTCCCCCGGTCCCTAACGGATTGACGCCTGTGGTAAAAAATGCGCGTTGATGAGTTGATGCATAGCACTGCTGGAGCGGGTAAGCGAGTACGCAGTACGAGCTTATATCACTTCAAACACTGCTGTGACGTTTTCAAACCACACTCGGATTGCACAGACTATACTGTCGTTTGCTTTATGACGCAGTTGTGACAAGTAATTTGAGCAAAGCTCACGTGACGCTCGATAGCAGCGGTCCTGCCACTTTGGCAAGCAGTGTAGGCCTACATCAATAAGATATCAATGCATCTTGAAAGAGTACTTAAATTTAAGGCCGCCGCACGGAAGGCTCCTTGAATTTAAAAGATCAAAACTTAGATTCTAAAAATGTAGCTTTATGCTAAAAATGTGATACGCAGGTTGTCCAGGTCCATCTCCAGCCATTTCGGCGCAATTCACTCTTAAAATGTGTGTCGCAGCCGAAAATCACAAAACAAATTCACTAAACCCCCTATTTTGGGGGTTCAAGATCTTTCAAGGTTATCGACGTTGACACCAATAAAAATCTAATCACTATTGCTTGTTATGATGAGCAGGATGTCGGTGCCTATCTGCAACCGTTTTCACACTATGCGAGTCAATAACGGCAAATAACGTCTTTTAGGGGGTACCCCTCTTTGACGCCCTCGTTCGAAAGGAGCCCGTGCACTCAGGGGAACGAAAGTTTGTCACGAAAACCTATAGACCTAAGGCAGCCCACAGACAAGATTTCGTGATTCTAGTTGTCGCCGTTTTGATGCAGTGCCATGGTGTGACGGACGGACAGACGGACAGACGCCCAGGCCATGGCTAAGACGCACGAAGCATTCTGCTATCGCGCGTAAAAACAGCACCAGTGCGAGCTGGGTGTTTTAACGTCTAATCGTGCATACGTACCGAGCTGATCGGCCAGTCGTCGGCCTCGCTCCGCCGACACAACTCTTTCATACTCGAGATCACATTTGTTACCAACCAGCACGACCTGCGCATTGTCCCACGAATACGTCTTGATCTGCGTGCACCTACAGTCGCAATCACGCACGATGGATCGCTGAATGCATATACTCCAGGCGACGAATATTCGTTATATTCATAAGCATTTATTCGCCACAGAATACAATAGATGTCGTGTTGTCCGCGATAGGACACCAAGGCAGAAGACTACGCTTACACTTGCCCAAAGTAACTAAAGGATCTAAAACTCTTTTAAACAAAACTGAAACGCGAACAAAATGGAACAAGTGCTGCTATGAAAAAAACATTTTTTAAATCACGAAAAGTAGACGGCTGCAGGGCTAAGTAAATTAGGATCATTTTTGACTTCTCCAGAGAATCGCCAACACACAGAGCGGTCGGCTGTTGGCTTATTGGCAGGAGATTGGCAAGACGTGTGGGCATGAGAGCGTGGTGTGTTTGAGGTTGAAGCTTGACCGATGCCGGCATTGCATTGATCGTACAACGCATGTCAGTCAGCCAGTCTCAGTCTAGTGCCGACACTGCAGGCTCGTCACAACGGACCGGTACGACCACAGCAGCAGCAGCAGCAGCAGCGGGGAATTATCGATCTCGGAATTATGTCGACGAGAGGCCAGCCGGCCATGCAGCGGCGCCCGCGAACAGCGACGTGCCAGCTAGCCGGCTAGCCGCTAGTCCATCTCTCGTGTGTACACTACAGCTAACAGCAGATTACCAACAGTGGCCGATTTACAGCTCTCTGGGACGGCAAAATCTAGAGGGAGAAGTGGCAATTGTTTTTGAAATGCACTTTCAAACTACTTTCTGTCAAACTGCTGGTCACTGCGTTTGGCGACACAGCTAATTAGCCTATTATTTAGACTATTTATCTAACTTGGCTGTCTCAAGTACCCCCTCTGCGCCTAGCCATACATCTCCGCCAGCTGGTACCAGCAGCGCCTCAGCAAGTGCCCTTTGCTCACCAAAGCGATTAAGGGCCGAAGTGAAGTTCATTCAACTGAGTCATTGGTTGACGAGACACTAAATCAGGAAAGAGAAAAAGAAATGTAGGGATAAAAACTGACTTCGGAAGAATTCACTTACCTGTTTTCAAGAAAGTGAAGACGAGCTTGCTTGAGTAAATGGGCAACTGCCTAACCAGGGAAGACAGATGCCTAACTAAACCCGCCATTGATTTACTGTGGCCGTGGCAGCGATCGGCAACAGCGCACGGCAACTTATCCTCGCTGATTGGCTCGATTCACGGTCATCCGGTCGTCTGATAATGATGGATCGAATAACCAGCTGATGAAAACTAACGAAGTTGTGGACACAAGAGAAGACAGGGAAAACACGTAGCGACGCCCGACGTGAAAGTTAATCACAATCGTTCTTTTGAGTCAACTCGGCGATCGGTCGCTTTGCCGCTACGTTTCTCGTCATTCCCGTGATGCATAGCACGCGTGCGTGTCTCTAAGATAATAATGTCTAAGCATATTTAGTGCAGTATTTTTTATTTGATTATCTTGCGATAAAATTTTAATTGCACATAAAAATGAATAGGCTATCCAGCACACATGAACAACATAAACTGAGTCTGAAGGTGTCTCCAAAGTCACTGTCTACCACACCGAACACAACTACGCGATATTAAAAAATGTCATCCAGCTTTGCAGATGGGGCACATGTTTCAGTCACGGAACGCGGCTCTGCGGTTGTGGCAGCAATCCGACGGCCGAGGTCGCTGATGATTTGCACCACTTTCTCTCCCAGCGCACCCAGTGTCTCGACGGCGACTGGGACAAAGTGGTGCATCGCTGCGAGCGAGCTGTGCTTGGATTGCTTTCGTGCTTCCACCTCCGTAGCCACAGCACCTGGTCCAGACGGGCCGAGTGAAAATGCGAGAAATGAAA
>Ga0056128_1001566_pt1 | contig 25817 bp, 17 predicted proteins | sample WorMetLIZISLAND2_FD_71113 | JGI IMG/M metagenome (GOLD analysis project Ga0056128, IMG submission 71113) | Marine gutless worms symbiont microbial communities from Max Planck institute for Marine Microbiology, Germany - Olavius geniculatus... ... | reverse complement strand
GTGCAAAGCCTGCCAGCTAGGTCGACTCAGCCTTCTACCCTCCGTGGGACGGTAAAATGAGTAGTAACTCATTTATATGGGTTATGGAAGGTGGGGACCTTGGTACAGCTGACTGGGGTTGCCTAGCCGGCCGCTGCGCCAGCCTGTGTCTGCAGGCTGGACACGGTGGCCACACGGCAGGCGGCTCTGGTTAGTGACGAAAGCGCATTAGAGGCGTGCACATGCTCGCGACTATGCGCTATACAAATTGATGACCTTTACCTTTACCTTTTTATGGTATTATCCGTATTACTGTAAGACATCGACCCACAATATGCTGGCCTGACTGCACTGGCATTTGCGGTTGCCTCTGCACTTAACAGACTTTGCCTTGTTAAGGTATTCTCTGTAGCTTCTGTATAATAACTTACCTGTTTTAGGCAGTTTATGGTGTATTTTGTTACCTCTTCTCTCAGTCTCTTCTTTTAGGTGTTCTCTGTGCTTCTTCTTTTTCAGTGGCTTTGTGATGTCCATTGTAGTGTTTGTTTGGCAATAGGCCTACTGTTATGATTTTTTTCTTAGCATATGTCCAAGTCGGTTGAAATAATATATTACAGGGCATTTGCATATCTTGATATGCAAATGTTCTGTCCTAGCTATGGCAGAGGCGTCCCTTTGACTGTCTGTCTGTCTGTCTGTCTGTGTGTCCAGCTGTCACACTCTTCACTGTTAGCTCTGCAAAAGACTATAGATTTTTTCAACCAGTCTGTTACTGGTTGTTGCAGTTTTCTTCCACAGCTGTGTATTATTTATTTCGTCTTGCAAGTGTAGGCTATATTGTGGTCAATTTTTTCTGAACACTTACCGTATTGCATGATGTTCCTAGTAATGCTATAACTCTAGTGCTGAGTGCTGTGTACATTGGCAGATGCTGCTGGACTACGGTGCTGAAGTGAATGCAACGTTTGCGACGCTGGAGACCACGGCTTTAATGACGTCATCATTTCATGGGCACTCGGAGATTGTACGTGCACTGCTGGATAAGGGCGCCAGTGCTAAGTCTGTTGACACACAGGGCAGCACTGCGCTCGGATATGCATTTGGAGGTGCTACGAGATTTAATTGACTTAAATGTTCAATATACAGTGTATCGGGAGCTAGCCAGAGAGAGGCAGGCAAAGTGGAGGTTATGGTCCCACGACTTACGTTGGTGCCATTGCCTCACGTAACAAATTGCTGTAGTTGATCACGCTTAACTTAGCATTTTATCCATTTAGTCTACCGTAAATCTAGCTGGCCTAACTGTGAGTTAAAGTATGACACGTTTAGCTGTGTCAGGTGCCATATAACACTGTGATAGCATATGGCAGATGATGCTCCATACACTGTATGTAGGTTTAAAGAGTTAGACGTTTTTTAGTCTTTTAACAGGATATGGCTCTTGCAGTGCAAGCAATTCCACCTATTTCTAGTCATTTCTTAGCCTAGTTATAAGGTGCATTCGCAGAAATCTGAGCCGTGTATAACAAGGCTAGTCATTTCTCTGTCTATCGTTTGTTTCTCACATTCGTGCTCCTTGCTTGGACAGTTTCATGGATTTAAATGTCATTTGACAAGAACAGTCATGTTGTACAATGATGACACATCATGTCAGATGGGAATCTCTCACTCCTAGGGAAGAGGGAGATCTGCGATATCAACCCCACCTCAGCCGAAATATGTAATTGCAAATTTCAGTTAAACCAGCGATCCCATTCTGTCAGGTGACGACTGCAAATGAGAGGAGTGATTTAGCCTTTTACGAAATCACTTTGCTTATTCTTATATTAATTTCTTGTGCTGGTGTAGGAAGCAAGTCAGTAGATGTGGTGAAGATGTTGCTATCGGCTGGTGTGGACGTGAATCATAAGAACATGCTGGGCATGAACGCGCTGCTGTTGGTCGCTGGTTACGGCAACGATCACCTGGTCAGGCTCATCATCCAATCGGGAGCTGATCCTTACTCTACCAATGACTTTGGACATACTGCACTGCACCTGGCCATCGTCGGCAAACGCTCACAGGTCTGCCAATTAGTGCTTGCAATCTTAGGATTGATTTCTCAATCCCGGCCTTCGAAATTGAGAAATTTGTAATCCTGTGATCTCATTTTTGCGATTATGCTTACAGATTAGCCGCTATTTGGTAAGCCTGGCTCTACTAGACTTATTTCATGCATGGAATGCGCGATAGGAAAAACAAGTAGGCCGTCAGGGACTCAAGTGACTAGAACTAAACAGGGTCTTGAAAGTTTTGAAATCTCATTTAATATAGGGTATCGAAAGTCTCTGAATTTTGGTATTATCATGCAGTGTGCCTGTTTGAGTGTTTACATCCCAGCTTTTGCTGCTACTCATTGCGCCTCACATGGAGGAGGATGGCCAGGCTGAGTTGACCTGTATAATCGTGTATTTAATTGGCCTACAGGTGGCGCAGCTGCGAGCCGATCGTGGCAGCACATCGCTGTATGGACTAAATCGTCGAGACATTGACGTGCTGCTCAAGGAATGGTGCTTGTCTCATAGAGATATGCTTGGATCAAGCCGACCCGATGATGCTCAGCTTGAAGCTGTCGGCAAGTTTATGATGGCCATCGGAGACAAGCTTGATGAACCAGATGGTAAGTCTAAAGTTTTAGTCTAAACTGCACTATATACTATAATGCTCTCATTGATTCTTTCTATTTCACTCAAACCACTTTGGTCCATATACAGCTATAGACCGAGAAAGGATAAAGACACAGAACTAACAATGCTGGTAAAAAGAGAAAAAAGATTTTTTGTTTACTTGTTTATGACGGCTACTTGCAACAAACTTGATACACCACATAGTAAGTTTTAAAATTTTTGCAGCATCAAAGTGAAAACTCCATTTCTTTGAATTTTGCTATAAAAGGTACGAGAAGATAAAGTCCGGTACTTGCTGTAGTGCTGCTTACTGCTGCTACTAGCCTTATGGCTAGTAGCAATTTACAGTCTTGAAATGTTGAATTGATGCTGATTTGCATAAATGAACACTTGGACCCCATGGTCTTCAGCCAGCAAACGTACACCATCACTCTAATCAGCCACACTAGACTTTCGCTCAGTAGCCTGCAAGCTTTCATCACGCTGAGGGTAGGAGGCTGAGTTGACTGGAGCACAGTGTGTTAGCAACTTGCTCAAGGTTGCTCGCAGATAACCTGTGGTAAGATTCGAACTGTGGCATGAAAGTTAGAGTCCAATACAGGCCACTAGACCACATGATTAAAAATTTTGGCACAGGAATTTGCAATTATCCAAATATCTAATAGACAGCTGTGAAGTGCTGATAGAATAGATTTGTGATTTAAGTTTTTTCCCCAATATTCTTTCACAGTGGGTAATTACATGCACTGATTTAGGGGGTGGGGCAATTGCAATTTCCCTTACCCCCACCAGCAATTGCACTGATTAACTTCTTGGTGACTGTTGGTTACAGAGCTGTCATTGGACGACGTTACAACTGAGGTCAGGCCAAATGCTTTTAAAGCTTGAGGCTTAAGGGGATGTCAGACAAACGACAAAATCGGCCGATTTTATCTGCCGACAAAATCGCCTGACAAAAATCTGTCATGTGTCATGTAAAAATCACCCGATTTTGTTTACAACGGAAGATGAATATTTATTTTAATTATTTATTGTGTTTGTTATTATTTTCGTTCATTAGTCGCAGAAAAAAAGTGATGCAAGTATTATTTTGTGATCTGCATTTGGCTGTTGTGCTAGCTGACAACGTATGAAGTAGCAGACAAAACTATCGGCCGTGTGTCATGGTTCACAGATTTTGTCGGCCGATTTTGTCGGGCAACTCAATCACGCCCACAAAAGTTGGCCGACTTTGTCGTTCGTCTGACATCCCCTTTAGTCGTAGTTTTGAGTCTGAAGCTGAGGCCAAAGTCATGGCCTAGAAACCACTTTGGCCTTAAGTACTTAATATTTAACTTCTCTATTTATGACCTTGGGTTGCAGAGCTGCCGTTGGACGACCAGGAGGCAATGAAGCGACGAATCAGCGCAGTACAGCGCTACCGCGAGGAACGCCTTCAGGCGAGCCGTGACGCCAAGAAACCCGGCATGGTGGACAAACTGCTGTCCTGTGGCGGCAAGCGTGGTAAGAAGGCACGCCGTACACAGGCAGACGCCGGTGGACCAGGGTCGCAAATGCCTGGAGCTAAACCGGCAGAAAACAGGCTTCCAGTGTCAGCGGAGGTCGATCGAGATGTCGGTAAACTGGCAGAGAGGTGTGCACGAATTATGAGACAGCTGCTTGACGCTGGGTAAGCAAACTACTGACTCCTATTTCACGACTTCCTCAAATTCATATTCATACTTTTTCACTGAATAAGCAGGTAGAACTACAGAAGAGCTTATGACAACAGGGCTGGCAAAACATAATCAGCACTAATGGCAGCCTGAACTAATCTACATTACCTCAAATAACAGTAGTTCATGCAAAATTTTATTAAAATATAACACAATCACATCATTCACTATACTTTGTCTTTTTATCGCTCACCACAGCATTTGGTGTGTTTGAGGTGGCCACATATTGCTTCAGGTTTTCAAATGTTCTTGCAAGTTCCTAAAAAGTATCTTGAAAGTTTTGGTGGAAGAGGGTCTCAAAAATCCTTGAATTTTGGTAGTTCACAATCAACGTTACGACAATGTGAGAATGGTGTGAGACCACATTTTCTCATTTGGTGGCGGGTCCCCTGCTTACACTGTTAGCTGATTTGGATGCCATTTGGCGGACACACTTCTTGTGTGGTCCAGTGATAACTCCCAATAAGATGTGTGACCCCAAGCCTAAACATTTAATTGCAAATTTTAGCCAAACCGTAAGCCTTATACTGTCACCTGGCAAGTACAAAGAAGGGGTTGGATTAATGATGATTCAATAGAAGGATTTTAATTTCGACACAATATCGATACGATATTTTGATAATATTGCGATATCAATAAATTTTAAAATGACATGACATTTTAAAATGATAAGTATGTAAATTTTATACAAGCACAAGAACAAGACGTGAATGTTTAGCAAGGCAGTTTGCTTTACGTAGATACCAAAATGTGCCACTGAACTGAAAAATTAACTATTGACTGTCGTAAGTGTTGTTAAATTACGACACTATAGTTTGTTTGCTTCGGTTAGTTTGTCGTTTTTTTGCGTTTATTCTTGTTATTTTGGCAATGCAGTAATAAAAATATAAACTTGTGGTGTAAAATATCACAATATGTCAAAAATATCGTAATATGTAAAAGATATTGCGATATATCAAAAAGTTCAATATTTTTTTGACGATATGATACGATATATCGATATCAAAGACGATATGTTGATATTTTCACTATATCAGATCATCACTAGTTGGATGAACTAAATTGCTACAGCAATTCTGCCTTTTGCCAGATTACTTTGGACAACAGAGAGTCGACTTTTGGCATGACGTCGTTGGACATGGCAATACTGCTGAGAGAAGTAGGGTTAACCACCCAGTTACATTGCATTATTATTGATATTATTAATATTAATATTATTATTAGTGCAATAATCACGTTGTGTTTGTTATACAGCTGTCCGGTGGACAACACGGAGTCAACGTTTGGCATGACACCACTGGACATGGCAATACTGATGGGCGATGTAGAATCAACCGCCCAGCTACTGGCTGCAGGCGCTGACCCAGAGCACTTGCTCAAACTGTTTGCACTCACTGACCTCTATGACGTCACCGTCATCCACCCGGACAAGAGAAAGACCCGAGAACTTCTCGACGATGATGATAAGGTTTGTTATTAATAGCAAGATGTTGACACTATGTCATATCATTTTAAATTTTGCCCATCACTGATACTGGTCCAGACAGTTGGTCATGTTTGTTGGTATGCAAGGCTAGAAAAAACCCAGAAATGCCAAGGAATGTTAGACGACAGTAAAGCCAGTTGGTGTTTATTTGGACGACTGAGGTGTTGTTTTTAACATATGCTAAGTGACAGTCAGTGGCTCTGAAATCAGTGGTGCAAAGCAAAATATAGTTTCACTGCAGTGATATTAATGTATGTAAGTAAAACGTGAATTTACATAGTGCATAACGTTAAAATTCATCTTTAATGGTTAAATGCTATAGCTCTTTAAAGTAAACCCATCTCAGAGCTATGGAGAGTCACCCGCCGTATGGGATCACACAGTGTTACCTGCCACCCGACACAGGTGAATGTGTTCCGCCTTAACCCCAGCCAGATAGGTCGGTACTTGATTTACCTACCCTGGGGGATGGAAGGCTGAGTTGATTTAGATGGCTGGTTACATACCAAGATGGTTTACCTGCCCGCAGGCAGTCACCCATTCAAGTACTATCCCGGTCCATCATAGAGCAACTTCATTGATCGAACACAATGTGTTACTGCTATGCCACCAAAGCCATGTGCTATTATCATAATGCATTGAAACTTGTAGTGAATTTGCAATGTTGTAACATTTATTTTATTTTACAGTAATTTCATAGCTGCTGTAAGCTGTAGAGACTACTGTGGAATAAAGCTACAAAAAGAGTTATGGATGGAGACTGAAGCGGAATTTATAGACTCATACAAAATATGTGGTACCCGGGCAGATAAAACTATTTTATTAGACAATAAATTTTATAACTAATAAAGGGTAGATGTCCCCTAAGCAGAAATTACGGTGCATAGTTGTTTATTTATTTTTTGTGAATAAACATTGCAGCATAAACAGAGCGTAGATTTGTGCCGTGCATTGTGTTGATCAGATCGATGTGAACCAGCCGTATGCAACGTTCAACATAACGAAGGGTACGAACGCACCCAAGTCCCTGGGTTCACCTGGAGATGCCCAGGCGCCAATCAGTGACGATGGTTTGACTCCAGTCGCAGCAGCTACCAAAGGCAGCACCAGCGACACCCCAGAGATCATCAAGATGCTTGTCAAACATGGTACGTATGTTAGTGCCAGCTAGTATTTTATGTTTAGTGTTTGTTTGTGTTTTTTCTTCATAAGATAAAGTGAATATATTTGTGATGTGTCATTTTGGCCATTGCTTTTGCGATCATTTTTACTGCTTATTTGTACCAGTGTTTGTTAGTATTTGATTGTTGGTGATTGGTTGAAAGTTTATAGCTCTTTATGGGAAACACATCCCAGAGCTACCAAGTGACACTGCCATATCAGATCACACCCACCAACCAACACGGGTGAACACAGCCTCGCTTTAACTGCAGTCAAGTAGGCTTGTACTCAATTTACCTACCCTGGAGGGATTTAAGGCTGAGTTGTGTACAGTGTTGTCTTATGTTGTGTTGATTTATATACTAAAAACACAGTCAGTCAGTCACCCATCCATCTCTGTGGTCTCCCAGTGTCAGCTGGTGTCTAACGGAGAGCTCAGGAAGCGGAAATCAGTGCTGCCATATGTGACTTATGGTTTGTAAAGGACTTAACGTTATATTGCATTATGTAAGTTTAATGTGGTTATATGTTTGCATGATCAGGCCCCCATCTTTAGCTCTAACATTGTATCTCTGTATTTTGATCTTACCGATTTTTCTTATCATTTTATATTAACACGTAAATTAATTTTTAAACCAGTTTGTTGCAGTAAATGGCCTATTTTGTGCTGATGTGTGATGCGCGATCAGGCGCAGATATAAAGAAGGTCGGTCCTGCGGGTCGGTCTGCGCTGGGTGAAGCATGCAGGACGGACAACGTGCGCAATGTTCAGACAGTCGTCAATGCGGGAGCCGACATAGAACAGCAGAACCCATACTTCAAGAATGCTACGCCCATCGTTGTAGCCGTCATTTGCAAGAATCCCAAAGTTGTCGATTATCTCATTAGCGTACGTACAAATGCTATCCTTGTTCTCAGTTTTCTGCTAATAATGGCTTGAGATTTTTTCTACGAAATACCAGTTAGGTCTGGGGAACATGTATATTGTACTAAGGTTCAGCAAAATAATTGGCTGGGTTGTAAAGTCACTGTGGTGTAATTTAATGCCACAATCAAATCAGAATTGAGTGTGGTATTGTGGTCGGGTTTCAAGAGACAAACGTTGACGTTTATTGTTGAAGCATCATCTGCTGTTTCCATATATAGACGTTATAGCATACTGTACTTGTTCCCTTGCGATGCAATCTTAGGCTAGTACAGTGTATGCCTACATGTTTGCTTATGTTACACTTCCAAAAATTCCATTTTTTTGTGAACGTGAAAAAAATTAGTTTTAGGTTTATTAAGTTTCAGGGAATGAGGAGTCTTTGGTCTGTTGTTGTGTTAGCTCATTTGTGTTTAAGTTTTGAGATAATTTTAAACAGTCGTGAATGAATTTCAGTGAAGTCTTTGGAGGGCCAGGTTATTTTACATGTTCAAGTCAAATGATTAGTTTTTGTTGGGGAGCTGGAGTTCATTGTAAATTCTGGGTCATCCGGGTGTTTTCAGTGTTAGGAGATGTAAACTGTTGAGACTTCGTTGTTTTCGCCAGGTGGCAGCACCATTCTTGGCGGAGGTTTGAGAACTCTGGTCACTTCTAGTTAATTAAGACATTATAATTTGTTGTGTGTAGAAAGGTGCAAAACTGGACAAGCCAATGGCGGACGGTCGTACATCGCTGATCAAGGCAATGGAAGGCAATGACATGCCGATGGTTGATACGCTTCTCGGTGCAGACAAGAACCAGAACTTCACCGACAAAAACGGATTCATGTACGAGATGGTGGAGCTTTACCAGAGAGAAGATCGAGGTACTGGCCAGTGGTCGATTTGTAACAGTCGAAATAAATTGCCATTTTAAAGTCAGTCAGTGAGGAATTTTTTTGCATGTGTTCAAGTAATAGAAGCTACTGCTAGGTTCACAAGAGACAGATTGAATGGAATTTGTTTGGTGAAATGATCAGAGAAAGCATTTGGTGAACAGGTAACTTTTTATTTGCTGACAGAAGCTGGATAACGACTTAGCAGACGTCACGTCGTCTGGCAAGTCATTCCACATTTATGCACTGACAACCAGGAAAGCCCAGTTTGTTGGCGACTGTTGTCATCTTGGTTAGAGGCATTACTAGATAGTTGGTGCCAGCCATATCAAGATTTCAGAACTATTATTCGTAAATATCACACATGTTAAAAAGACTTTTCCCAGTTTTTAGACAAACTAAGTAGCTAAATTAGGCTTAAGACTACATAAAAATGTTATTACTTTTCTAGTACAGAGTTAGATGTCTTCTGTTTAGCACTTTCTAGCAATCACATCATAGGATTTCTTAATGAAATATAAACTTTGGGACCACATATTCCGGACTACCGGTAACTTTGAATTTGCGCACTGAAATGCGCTGTGTAAATTCGCTTCTGCTTTTCCGCTGAATGATGAACACATGTATGTTATCGTGTGCAGACATTGAGAGGATCCTGAGATCGATATCGGAGAAAGTTCGTCAATTCCAGGAGGAGGACATTAAGCGTGACCGAGACCAACGACTCAAGAGAGACTCGCCTCCAGCGGTTGTGAAGCAACAGCCGCCCGCTCAGCAACAGCAGCCTAAACCAGATGCTGGAAAACCACAGCTCAGGTTCTGTATCAATTTGCTCATCCCATTTTTGCTGTCAGTAATTAGCCCAGTTATTTGTCGTATTCAGTTTTCTGCCATATGGCGAGTTTATTACAATTTGTAGTGGATGCGTGACAAAAAGCTTGCTTAGAAAAATTATACGTTGCATTTTGTTACAATTACATTACATAAAAAATTATCATGGCTTAAGTATAAACAGCAACAACCACAGAAATACAAGAAGCCCAGCTGTTGCTAGGATAGCTGATTGTACTGGTTGTCAGTGACCTTTAAGGTCCATGATTTTCATTTCACTTGAAAGCCAATATGTGACTGCCTATCAATGATCAATAGCAGCCTAGGCCTTATCTCGCACCATTTCCGAGATATGGCCACTAATAGCTTGAAACATTCCATTCCATAGTGCGTTATGACCCTTCAAAGTCATCCAAGGTCATCAATTTATATGTCATTTGAAAGGCAGTATGCAACTTCCTATTAGTGATCAATAGCAACCTAAGCCCTATCTTGCACCGTTTAGCCACAATACATCCGTGATGGACAGACGGACGCACGGACAGACAGACATACGACGACATCCATGACAACAGCTTGACCTTTACTAAAGTATGGTCGGCTAAAAACTGCAAGTCGATGACAAAGTATGTCTGGAAACTGTGACACTGTTGGCAGGTTGGCTTTGAACCGACATGTTTGTCCGTAGTTTTCACTGGCTTCAATCCAGCACTTGTGCAGCTGTGTTTTAAAATAAAACTGGCTGATTGATTTCTACACTGGTTATTTTTTTGTGGGGGAGGGGCAGCTCGATGATCTGAAGGTTTGATAGTCCAAAAGTTAGGGTTCCTTCTTATACATTTTACAAACTCTTTCCTCCACATTTTCCATTAACTATTAGGGTAAGGACGAGGGGTAGATTTAGTGAAAACGCTTGTTGCAGTTTACATCTTCGAACCATCAATTATAGACGCAAACATTGTTTTGTAGATTGTAGAGAAATGCATTGGTTGGCCTCTGTAGTTCTGCATATGTATGCATATACATATGCATACATGCATATGTATAAATATGATTACCATTACCATTATTACTGACTAATAGTTTTATTTGTTGATTGACAGGCCAGTTCCGCCACCAGAGCTGGACTCTGAGGAAGGCAGCGAGGAAGAGGACGAAGAAGAAGAAGAAGAAGAAGAAGAAGAAGAAAGTGATGATGAAGGACCTGAGCCTCCCTCACATCCGCCGCCACCCAAACCCGTCGACGGACCAGGCAGGAAGCCGGCTGATGGACCAAGGAAAGTCCAGCCTCCAGCCCCGGCGCCAAAACCATCCAAGCCTCAACCGGTGCCTCAGACCAGACCAGTCCCACCACCAGAGTTGGAGTCTGAGGAGGAGGAAACGGAAGAGGAAGAGACAGAGTCAGAAGAAGAAGAAGAAGAAGAAGAAGAAGAAGAACCTTCTCGGGCCCCACCACCGGCCACCGCTCCCAAGCCGAAGGTCCCAGTTCCAACGTCGAACTTTAATCAGCCGAAGAAGACAGCGCCTCCGCCGACCGCAAGTAGGACGGTAAGTCATAGTTTAATTGTCTTAGCTAAGTTACCTAATTTCTGTTTTTACTAAGCTGATTGTTTTTGACATTTAACACTGTACAATTGCAGTCTGATCAAGTGTCTGATTTTTTTAAAAAATTATTTGATTTGATTTGATCTGCAACTTTGAATAACACTCAGTTGCAGATGATGCTACCACCACCGACTGTGAATAGGATGGTAAATCATAGGCTACATACGTTGCTTTGGCAAAGTAATCTATCTGTTTCACTCGGCTACTTGTTTTTCAAAGTTTTCAGTTGTGGTTTGAGTGTCTGACGGTAATTGTTTTTATCAAAGAAGCAGTTGATTTCATCTGTAACTTCAAATCGCTTCAACCGTCGACCACGCATCGTAAAAGTTTGACTTGTTCGGTAAACACTTCATTAAATAGCCCGGTCACGAAAAGACATGGAAAGTGGACTATGGTCTAAATGGTCCTGAGAAACACATACGAAAAGGTCCCAGAAAATCACAGAAAATCACTTCCAGTGTTCTGTGTGCACCCTGTAAAAATAACTTAGTAATAGTTTGATTGTGATTGTGATGTCTAGGCTGCAGGCAAGACAGGTTCTCCAGCTAAACACGGTGGTGGAGGGGGTCCTGTGTCTAATGTTGAGCCCAGTCCACCGCCACTACCAGCTACCGGCCCCCCGGGCGAGTCCAGCGAGGAAGAGGAGACAGAGGAAGAATCAGAGGAAGAGGAACCCTCGCCCCCCGCACCGACCCAGAGCTCTGTACGCAAGACCACCACCACACAGGTATGCATCAGCAAACTTTTCATGGTGTCATGACAGGGGGTCAATTGCCCTCCCCCGTCCTTTGCTTTAAGTTTTGGACCGTCTAAAAATCATCCTTTTGTTGGAAATTTTTCATTTAGGCTTTTTTGGAGCTGAAAACCCCCCATTTTTTGGGAACTTTTGAGGCGAAATTGAAATGTGGAGTGCCGTAAGTTACTAAAGAAAATTTGCAGCTGTCTATCAAAATTCCTTCAAAAATTTGCAGTGTCAGTCAGAAAGTGCAACTTTCTGTCCCGCGTGTTATTTTAACCCACAACTCTGTTGCCAACACTATGCTGTCTGTACTACAGTTCACACATTTTACGCAGAATAGCTCTATTTATGTGGTTTGTCTGATTGTCTGACACATTTGTGATCCTTACTTCAACTATTTGACAGATATAATGGGCCCTTAAAAATTAACTTTTATTGTCGACTGCAAACTGTATACTTTCTACCAGACACTAAGGAAATTGAAAGGAGCATGAAACGAAAATGGTACATGTATGAGTTTTGTGCGCCGGACCTGACGCTCCAGATTTTTGAACTCCTGGTCCTGGCTGTGCCCCTGTTTGTTAGTTGTTTTATCACAGGCATATTTGATCTGATCTGACTCTAGGTGGTGAAGTCGGGTGGCACATCAAGCAACACAGTGGTGACACGGACAATCGTGACCAAGACGACCACGTCCAAGTCCGGAACGGCAGCCGTGGTCCAGTCCGTCAATCATCCTGGGCCTTCCAAGGCTCAGGTTGAAGAACTTGACGATGAAACTGAGTCTGAAGAGGTCTGTTATCCGTTCTCTATTAGCCAATGGTCACTGCTTCAGCCATAGGCATTGATCTCTTTCCACGTTCGGGGAAATTACAGTGGCGAGATCAGCCTCTCCCCTCTGTTTTTTTCCCTTTTATTCGCTCCACTTAGAAATATACCTCTGAAGTCCAGCTATAGTGTCTGGGGGAATGTTGTAAGCTACCTCAGTGGAGTCTGGGATGGAATGACAATCCCAGCTGAAATTGAACTTTGTGCATTTTGGCCTTACGATATGACATCTGGTTTCAACAATTTAAATGATTTTCGATGGACCAAGATGTTGTATGTGTAAGTTACTGCTAAGTAACTTATTTACTAAGTAAGTTACTCCTCAAATATTGGGGGTCATTTGTGATAGTGTCTCTTGGTTCAAATATTGGGGGGACGTTTCTCCCATGTTCTGTAGGGATATATGCCCATGGGTTTAGCTGCAAACAGTAAACTCATCAATTTTCGTTCATTACCAGCAGCTTTGTGGGTCAAAAATATGGGGCAGAAAGTTGTAATTTTTGGACAGACACTGCACATTTTTAACAGGGTTCCCACAGGTCAGGGAAAACTGGAAAAAGTCAGGGAATTTGTGTGGTCAGGGAAAGGTCCGGGAAAATATTATTTTTGAAAAGTCAGGGAAAATGACATTGGATCATGCAGACAGCAGATATATGTGATTTTTTGCATCTCCAAATATTAAAAAGCAGGCAAAATTTGGCTTCCGTTGAACGTCCAAAAGCTGAAAGTGTTCACCTGAACCCCCCACGTGACTAATGACTCTTTCGTTTGCATATGGCTGTATTATCACTGCATTTTTACCTTATAGATATCTTTATTTTGCCTCATGGGCAGTCGCAAACAAAACACACACACAATTAGATCGATATGATATAGTGTACCATTTATGACATTTGTGCGATAGGGTTATTGTTTCGATAAGGTCAGGGAAATTGTAATTCCATGACTGGTAAAGTCAGGGAGAAGTCAGGAAATTTTGCTTCAGAAGACCTGTAGAAACCCTGTTTTGAGTCCGACATACAGCTTTACATTTCCAACAGAGAAGGTTATGGGTACTCAGCTCAAAATTTCTATTTTGTTTCTCAATTTTTGCAAAATGGGTTTTTAGCCCCAAGTTCTGCATTTGTGAATGACAGTTTTCTGACAGGAAGAAGATTTTTCAACGGCATATTTGTTGAGTATTTAATAAACGCTGAACGATATTGGAAATTTTGCTTATTTACTTCATCTGGTGTTTCAGGAGGAAAGTGAAGAGGAAGAAGAAAGTGAAGAAGATGAAAATGAGAATGATCGAAGAAAGATGGCTGCCCCCGCTCCTTCCTCCCGACCCACGGCCAGCAGGCGCCATCAGATTGAGAGCGCTGAGACTGACATTTGACCATTCACATCGTTCGTTAATTCCATTCCAACTTTCTTCCGCTGACGTGTTCGTTAGTTTATGAGATAACGAACAACGGTCGAGCATGTTGTGATGACTATTAATTAATCGCATTATGAGACTGCTATGCATGTAGATAATGAAATGTCTGTAAATGGCTGAAGTAATGCAATTGAGTTGCTTTCAATTTGCCATGCCACACGTGACGTCTGCTGAACTGAGTGGCATGGGAACAATTGCCCCCCCGCCTTTTCATTAATTTTTGGTTTAAAATTGCCTAAAAAAATTTTCTTGTCCGAAAATTGTCATCTAATCAAAATCTGCAGCATAGGGGCAAAATTGAAACTTTGAGCACCGATAATCTCCTTTGCCAGACATTTGCAGCCATCCATCGTAATTTCCGTCATTGGAAATTTGCAGCGTTTGGCCCCTCACTTCCTGCCTCATCTATTTTTAGCCATCGATGCCGCTGGCTGAGTCGCTGTCCGCATTTTGTCACTAGCTTGAAACACATCTATTAACTAGAAGGGCAGATGCACAGCGCAAACCTTCATGAGTGCTGTGTCGGTTTTTTTTTGGTTGAGTTTGCATTGTGTTCAGTTTGCTAGCAATGGGAGAGGTCAAGTTTCGCTAAGACTTTAGTCTAAGACTAAAGTCTTGACTTGACTTTGGTCTTAGCCTAAAGTCAAGACCGAAATCGTCTAGCAATTTCCAATGTTAAAAGAATACAATTATGTCTTAGCTTGATTAAACGAACGTTCTAGTTTATTATTTGAGCGTAATATTTACTTTTTGTCTAGTAAAATAAAGTGTGGCATCTGATAAATAATAGGCGTTTTGTTACTTACTACTTACTGATGTTAACTCAGCAGATGACACTTGCGTAAATCATGACGTCATCGCTGGCTTGCATTGCTGATAATATTGCACAAAATTCCATTTGTATCCACAAAATGGCCATATAGGTAAGCCAATTACTATTGCACACATTACCTGATTAATATACGCCCAGAAAACACTTCTATAATGTTAATTAACTAATCGTATTAATGCAGTTATTCGACTATTACGGAAAAAAGATGGACGACCAGAAAGGAAAGTCAAGTCGAAAGTCAAGACTAAAGTCAAGCCCAGCTCATAGATAAACCCAAAGTCAAGACTTTAGTCTTAGACTAAGTCCTAGCGAAACTTGACCTCACCTAATGTAACGAGTCCTGTCCTGGATCCAGATGCTGATCCAGGATTACCACCTAAATCTGACTACTCTTAAGTTGCACCAAGTTTTTATCTTCCAACATACTTCAGAAATTTCAGCCAAATCCACCTGTAACTTTTTACGTAATTCTGCTAACTAACACCACAGGTTCAGATTCTCAATTTTTCTGTAAATTTGGGCTCAGTGCAAAGTTTTTCCGACTGTTTTACTTTTCTCTTTAATTGGTCTGTTTTCTGCAGTTGCTTCAATTTAGGCCAAGGCCCAGGATATTGCTGAAGTCTTTTTGAAGACTGTATGGCCTTACGATCAAAGCCACTGAAAATGCACATGTAATTAGGTTTTTGAAACTTGTTTACGTTATTGGTTGTGGGAGAACTTCTTTGAGGTGGTGTCTACACATTCCAAGGTGTTTTTGTTATTTTATATGTACTGATTTTAGAATTTTATTGAGTTCAGTTTGCAGCCAATTGCACTTAGCTTTCGTTGTCGATTTTCATGTGCTGATGTTGTTGACTGGAAATTTTATTGAATACAGTTTTCTTTGGTTTTTATTCTGGTTTATAGCAGCTGATACGATTCCTATGAACTGACATTTGCTCACATGTATGTCAACTGCTAATTCACTCAGCAGTGTTGAGACTCCGTGGGCGTGACTAAACTGCAGAAAATATGTTGGCCCAGTGCTAACATATTATGCAGCCGTCTGCCTAGAGCTATGCCTCTCTAATCCCCGACTTTACAACTAAATTTGTAAATCTACCTTGGGGAACGTTCGCACCAATTTTGGTTGTACTGTACCTTTTAGTTACTGAATTAGGAGCCGGTATAATACAGGACAGACAAACAGACGGGCAAGGCCTGTAATGCAGCCTATTAGAATTAGAATTATTGCATAATAATGATAGCTCTGTGGCCAAATTAGAATAGTTGAAAATACAAAATGCTTCTGCACATCTGATGGTGCACATTAATTGCTGTACTACTACAATTTTATGGATTTTAGTCATCTTTTATTGTGTATAACCCCAAAAATGGCCATGAGCATTTTTTTCGGCCATAGTGTACCCTATATGACTAGTTATGCCACTGTTACTTGACAATGTATTATTAATTGTAATGATTTGACATTGTTGCTAATCCGATATTATGTAATGTAAGCATGTCGCTTGCTTGCAATGAATGCAATGGTAGTTGATAGCAGCCCTATGTCTGTAGGCTAATCTATACTCGTAAGTGATCGGGCACTAGAGAACTCTGTTGTTTCAGTGTTTGAATATAACTGGAAAAGCTTTATCTGTGTTCAGTTTGCAGTTTGTGAGATTAATATACAATAACAAGAAAGCCCAGCTAACACAAAGGGAAAATGCGCGACGGCGGTGTATGTTTGAAGGCCCACTGCAAACAAATCTAAACTTATCGATCTCAGCAAATGACATTGGGTACGATGTATTTACATACGCCAGACGGCCAGTGGCGGTTATAGGCCGGGCCAGTTTTGCTCCACTCCCCCCTCCAGTTTTGTGGCCACCGGTGATTTTTGCAAAGATAACACAAATATCTGATTTCTTTGCATATCAAAGCTTTAGAAAGTGGGTAAATTTATGGCTTCCATTGAACGTCCAAAAGCCAAAAATGCTTCGGCTTTAGGGGGGCTCTGCCCCCTTGACCCCCTGACAGAGGCCCCCAGTTGTGCTCCAGGCCCCTCAATTTTGTGGGCACCCATGATTTTTCGCAAAGATAACACAAATATTTGATTTCTTTGCGTTTCACAATTTTAGAAAAGTGGGCAAATTCACGTCTTCCATTGAATGTTCAAAAACCAAAAATGCTTCAGCTTCAGAACAGGGCTCTGCCCCTGCATGCCGCTGGGGGCTCTGCTCGCGCTCGCCATGGGGCCGTACCCCGCACCCCAGATATTGTGGGCTACACAGACAGACAGACGGACATAATTGCGATGGCTAAGACGCACTACAGCAGTACCTGCTGTTGCGCGTAAAAAACGAGGTATTGGGAAAAATTTATCCGTGGAATTGTGGCAGATTTTTACAGTAGATTTGCAGTGCTTACAGAGCAGCATGTAAGCCACATATCTGGCGAGTTTCGGCAGAGTATTTTGTCTAAACTTTTAACTACACACCAATTCCTAGCACTTCAGTCATCAAATTTTGAATCTAAACATAGATCCTGAATTCTTTACTGGCACACTCGACTGGTACTCCAACAACACTGGAGGAAATTTTTTGCATACTGTGACAAAACAGCAAAATGCACCAGTCAATGTGTAGACCACAGCATCAATAAAAACGTTTGTATTTTACTTCAGATGTCACATTTTACTGGACAGGCACAGACAGACATTTTAATACAGTAACAACTAAAAAAGCACTCGGAGAGCGCAGACCTCCGCCAAGCATGTTAACCGCGCATCTCGTGAGCATTAGCTAAAATTTCCGGATCACCCCCAAAATTGAATCACTTGTAGTTTTTGCCATTCCCGACATTCCCTCAAAATTTCAGAAATATCCTTCCATAACTTTTTGAGTTATCTTGCTAACACACAGACAGACAGACAAACTCTGACAAAAACATAACCCCCTTGGTGGAGGTAATAATAATTACAGATTAACTCGTGAACGCAGACAATGACATATTAAATAAAAAAAAATATCCTGTCCAGCCATCATAAAGTTCTACAATCTACTGGCCTTGCAATAAACTATAAGTCTGATCTATTTCTCAGCCAAAAGTCCAAAATATCTGTAGTTAGCATATGTAAAATATGCAACAAAAGATCAAATAAGTTACACATTTAGCCAAACGATCACATACGTGAAAATACGTATAGAAAACTGCTTGCTACTCGTATCAAAGTTGGCAGTGGCAGAGATATGTGTCGACGAATTATTACACAATAATCCACAAAAATACAATAATAATCATGCCTGAACAATGTGACAGCATTATATCAACAGTTAAAGTCTAGTGTAGTTTCTAGCTCTAAAAATACCCCAACTCGGTTTAATTTGGTTTGGGGTCTTTTGTGTTTGAACCTGATTTTCTTTGTAAAAAAGCCCAACTTGATAGGTTTCCCAGGTGTTCACGGGTTTTATGTTATTAGAATCAGCACTGCCAGACACTCTAAACATAAAATAAATATCCAAAAATGTGCTATTTCTTAGCTTCAAGCTTTAAGAACATGAAGGTAAATAACCTGTTTAATTATTAGTGGAACAAAAAACTAAAATTATATAAAGGTTGGGGTGGGTTTACCAAATAAAACTCACTGGTTTTCTTTTTGGGGGGAGTATATGCCCGGGTGCCTAAAACCTGGTAGCTTTGCACAACCATCTCGTGTCAACATGCAGGGTGATTACTCCCAAACACTGTGGAATTCCCCCAAAATTCCCCCAAACTCTTAACAGCACTCTCCTATCCAAACACTGCCGCAGCCCACGTACGCATCACTAAATTGAAATAATGGTAGACATGAATAATGGCAAAATACTGTAATGTAGTATACTAAAAATCTGAAATATTATGCTAGGACTATGTTATCAAATACGTGCTGCCACGAATAAGACTATTGTTCTCTGTCACAGAATATTACCCTAACTTTTGGTCAATATATACATGTGATATTTATTTAGAGTTAAAGCCAGCCTGCACTGAACGTAGCCTTGAAGCTGTTTTGGGCCATAAAACCATAAAACTGCTAGTGCATTTGCTTGCTGCATTGTTTAATTACAAACGAGGGTAACAGCAAATAATAATAACATAAATAACATTGATGCTATATCTGAGCTTGCATCAGCATAAGTAAAGTATAAATGCTGCCAGATACAACTATATTGTGTAACCCTTTCTCACAAGTTATGCCCTTACAACAGTCGAGCCAATACGCACTAAAGCACACACAAAAGACAATGACTAGGGACCAACTTAATTCACGATTTCACGGCTGTGACATTTTCCGTGAAATTGACCTTCTTCCATGAAAAACGCTGATTTCCGTGAAATCCGTGATTTTTCGTGAATTTTAGCACTTTTAGTTTAATTTATGACAACTCCAGAGTGTTATCAGCAGCTTTTGTACGGATGTTGCTGTTTACCACGTCTCGCACTTCAGCACTAAGTAGTTGACATTGACTGTCTCGAGTCTTGACTTAGTGTAGTAAATATTCGTTGTTCTAAAATTTCTTCGTTTGCATTAGCGCAGCACCTCGAAATAACGTCTGTGTGATCCATGAATTTCCGAAACGCTTTCCATGAATTTTCCGTGAAATTTGACACATTTTAAAAATTCTGCCGTGAAATCATGCATTTTTTCCCATGAATTCGGTTGGTCCCTAACAATGACCCAAAACAAACAAACAAACTGGTCGCGACGCTGTGGACACTAATGTTGCTAGTTAGGGATGCCAGTTTACAGCAGAGACTTTTCCATCAATAAACATGTGCTACATTCCAATCCAAAATATGTGTGGGAACATTCGAAATTTGGTATGTGCAAAATTATGCAGAGACTTCTATAATTATGCCTGGTGGGTGGAGCTTGCACCCAGTGAAAAATAGGTGGGCGGAGTTTTGACAAGAGTGTACATCTGAATCAGATCTACACCCCTAACAAAACCCCGATTTTCACTGAGCAATCTACACCCTTAACAAAACTTCTCCCCTTGAGAGAGAAAGGGACCCAAAAGTGGGGGAGGAAAACTTCAGCCCGATTTTGATTCTAGATTTGAAGGGATAGAAGCCATTGAAAATATGCACTATACACATGTACACAACAGCTACAGAAAAAAACAAAAAACAAATTGCAAAAACTATTTAGTGGACTTTGAAAAATGCACAGAAACTGTGACTGCAAATGCAACGACGTGCTAGTCTTTGCACATTCGTGCATACGCAAGTTTGGAATTTATACGATTAAATGCACGTAAAGGTCAATTAAAGGTAAAGGTTGTCAATTTGTATAGCGCATCGTCGCAAGCACGCCTCTAATGCGCTTTCGTCACTAACCAGAGCCGCCTGCCGCACGGCCACAGTGTGCAGCCTGCAGACACAGGCTGGCGCAGTGGCCGGCTTGGCAACCCCAGTCAGCTGTACCAAGGTCTCCACCTTCCGTAACCCATGTAAATGAGTTACTACTCATTTTACCGTCCCATGGAGGGTAGAAGGCTGAGTCGACCGAGCTGGCAGGCTTCGCACCGAGATGGTTTAACTGCCCGCAGGCAGTCACCCATCGCAGTACTAACCGGGCCCGGTGTAGAGTAACTTCGTTTCAGCCGAAATGCACTACCAACTACGCTACACCACCAACCGTGATACGCCGACTTGCAAAATGCGTGATATATGCTGTAACTTCACATATAAATGGCATCCCCAGCTAGCAGAGCACAGTTCAATGGCAGACATTGAAACTCTGCTGGCCTGGCAATTGCAGAACCAACATACACAAACATAGAATGAACGACAACAGAAAAGGACCTTTTGTACCTTGTACGAGGGTTGTTCAATAAATAAGTTTACAAAATGGCACCATTTTATTAATCCTTAAAGTAGAAAAATCTTAAATATTACATTTTGCGGGAATTTTCACTGAGTATTAGCTGAGAGTTTTATTACGATGATGACACTGTGAAGTCATTTATAAACATTAAGTACGGCGACGTTGCCACTGAAATCTTCCCGTAACAAAAAGCGTGCTGTGATTGTTTTTTTTTGTGAAAAAAGACAATGTCTAAAAGAACTCGGATGGTATGTTGAGAAGTGAAATGCTAATGTTTAACATCTGAAGAGGAGACATTGATTTAAGTTTATTCGTCTTTTTTCTCACTCGTGTATGCTGTATGACATTTTTGCCACTTGCTAGTGGTGTTAGATTACTGGTGGGGAAAATAATACAGAAACATACTGTGTTCTATCAACAGGTGACTGACGTCACAATAATGATGTCATCATCCACAAAATTTCCACATATGTTCAAAAAGAAATTTCCTACAAAAAGTATATTCGGGATTTTTCCTGTTTTAAGAATTAATGGAGTGGCGCCATTTTGTAAACTTCTTTATCGGATGACCCTTGTATTAATCAAATCATCGACAAACTATTCATACTATGGACTATTTGTTCCATTATTGGACTATTTGTACCATTTATTTTTATCAGGTATACAACAATAACACTGGTCAGAATCTGCCCCAAAATGAGCAACAGTTTTAAAAGACGGAATCTAGTACAAGATGTAGTCAAATCAATCACAAGCCTAAACTACAAATCCTATAATATTAACATTATATTAATTATTATTATTATTATATTAACACACATACATGCATCCATAGCTAGGAAAAGTACATGCGTATCCTAGCCAGTGATCAAAAAACTGTGATCTCAAAGACAATAATGTGGTGCTTAGCTGCATCAATAGTTACTAGTTAGTAAAAGTACATGGCACAAATGGTGCAAATAGACCAGCAATGGTACAAATAGTCAACGGTACAAAAAGTCCAGAATTCCTTATAAAAACTCTGCCAACAACTGCACAGCAAACATATACAAACATGAAAAGAATGACAGCAGCAGAGAACATGCTGGAAAATATCTTCCTGGCTGCCATTTCAATTACAGCTGACGGCGTTTTTTCGGCTGAGTGAAGTGGGTTGAACGTCGCCGCCGACGGCGAGGCTTTAAACTGCTGCGACAGTCCCGCCACGACAGCTGGAAATCCCTGGAAATTATGCACAAATTAAAGGTTAGAAGTGGGGGTGTTATAGATATTTATGGGAGGCCCATCTTCAGAGTTCAGAGTAATGGGATCACACAGTGTTATCTGCCACCTGACACAAACGGATGCACCCCGCCTTAACCCCAGCCAGATAGGCTGGTACTCGACTTACCTACCCTGGACGGATGAAAGACTGAGTTGACCTAAGCGGCTGGTTATATACCAAAATGGTTTACCTGCCTGCAGGCAGTCACCCATACAAGTACTAACCCAGCCCAGCGTAGAGCAACTTTGCTGATCAGACACAACGCGTTACTGCTACGCCAGGCCACCAACCCAATACCAGTATATAAACATGCTTCTAACTCAACATAGACTTTGCATACTTCAATCCCATGTCAATATCAATTTCAAAGACAATCTGCATTGGTCTTAATCTTGGTCTGCCAGTCTTAAATGTAAACCACATGAACTCCGTAACTGATCAACTGTAAGAAAACGTTATTTTACTAATAAAACAGCAAATATAAATGTACAAAACATCAGTTTATACACTTGCTAACGGCAACATTTAAGGACTTGCACATCGAAAACAGCAAAATTTACAAAAGGTGATATTATTCAGCAGTACATTAACATGCAGTCAGTGTGATGAGGGCAATATCACCTTTTGTAATTTTTGCTGTTTTTGATGTGCAAGTCCTTAAATGTTGCCATAAACAAGTGTATAAACTGATCTTTTGTACATTGTTTGTTCTCAACTAAGTACACACTAGGTCATGATGTAGACAAAATGGATTCTTCTCCAAATGAATTTTTAAATCCGCCAAGGAGGTAATGTTTTTGCCGGTTTTTGTCTGCCTGTCTGTCTGTGAGTCCACAAGATAACTCGAAAAGTTGTGGACAGATCTTTCTGAAATTTTGAGGGTATGTCGAGCATGGCATAAGCTACAGGTGATTCAATTTGGGGGGCAATCAGGCAGGAATCCTGCATTCTGGATCACTTTGAAATTTTCCTTACCATTGCGTTAAAGGGGGCATAAGGGAACCGCTGGCAAAGCGAAGACGGTGACGTCACCTGGCGAATAGCTTTGCCTTGGCAGAGGTACCTGCGGGCTATGACTGCTTTGTAGTTTAGAAATAACTTTGTTAGCCATAATTACACCGGTAATAATTAATATTTAATTCACCGATATCGTTAGACAATAATTAACACAGAGAAAAAACATGGCAGCAGCACAAAAAAGAAAAATATTTTTGTACTACACCCTTCGTTTGAAGGAGTATATTGCATTTTTTGCTACCCGCTGACCGTACAGTGCACAGTTTGCTAAATTACACCATTCACTACAGCACCTCGTGGTTACTGCTATAAAGTAAAATAGTTTGAGATGTACCTCTGTGCTAGTCGAGGGATTGGGTGACCAAATGCATACGCCACATTATTGTCTTCGACCAGCTCAATATATGACACTGCAATTATACAACTAACATAGTAAGTAAGTAAAGTGTAAATTTATATAGCGCATACTCAAGAAGATCTCTAATGCACATACTAATGACCACGCAACTACTTGGTCTTCGAAAAAACACAACTCTTCGCACAATCACAAAACAATCAGCGACTATCATCGCTTTTTTCTTAAACTGCCAACCTTCTTTCGGAAAATTTCAACCTAAAATCCACAAATCTGAGTGCAGTAGCAAGACATTTTCCAGTGCACTATCAATACCAATAACACTACTATTGTTTTTTTCTTAAATAGCCACTCCTTTTTTGAGAAAGTTTAAGTTCAAATCCACTCAACAGAATGTCGTCACAACCCTTTTCCTTGAAAGTTTTGTCACTACTGGTCAGGCATCAGAAAAGAAACCAGTCTGTTCCGCAGAAAAATATACATGTACATACTGACGTGTTGTAAAAATAAAAGCATCACGTAAATGAGTAAAACTGAATACACAAAGTCAAGGCAAAAAGAAAACCACCTATAGTCAACTCAACTCAACTCGGGTTTAATAAAAACGATAGCCGATGGCTAAAAAATATACAAACATAAAAGTAGCAACTACACAGAGCATACAAAATACAAAATAGTCCACACTCAACACTCCTTCAAGTCCGGTTCACATCCACATATATATTTCTACATACACCAAAACAGAGCACACACTGTTGTATATGTCAACACTCAACAGTGCCCTCTCGCAGCTCTGTGAGGGGTGGTGCTTATCTGTTTTGAAAGCCCTGGGCCGGAAATGAGTGCCAACATAACTCATCTTTTCAAAGGTGGATGGCCAGACCTCTCCCATATACTGTTGCTAAATTCCTATGGTTAGAAAAAGAAGAAAAGAAGATTTCGCATAGGTACTAGGCAGCGAAGCTGAACTAGACCCGTTGCATGGGAGCTCATCCCCATGATGGCACTTTGAGCCTGCGAGGGCAGAGCGCAATTAAGCCAGCATACAGCCCAAGTCGGCCAGAGACCGACTGGATCGGTATGCTTGCAGTCCTGGCCACAGGGCCTACTGTTGCGCAGAACTCGCAGTTCTTCCCTAGCGATGGCCTTGACCACCGCCAGTACTCATTTTACCATCCCACAAAGGGTAGAAGGCTGAGTCGACCTAGCTGGCTGGCTCCGTACTGTAGACAGTTACCCATCTAAGTACTAACCGGGCCCGGCGTAGAGTAACTTCGTTTCATCCGAGACGCGTTACCAACTACGCCACGCCACCAACTATGGTGGTTAGCCTGGTACCAAATTATACTGTTTGGTGACAGAGGCACATGCGTGTGAACAACTTGCCCAGAGTTGTTATCTGGCAGTGCAGTGCACCAGGCGGAAGTCAAACGAGTGACATCACTAGATCACTAGACTACCAAAGTCATACATGAAATGCTGAGATGAATCAACAACAAGTTGCGGAGCTCATAACCGGCAAAAGTCCAAGTAAATTCCTAACCACAGATCAGCACATTGTATAGCCAACTGGCACCACAGAATATTTACATAAAGATGCAAGTAACTTTAAAAAAGATAAGACAACTCTGCCAAACCCAAAATCAATGAAAAAGCAAGGGAATCTTAACAGATTACGTTACCATCATCAACATCGGGAGATGAGCTGCAATGTGAAAGAGATCTGGTAGTGCTGTGTGTGCCGTTTGCCTGAGGGTCGTCACGTCGAAGATGTTCATAGACACTTAGCTCACGCTGGCGCTGTAGGTCCCAACGTTTACGCCGTTTTTCGTCCACCTCTAGGCGCTGGTGACGCTTTTCGTACGCTTCATCCGTCAGGTCCTGCAGCCAGCAACATCATTATAAAAACTTACAGTGCGCCATTTACAACAAAAGAGGACTGCAGCGCATTAGAACGTCAGTGTGTGAATGCGTAAATCCATGAATTAAAAGCAAAGTTCAAGTAGTAGATCTTACGCTGATGCTTGAAGCTATCAAAAAAAGCCAAGATGCAGTCGGCCACATGCAAAACTGTCTGTGGCTGTATCATATCTAACTACTGTTAACTACTGGGCGGTAGGCGTAATGTAGTGGTAACGCGTCTGATCCGATCAGCGAAGTTACTGTACGCCGGGCCTGGTTAATACTGCGATGGGTGACTGCCTGTGGGCAGGTAAACCATCTCGGGATGTAACCAACCGCCTAGGTCAACTCAGCCTTCCATCCCTCC
>Ga0056128_1001562_pt1 | contig 25833 bp, 10 predicted proteins | sample WorMetLIZISLAND2_FD_71113 | JGI IMG/M metagenome (GOLD analysis project Ga0056128, IMG submission 71113) | Marine gutless worms symbiont microbial communities from Max Planck institute for Marine Microbiology, Germany - Olavius geniculatus... ... | reverse complement strand
GTGATGAGTCGCCGGCTTGAAAAGAGCTGAGTCTTGTTGCTGGTAGCTTTGGCTGTCTTCCCGTTTCTCTTCCAAAATTTCACAGCGGTAGGTGTTCTGAGCTATCTAGTTGCGAGTTCTCCGTCTGAAAAAGACTGGAATTCGTTTCTATTGGCTTTGAACAGCTACTCTGTCAATAATGTATTTTTCAGCTTAAGGCTCTCGATTTACTAAAAACTTCCGGTATCTATAAATTTGGCATTAACTTCCCTTTCTAAATTCACCTATTTCTCCGGTCACCTCGTAAGGTTTTAGGCTTACCCGCACCGCAGCGCAGCCGTAAGCTTCCTGTATAAGCTACTGTATTAGTATACTGTTATTGATGTTCATGAATGTACCGTGTTGTGCGAATTGTAATTTTCTCGTTAAATGTTGTCTTTCTAGGTTAATAACTGAGAAATAAACTAAATAAAATAAAAATAAAAATAAATATAAATATAAAGCAAACGCCTCCCAAATTCACACAAAATCCGGTGCCACACAGGGCCGGTCGAACCCACGGTTTCCGTATTCAGCCTATAAAAGTACGGTGGCGCCCAACTAAAAACTCAGCGCTAAAAGAAACGCATAAGTCAAAATCCTGCTAAATCCCTGAGCGTTTCAATGTTTTTGAAATACAGAAAACACCACGTTTATTCAGATTCTGGTTTGTCATTTCCCAAGACGCAGCACTACCAGTGGGAATTCACGCGTGCTGATATACGTAGCCAAATATTTTACTTCGCTCATATGATATGATTTGATGAGTGCTCTGTGCTTGAAAACTGGCATGCAGGCAAACTGACAAGTTGATCTAACATGTAAGCTAAAAAAACTGAAACTGTTATAAACGGAACTGGTATGAGAGAAATGGAACATTTAGGCCTACTGCGTTAAAACAATCCAAAAACAGAGATAAAAAACTCTGTTGGTTAAAAGTCGTGACTTTGCCGTTCTCGTCCATATTATATCCAATGCGATTCTCGACAAAATATATTAACTCTGAGCAATATCGTGCCCTCTTTCAATCGATACGGTCAACATCCGGCACTTTTTTTGCGTATTTCGTCGAAAGAAGCGGTTTATGAAGGCTACATAATTTAAGACTGACGTTGGCGATATTAAGATGCGGAACGTTGCGTTGCAAGTATGTAGTCCGAGCCAACAATATGCCGTCACGGACTCTAAGGCAGTTTCGCATACTTAGATTGTTTTTCTTCGTTAATTTTCTGCTTTCGTGCACGATGATGAATAAGACGGAAACCGTAACGTTAAGAGCAATTTAAGACCAAGCTTAAGTACATGTACAAAAACCTGCAAAGACTATACTGACTTATGGCCACAAAATTTGGGCTCGACCAAATCACTCATTTTGCCACACTTGGAGTCAGCAAATAGAATGACGATGACGGCATTACGGGCAGGGTGACGCATAAAAATTGCTTTACGCAGATCGAGCAATCAAATCGGACATTTTTGAAAAGGATCTGCCCCTATCACCGAGAGGGCCGTTTTTTGCCAAGCGGGGCCCTTGGCACTAAGTACTTACCCGCGGGGCCCCCAATACCGCATAGCGACCTGGGAGTTGTGATCACACTATACCACAAACCACATTCTAGACTTTTTAACTGAGTTCAAATTATGACAATAATTCATCCCTAGGGCGATGAAAATTAGGCTTAGTTAGATTGCGGTGATCAACGCCGTAGCGGGGGGCCCCTTCGAGGTGCGGGGTCCTTGGCACAGTGCCAAGGTACCACACTCCCAAAGACGGGCCTGATCACTAAAGCAAACTGCTGGTCACGTTGAACACTTTAAAGTAGTGTTTTAAACTCAAAGCTGATCTCTCGGCGATGTCCTGTTTGCGCCATGACTTCAGACAAAGTTTTTAATATTGTCTTTTAGCTTAGGTTTTTTTAGTAATTAGCTTCTGCATTGTATTGTATTTTTTTTACTGTATGCTGCATCTTATTCGATTAAAGATTATTATAATACGCGAGAACATTCGCTAATTTAACGCGTGTAGTGTTTGACGCTATTTTCGACATCACACTTTGCAAATTATTTCCGCACAGCGCATCGATCTTCTTGCTAGTAATTTAACCAGAACAAAAAAAGCTTCTGTGGGCCTAGAGCTAAGAATATCAATGTGAGAAAGAGGTGCGGAAAAGGGTGTCCCTTCCCTGCTGAGACAGCAGTCTGGGGAGTCCCCCTCCGTAGAAAATTTTGAATTTTTCGATCTCAAAATGACGTGTTTTGGTGCATTCTGTATGGCGCTAAATTTAACACTTTAATTAAAACAAAAACTTTAATTGTTATAATTTCAAGTGTTCCGTTCACTAAAATATTTTTTTTCTGCTGAACATACAATAAACGATGGCTTTCGAGTAAAAATATTACATTTTGTTTACTAATGATGGTCAACCTATCTGAACCTATCAGTCTCGTCCGCCCCTGGGTAATACGCTTCTAAGCTCAGCAAACAAGAATACAGATCACGAAACCGTTGAAAGCCGTCATAGCTCACTAATATTCATCAATAAAGTACATTAACGTGTCGTGTGTAATAATTATGCGCTCTGTGATATGTCTTTCTATAAATCAGCCATGTTATAGGCGTACACATCATGTTTATGTAGTCATTACTGCCAGTTTCAGCGCTGCTACGCCGTCACTCTCGATCTTTGGGCAGTGTCTCAAGACCTTCCTGTTCCGTCTTCGTATACGGAGTTTAGGTCCCAGTTTTCTGACCTTTAGTGGCTTGGCCTTAGAAGTAATGCTCACTAATTGGGTCATGTCAAACAGATATGACAATGATGACGATGATGATGATGATAATAATGACTTGTCGCAGCGCTTCTAAATAGGCAATTATGCATGACGTCAAATGTCGACGCAAAGAAACATCCTATGCCTCACAGTTCTTTAGCATATCAACATAATGCTTGTTAAAGAATAACAGTTACCGTACTCAGTTGTGACTTTACTCTTGCACATTATTATCTTTACACATTTTATACGAAATTCGTTTCGTTTGTGTTTGACCGTTTGATGACGTTAATCAGAAGCAGATATTCAAGGTCACAAACTACGTTTATCTACAGTATATAATAATTAAAAATTGCTAGCGGAGTTGACTCCCAAACGGCACTACGTGCGGCGGCGAAATTATGCGTACAGACCCATGTTGTACGTGGCCGTGCTATAAGCTAGGTCAGATATCGCTGAGGGGTCGTCCGTTTGAAAAATTTTTTACTTTTTCTAAAATTATGCAGCGACATCTCTTAAGCCACGGCAGAGCTGTGGCGTCATATAAACGTCGTCACCATGGTGACGCATCATCAGCGCCGCTGGTAATGCGTCACCGTGGTGACGACGTTTATATCACCGCTGCAGCGCATACATCACATCTACGGGAAGTTACAATGGACAACCAATTTCTCGTTGCCAACTCGCCGTATGCGACAGAACGAGCGAGCTTAGAAACATTTCGAAACACTATGGTTTCACACTTTTTCGCGTAAGTTGACAGTTCACAATCTGACTTTTAAAATATATTGCTCTGTATAGTCAGCAATGCGAAAACGATTAGCTTATATTTAGTGAAACATTCAAATATGCTGCTCATACTAAAAGCCTTGCTGTTTACATACTAAACCTCGAAACGTTAAAGTAACCCTATGGGTTGCCCGAAAAAAGTGAAGCAACAAGCAATTTGAGCAAAACTCATAAAACGCGACAGCCTTAGCAGTTCCTGTTCGCAGATTGTCTTCGTCTATCTCCAGCCATTTCGTCGCAATTCATCCTTGAAGTATGCATCGCAGCCGAAAATCGCAAAATAACACTAAACCCCTATTTTGGTGGTTCAAAGTAAATCAAAGTCATCGATGTCAATACCGCTAAAAAGCTCGTCATCAGTGCTTGTTATGACGGTAATAATACGGTTTATTGCGTATGGTAGCCTATGCCTATCTGCAACTGTTTTCACGCTAGACGCGCAAATATCGGTAAAATAACCACTTTTTACAGGGGTGCCCCCCTTTGACGCTCTCGTGCGCAGGCCTCCTTGAACATACGGGGCCGGCACGTACTGTTAAAATCTGCGTTTAACGCTGAAAATTTTATGTGCAAGCTGTCTTGGTCTATCTAAAGCTATTTCGTCGCAAATCTCTCTTAAAATGTGCGTTGCAACCAAAAATTGCGAAAAATTCATTAAAACCCTATTTTGGGGATTCAAGGTCGTCTAAGGTCATCGACGTTAATAAATCTGAAAAGCCCGTCATTAGTGCTTGTTATGATAAGTAGCATGTCTGTACCTATCTGCAGCCGTTTTCACGCTATATGAGCCAATAACGGCAAAATAACGTCTTTTTATGGGGGTACCCCTCTTTGACGCCCTCGTTCAAGGGCAACAGTCACCTAGGGGATGAAATTTTGTCACGATAAACTAGAGTCCTTGGGGCAGTTCACAGTGAAGATTTTGTAATCCCTCTTGCACCGTTTTGATAGGGCTCAAGGGTGTGACAGACACACGGACAGACGGACAGAGAGACGCCCAGACGATGGTTAAGACGCGCGAAGCATGGCTGTCGCGCGTAAAAATAAAACATTACGGTTTAGCAAAACGCATATCTGTCTTGCAGTCTTGCCTCTTTTTGAGATATTGCGACAACTTAGATGCACCTAACAGAAACATGAAAACATAAACAGTAGAAACGAAAACTTTTATCAAGCTACCTCTAAACATATTTGACTTTGGCGTTGCGTCATTATAGAATCGCCTTTCTCTTACAATACGAAACTTTGGAGTGACTTGGTAGCACTCGCTGTTCGGCTCTTGTGCTACATACACTTTCATTGACATAAACCCAATACGACTGTCCCATGTGATTATTCACAACATAGGTTTGTCACTCAAGCCTTCACTGTTGCATACAAACGTCAACTAGCCTACCAAAATTTTACATACTTTATCAATTTTCATGCAAAATCAGTAGAAATATGTGCTTTTCCCCTTAATTTTAGAATATATATCCCGCAATTTATCAGCGATAACCAAATTTTTTTCTTAATGCCTTTCCCTCGCAGCGTGCGTTGAATCGAGACCCGGTCACTGGACCGTATGTCGATTGTCGATTCCCCAGTTAACTGCAAGAATTTCACGAAATGTATACGACTTATATACGAACCCATCCGACGTGCCAGCGCTGTGAGAGGTAGAGCGAGAGGTTGGGCAGAACGCAGAATACTCCAACGCACAGGTCGGCAGCGGCCAGGTTGGCCAGACAGAAGTTGACGACGCTCCGCATCTTGCGGTGCAGCAGGATCACCGCGATAACGAGCACGTTGCCTAGCAACAGTACATCAGCAGCATCAGCAGCTCAGCATCAACTCAACATGCATTGAATGCTTCAATTTGCTCGGCCAAGTTGCGTTGTCGAGTCGCGTTATCGGATACAGCAGCTGTAACACCACGGCTTAGCAGCGGCGGCAACAGAGATAAGGCGTAAATAATTGTCGACGCCTCCGGTTGCAGCCAACAAAAAAGTAGGGACGGAGGAGGCAAAAACGTATTATTTTTTATTTTTATATCGTGACAATGTCATTTAATATTACGCAAACAAACACATTAAATAGTAATCGTCAGAACTTACGCAAAGATGCTGCAGCATTACAGACTAGATGCAAACCTTATTTTTCAGTAAAACTTTAAAAGCAAACTGAAAATTGCAATAACGTGTTTGTAGGTCCAGCAAAATTTTTTTAGAAGCGCTGGTTATTTTTTTATGAACGTATAAAAAGCACAGACTAGAAATACGTTCTGCGGAACGAGGTGTCTGTCCCATTGCCATGCTAGCCTAGCAGCTGCGTATAAAAAAGATAGGTGCAAACAGGGCGCAACTATCTTTCACGGGGGCCGAGTTGTAGTCAATTTTGTCCCAAAATTCGTTGCCATGGCAACAGGGGTTAACAGAAGAAAAATTTTAACGACACCATCGGACAGCCCAGACCAGAAAATAGGGGGTAGATGCAAACAGCGCGCAATTATCTTTTACGGTTACCGAGTTGAACCGCTTTGAATTCTCCATTGGCTGTAATGCAAAATTTTGCAACTTTTGAATGGTTGCTATGGCAACATGGATCGTTAGGGAATAAATTCAAATGACAGCGTTAAATCGCCCGACCCCGAAAATAGGGGGCAGGAAAACTCAGCGCGCAATTATCTTTTACGGGGACCGAGTTATACCGCTTTGAAGTCCCCAGAAGCCGTAATGCAAATTTTTAAAAATTGCTGTGAAATAGGGGAAGGAGTTGTCAGATTTTTATCCCAAACAAATTCGATTTTACTTTTCGTGTCCCGAATCACTGTGCAAAATTTCATCGAAATCGAGTCAAAATTGCGGCCGTAGGAGTGTTTACAGACATTGTGACAGTGTAACACTAGCTGTGTTAGTGTGACAGAAGTGATTTTATAATCTGTCCAATGCCATGCTACAGCAGTGGGACAGATAAAATTTTTTAGGTCTAAGTAACGCGTTAGTGACTTAAACTACATGCATGCTATGAATGCACTAAACATGAAGTCTTGTCTTTGACTTTCAAACTTATCTAATACTATGCCTACGTACGACTTGATTTCTGCAATGTATTTACTCTTTTCGATTTACTTATTTCACACTTGGTGTTCTAGAAATAGCTGAAATCAAAGACGTTAGGCTGAAATAGATGAATGGGCGAGCAAATACTTGCTGCAGAGGTTGTATTTTGCCGGCAGGCACGGGACCGACATGAAGTTAGCCGCATATACAGTTAATTCACGTGATCTATCACCGGATTCTATGGCAATGCCAACGAAACGTCTTCGTCAATTAGCGATGAGTCTTGTCGCCAAAACGACATCACGCCATGCCCGCCCGTCTTGCTAGTCCAGTCCATCCATATATCTAGTTAATTGTCAGTCGGCCGGGCCTTCGTGGGCATTGTACATTGTAAACTGTCTTGCGAGTTGACAGCACATGCAGTAAAGTTAATTTATTTTGTCGTCAACATTAGCTTATACCATAGACTATACCAGAAATTAGTCGTTGATTTGCCGATGTCAACTTGCACCACGCCAACCCGTGTCCAAGCATTAAACGAATAAAATGAGTAAATACGGGGTAGACTATTGTAACCTACATATTCAGCTATTAGTCGCAGTCTCGGCTGAGTGTGGAAGCTTATTTTGGTGTGTTTGTGTAGTTCTACGTGCGATCGTGTTAACAAAATATCTCCAAAACGTACCAATGGTTTTGAGGTGAGTTTTCGTCAAACTAGTGGGGATTGGCTTAAAAACCAATCGAGCTCGTCATCAGAGTTTCTGGATCCAAAAATGTTGTGTAGATCGGCGCGGATGATGAGGGCATTTTAAGTTTTTGGAAACAGGGCGGTGAAGCGACTAAACGAGTAGTGTGCGCATCAGCAGCAGCAGCAGTAACAGTAATAAGCAGAGTAATAACATTTGTGAGTCACAAAATTTCACCCAATTCACGTGTAGTGAAATGTACGTTTCAAAAACTGAAATTTTACACATATACTTTAAGTTCAAATCTTCGCCCAACTGCAAAGTTTCATTCAATTATCCCTATTTCTAACTTCGACGAAGTCAAGTTTTCTTATGCAATATGATGTGCGATCAACCAAATTTTTTTTACATTTCACAACGCATTTACCACAACGCGCAAATTTTTACACACTATTTGACACTAAACAAAGTGCTAAAACACAAATTACTGGGTGTTACAGTTTCTGAAGCGGCAACGTTTTGTCTCGGTCTCGTCTCGGATTCAAAACGTCTCTACTCTGTCTCGTTTCGGTCTCGGCTTAAAAGGTCTCGTGCACATCCCTAATAATAGCCTATGGCATAACTTTGTCAATGTTAAGAATAACTGAATGAAACTGTGTAGTTTAGCATGAAGTTAAACGCAGAATATGGCTGTGAAATATCGCTTAAAATGTTTCAGTGTTTGAAAATTAAATTTTAGAAACACGTTAGGGGCCAGACGGGAGTTAAAATTGTCTGAAACCCGCGGTAAGGCGAAGTGCACAAAGCATGAAAAGACTGCAGACTAGTGTAAACGCGACAGGTTTAAATAATGGATCGGCAGCGGGTCATCTTGTATATATAATATACGCTAGAGGCTGTCGTAACACCAACGGCCGTATACGAGTAGCCAACGTGACTTCGCACGTAGCAGCAGGTCAGGAGCAATGAAATCGAATGAAGGACGGAACGAACGATGGACGAGAAGAAAAATTCATTATCGCCATGCATACCGCACCGAACGCAAACAGCCACTGCGGTGCTATTTCCTATTTGTCGTCGATGTCTTTCGTGACAACTGCAGCATGCGGTGGCGTTTAGTTGATCCGGACAGGTGCCTCATTATAGGATCTTCCCCCTTTCAGAAAAATCTTCACCGGCCGACAATTTACCGGCAAAAATCCGCCTCGCCCGGTGGCCGCCCGAGCGGGACGGATTTTTGCCGGTAATATACGACCAAGCAAACATCGAGCAATCATCGAGCAAACACCCAGCACGTGCATTCAAAATACGCGTGCACGACGTGTGCTCTAATTGCTCGATGTTTGCTTGATCGTGTAAACGGGGTATAAATTGTCGGCCGGGGAGACTTTTCTGTAGGGGGCGATTCTGTAATGGGGAGACTTTTTATGGGGCCAGCGGCAATATTTTAATAAGGGGAGACATATCAATTCCGTGATTATCTTTTCCCGGGCGGATTTTTCATGGGAGAGACATTTTAACGTGACGCCGGCTGTAGGTTAAATGAACTCGGAGTGCGAGATTTATAGTGGCGTTTTGAACGAGTGAGTGAATCCATAGTGTTCCCCCGGGGAGCAAAATCAAACTTTAATGACGCACTACACGAGCAATAGGCCACAGAAGTCAAGCTGGTCAAGCGCATTAAGGACTTAAGCGCCGTTGTACGTAGGATACAACGACAGACGCCATATAGGCTGAGCTGTATGTAAATCCTTCTGCGTGTTAAACCAACTGTACGATTTTGTTCCGTGTTACAAAGAGTAGAATATTATGCATGTAGACTTACGATACACTTTTTAGCACTGAATCGTTCACTAAAACATTTGCAAAAAAACAATATCGAAAACGTTAAGCTCACGCTTTTTAAATAGCCATCTTCATTTGCAACAAAGTTGCATAATAATGTTACAAAAACTAAAACGAAAGTAAAATAATTACACAAAGATTAAAAATTAAAGCACACGATGGGTGAATGGAAATTTAAATGGTCATGTGATAATCAGTTGTGTCTGAAATATTCGTACCAAAAATTATTAGAATCTGGTAATCGTTTCTTAAGTTACGATCGATAATGTCTGGATATTTTTTGAGAAACAGTGTAGTTTATTATGGCGAGCTGGAAAACACTAGTCTGCCTAATCTATCTATGCGTTGTTGCAGTATAAAACCTCTAGGCCTATATCTATTGGCCCATTTATGATGGTCGTTTATCACATGTGTAGGACCTACGCAATTTTTTGTGCATTTGCACGAAACTCGTTATGTTCGTAACAAAGCGCGAAACACTATTTATAACATCATTATTGTTACAAAAAGTGCCATGTACAAAAGGATCATCATGTATTTCAGGTCGTTGTTCGCTGCAGTAGTAAATGCAGTTTTGTTTTATCGGTTGCCGTATTCATTCATTTATACCTTCTAAATTCGGTGCATATCTCTTCGGAAATAATCGCACATGCGGTCCACTGAGATGCAACATTATTTGCACTGCATGCTCAAAATGGTAAACCTACGCATAAAAAGAGTGAAAAGATTATTATTATACATAGCTGCCATTGTGGAGCTGGATTGTGGAGGCTTCGGTATCCAGTGCAGAACTTAACGATGTGATGTTCTGATTAACCGATGTGGCGTCACAGAAAATAACGATAAAATGTTGATCGAGCAAGTCGGATTTATAATGAAGTAAATTTCCCCAATTTGATAGGACGTATGCTAATATCTCTTAGCGATTAATAGAAAGTAACACTGGCCATATCTCTCGCCGTTTCCGAGATATGGCCAGTTTTCCGTTAAAAACGCACATTTTTCCTACCCCCTTCGTTTAATCCCAACTTTGAAAATGTTTCACTTGCACTTTATCCCCCAAATTTTGTACGTAGAGAGCTTCGACACAGGGATAATTATTCGTGCAAAAAGTGTCTCCCTAAGCCATTAAGCCAGGGTAAATCCGTTACTGACGGACAGACAGACGGACAGTCGACGGACGACAACCGTACCATAGACGCCTGTAGCGCGTCAATAAAAATCCTGTCGATGTGCAAACAAGTGTAAATTCACTGAAGCCCATGCATATCGACGGTCATGCACGCAGGCCCTGCGGTGTGATAAATATTTCAATCTGCAGCGTTATGATTGTGCATAACCGATTCTTCGGCTGTAACAGTGGCCAAATGGCCTTTGCCATAGTGCCATACTGCGCAAGCTGCACCATATAGATAGACCCACTGGGCTTTTAGGGGCACGCCACTTCGAACAGTCAGATCTAAGAGGCGTGCCCCTAAACTTTTTACGTCATTCATAAGACAGCACGGCCTCTGCAATGGCTGCAACTCGACCAACAGTCACGGCCGACTTTCTTTTTTTCAGTCTTCAGCATCTCCAGCAAAGCAGCAATGCATTTTGTCTTCGTCGCTCCATATGCATCTGTCCGTAGGCCTACGCAGAATTTAGTAAACGTTTAAATAATAAGTTAAAATATAATAATAATAAATAATATAAGTTTAAATAATATAAGTTGTGGTAGATGCGTTTTCATAAAATTTTCAGACGTGGTACACTATGTGATAAAAACATTAAGGAAGAACCTACAGACACGCTTATATTTGTGATAAAACTAAAACGAAGCTAATATATTTAAACATAATTAAGTTGAATTATCTCTCGGAGAAAATTTTGTTTAATTTTTGTTGTACTTTTATTGCAAATGTAAGCGCCACCTAAGTAAGATTTTGAAAGTGATCTAATCCATAGTTGTAGTAAACATTTTAATTTAAAAAATGCGTGTGGCAAACTATTTCCAAAGTTTTTTTTCTGTTGTTAATAAACGTTAAACGGGGTCGGCGTAAAAACGACGGTGATTTAAAATACAGAAAACACAAAGCTATGGCTGCTAAAATAATATTGTATTATTATTAAATAATAATAATATTGAATTTTGTATTTAAATTTACGTAATAATGCATGATGGCAGAAGCTTGATAAATACTTACAAATATTTGTAAGCATGAAGCAATAAAGTGAATATTTTTCGTATAGAAGCACATATTAACAACAGTTTTTAAAAAAAAAAATATATCGTTTGTTTTATTAGATGATCGGTCAAATCTAAGTTTAAATGCTGTTTTTTCATTTTCACCGCTGAACTTTACTTACATCCACGCTATTTTCCGAATCACTGATGCACCCGATCTATTCGGGAAGCTTTTTTCGATCGATCTTGGTGCACACGCGGACTCTCGAAGTTCAACAATTAGTTAATTATCCGCCCGTCGAATTGCATACAAAGTGGGTCATTAGCGATCGTGCAGATGGCGGAAGTCGTTGACAGGTCTGGCCTCAACGGCGAAATAAGCCTGCAAAAACTGTACTAATACAAATAGCTCGTTTGATGCTTTACCAAGTCTGCGAAGCTTATCTGCAGTAGGATGTGCGGCATTGAAGTGTTCACAATTTTTTGACGCGCTACAGCTATGCTTTGGTATCGCTGTCGTCTGTCTGTCTGTCGTCTGTACGTCACGGATGTATCGCAGCTACAATAGGAAATCGCTTAGGCCTACACCCTTTCAGATGAGATGAAAACCATCGACTTTGAATGACCACCAAGGTCAGCACTGCAATAGAAACTGCATACGCTGTAGCGCGTTTTTCCTAGCGACAGCTGGGTTTTCTCGTTTTTATTTGTACTCTCAACAGCCGTTAGAGAAGCACGAAAATTAAATTTTGCGTTCGTATACAAGGAAAAAAAGAATGAAGGGCTGCAGACACTATAGAACAAATACAGGCCGCATATTTAGTCAGTGATGCTGTCCAGTTTGGGTCTATGGACGTTGTAATTAGATCAAGATTTGTGGCATAATAGTGAGTAGAAATGGCCAAGAAGGGTGCAGACGCACTAATTACTGTTCGAGTTGCCACGAGAGTCATTTGAAGAGCGGTTTGCTCGGGAGAAAGAATGTCAGTGAACGGCATAACATCGCAAACGTGACGGAAACACGCCAGCGAGCAATTTGTCCGGTGTGCGCCCGGGTCGTTGCATCTACTTTCAATTCCATGCACTACCGTTAGCAGCGTTTGTCAATGAATCACTAAACCTTCGCTTAGCGGTAGGAGGACGTTGTTTGTTAAACGAATCGCTGTAGCTTGTCCTTCAATAGACAACATTCTGAAATTAATGTCTGTCTGGAGAATAAAAGGAAAGATTATTAAAACTACCATTATTGTTAATTACATAATGCACGCTTATACTGAAGTTTTTACAATTTTAGGTTTAGCTCGTTTTTGTGTTTTGTATTTCTGTAAAAGTGTAAAGGTTAAACTTTCTGTTTCCTTATTATAAAGATTAAATTTACCGTTCCATTACTATGTGTTTGTGTGCATTCTGCCTAGAAAAGCCGTTCCCGAAATGAATTATAGGATGTTTACACGATTCAGCAAACGTCCAGCAAACTTCCAGCAAATGTATTCAAAATACACGTGAATTGCTGGACGTTTGCTGGATCGTGTAAACACCCCATTATACTGTGTCGAGCGAGACGTTGATCACTCACGCTGTAGCTTACACGGCGTTTTTACGCGTGACAGCATGTAATGCTTCGCGCGTTTTATAGCTATAGTCTAGGCGTCCGTCTGTCCGTCTGTATGTCTGTCACACTGTGCAGCCCTATCAAAACGGTGAAAGCTAGAATCATGAAAACCTCACTGCGGGCTACCGCAAGGATTCTAGTTTTTGGCGACAAAATTTCCTGCCTCTGTGTAAGGGGATTCCCATCAAACGATCGTCGAGAGCGTCAAAGAGCTAAAACTCGTTCTTTTACCTCTGTTGTTCTGTCAAGCGTCAAAGCGGTTGCAGATGAACACATACTGCATCATAACAAGCATTGGCGACCTACATTAACCTTTTTAGCAGAGTGAAAATAACTGAATACCTAATTATTGTACAACAAAAACCAGTTTCGTTGATGATATTTGACGTTAAGAAGAAATGCATTTTAGTTGTTTTGCTTGCAGACCGCGTTTAATTAAAATTTACACCATAATTATTTTTTCATAACCTAAGATCATGTTTAAGCACAGTACTGTAGTAGCGAAAGAGTTCGTACAGCAAGCTGCTGCCGTTGTTCTGCTCGATCATTCGCAATCTTGACAATAACAGAAGTCATATTAGGCCTATAGGCCCCTATATCTAAGCAGAGTATTAGTCACGTGGCCGGCCGCAACACGACGTCGTGTCACGTCGGCGCCTAATAACCGTCACATCCGTAAGTAATCGCGGCTGTCGTTGCAACGTTGTCGCTATGGAGACCTCGGATCAACAGACATGTTAGCGAATTAATATTGCATCAGCAACCAACCAAGCCATGGCCGTGTCTTACTCGGAGGCACTTTGTTGCAGTTAAGCCTACCATCCGACGAATATTCGCCGCCGACATCCATGGAGAGTTAAGCTGCTTCGTCAACGCTGCCTCGTGCGCGCCATCGACGTGAAAAAAAATCTTCACGTTTAATCAAACACGCGTTTCAGCCGTTTTATGTTGCCGGCATTTTTATTATTTTTTTTTTATTATGCATCGACGCCGTCAAGACGGTTGTAACAGTTGACCTTTAAAGTCGCAATAAAGCTTGCTGGACGTTGTAATTCTTCGCGCGTCTTAGCTGTCGCTCAGGCCTCCGTCCGTCCGTTCGTCCGTCCGTCCGTCACACTTTGCAGCCATATGAAAACGGTGCATGCTACGATCACGAAATCTTCACTGTGACTGTCGCAAGAACTCTACAGTTTTTTTGTGACAAAAATTTTGTGCTACTGGGTAAAGGGGTTTTCCTCAAACGAATGCGTGAGAAAGTGGTACTTGCTTATTTTACCGCTATTGGCTCGTCTAACGTGAAAACGGTTACAGATAGGCGCAGACATACTGCTTGGACATACAATAGACATACAAGCTTAGACATACAAGCACTGATAACGAGTTTTTCAAAGGTATCGACATCGATGACCTTGAACCACCCTGAACTCCCAGAGTAATGGGTTTTAATGATTTTTTTTACAATTTTGGGCTGCGACACACATTTCAAAAGTAAACTGCGCCGAAATGGCTGAAGATAGACCAAGACCAGGTCTGTACGAAATTTTCAGCGTTAAACGTAGATTTTAACAGTCCAAGTCCCGACCCCCTAAATTCAAGAAAGCCTGCGCATCGATGCTGTTGCACTTCACGTAAGCTTTGCGCAAATTACGTGTATTATATAGCATAACTGTTTAGCTTGCAAGACTTAATCTCGTGCACCAATACGACTGTCGTAGACAGTTGTATACACAGGAGTACAGAAGCGACTCGAATGACAAATGACGGACACCGCCAGAAGCTCCCGGGAGTTCGCCGAGGAGCTTTTAAATGTGCATAAAAACACTAGAAATAGCGTACAGCAGCGATAGGTGGCAAAATTCATTTCCGCAGACCTTGTCTGGCTTATTATTTCTGTTGCTGGTCGGTCGCTGCGCATTATGCTCCTGAGCCAGATAAGTCTAGCCGGCTGTGAGGCTCAGATAGGGATTACAATTTGCGTATTTCGTATAATATTGAGAGATTTATAATAATCAGTGGGATCGCCGATGTATTTATAAAACATATTAGTTGTTCTCATTAAGGATAGGATGCTATACGATAAACTGTTCTGTTGTGCTGTTTCTGATTATTTATCAGTATTAATATATAGGCCTAGGCCTATTTGTTTGTGTTGTCTTTCAAAGATACAACGTTTGTTTTGTATTTGTAGCATACGCCTGCAGACGCCAACTGCATTGCCGCATAGTGCTACAGTGTCTTGTCACAAGAGAGACAATGTTCCTAAGTTAAGCAAATAAACGTGGGCAAAGAAAGAAGTAACCTAGTATAATGCAACATACACTCATACTGAATATTGTCGCTGTCGAGCTTATGGTACGAGTTGTTGTTTGTCTGTCGTCGTCGTCGTCGTTTGTCACGGATGTATTAGTGGCTAAACGGTGCGAAACGGGGCGTGAGTTGCTACTGATCTAGTGATCTACAGATAGGAAGTCGCATATTGGCTTTCAAATGACATAAAATTATTGACTTTCAATTACCTTGAAGAGTCATAATGCACTATGGTATGCCAATCGTGCGGTATTGTGGCTAAACGGTAAGCCGTAGTGGGTGGACGATAGTATCGTCAAATAGGGCTGGCGACTACCTATTCACTGACCATAGTAACTATGTCTCCGTCTGCAGCGATTTAGCCGCAATTTTCAGTGGAACGTTTCAAGCTGTAAGTGGCCATATCTCAGAAACGGTGAGAGATAGGGCCAAGGTTACTATTGATCACTAATAAAAAATGGCATATGCCCTTTCAGCTTACATGAAATGACTTTGGATGACCTTGAAGGTCACTGATAACCAGTACGGTCGGCTATCCTAGCGACAGCTGGGCTTCTTGTTTGTACAGACTACCTACCGTATCATTACTTTGAATACATCTCTGTTTTCACTGCAGGGCCAAAAACAAGAACAAAGCTCAGCTTCGAAGTTCAAAAAGCTACTGAAAGCACATTTGTTCTTTTGCGACTGTGGCGCCTAGTGACTTTTTGCTTTTAGGCACCGCGTATAAATTGCCGTTATTATGAGCAACGGTAAAGATCGCGGCGTAATTGCTATTTCTATATCGGTACTATAGATAGGCTTAGTATCATTTCTGCGCGTTCAACACAAAAAAGCAATTAGTGGATTTCTATATCTGACTTAGGCCTATGTGCAATTTTTATGTCTGCGGCCGTCGTACTTTCGTCACATATACTTTGAGCAACAACAATATAAGTGATAGTATTACATTAAGTTATGGCTTTTATAATGACCACAGTCGTTTCTGTTCCAAGCATTCTGTATATAGTTTACTTGTTGTCCAAAATTTCTCGAATAGCGCTGAAATAATATTGGGTCTAATCTCCAGACTAAAGTTTCACAGTCAAGTCAGGTCATATACGTCGACAGCGCTTAATTTGTAGCCGACTATAGTATAGGGATTAGGGAGTAAGCTCCCTAGTAGGGTCTGCGGGACACGAACAGCTATGGCGGAAGACGAGCTTGCGCATGTGCTTGATAAACGCATCTGCTGCGTAGCAATTTTGTATTTTTGCGACTTTTTGAGCCTCGCAACTGCACAGCGAAGTGCCTGTGCGTATACCGCCTCGAAAATAAGTGATTGTAGTACGCCGTACTAAATAGTACAGGTATAAATTACCCCCTGGTAATCGAGAGTATCGAAAAAGGCCGTGACCACTGTACCTACCGACGATGCAACCGACACAGACGATGCTGTAAAGCGTGATGATGAGCGTCTTGTACCACCAGTTGTCGAACGGCGACCTATCGTCTAACACGAACAGATCAGTGTCGTTTCCACTCATTTCAGGCTTACGGCGTAGTTGAGTTGAGAGAGTTGCAGTGAATGCAAAATCTTCGACGAGACAGCAGTGAATGTGTCAGTGCAAGCTAAGCACGGATTAGACCTGTCTATCGGTTGCGACTGCGACTGATGTGCCAGTCCGTGTATCTAATACCTGCAGCGCAGCAGCAGCACGCAGTAGAGTCTAGGTGAAGAACGAACGGGGCATTTTGCTCAGAGCTGGACAAATTACTGGCTCACATGTAATTTAATTACAAATTAGTCTACGTAATTTCAAATTACTTTAATTACAAATTACACGCGATTGCTGATCTTGTTTTCTAATTAATATTACAAAAGTTGCTGCACTAAAGGTTTATTTACAAGTGGGTATCTGAAAAAGTAAAGAAGATTGATATGGTGATAAACAGACGTCACCACTAAAAAAATTTTCAGATGTAATTTATAATCATAAAGTAATATAAAATTACAAATTACATGTCAAAGTAATTAAACTACAAGTTACAAATTAGGCCTACATCGAACCAAATGTAATTTAATTACAAATTACAGTTGTTATTTGTAATCGAACTACATAATAATTTGAATTCATTACTGATCAGCTCTGGCAGTAATAACCACGACGACAACAACGTCATTACTATATCATGTTCTTCATAATTATTACGGTCATCATCAATATTATCGTCATCATTATTATAATTTGCAAAATTCTATAAGGTTTTATAGGCCTACTCTGTTTTTCTATCACTTTGCGTGTGCTGCTTTATGCGAAACATGACGACGACAAGATTTGACGTGGCTGTTCGTACTGGCAAAGAGGCTTTTTTTATATTTTATATTTTATATATAGGCTACATGTATATTATATAGTGCCGAGCGCCAACGGCCAAAAATCGAGACTGAAGGAGGAAATCTGCTGGGATTTTTGGCCGCAAACGCATCTTGACATAAACTCACAACGAGAAATTTCGTTTCATTTCACTCTACAAGGTATGCACTTTGATCGGTACAGATTCATTTAGAACTGAACTTCTCATGTAGAACTGTACTCGAAACATCACTGATGGCGAATAGACGCCGTAAATGATATTGTAGACCTACAACAAATTATCAATTTATCACGGCTGTTGGCGATAATAGCAGCAGAAAAGCGTCGTAAATTAATGCCGATCGCTTTTTCTGAAATCGGTCACTAAAAAGTCGGTCAATTGGAACCGTAGGCTATTGTTTTGAAAGGGTCCGCTTTAATTCGCCGAGTCAATTTTCCGTGATTGCTCGCAAAGGGAACAGCTGGAAGTCAAAGATAGGATAAACAAAACGTAACTATGAGTTCAGCTTAGTCATTAGCGAGTGGAAACGACAATGGCAAAGCGTCAGACCGCATACGTTTTACGATGTCAAACGCCAAAGACACGGCGCACCGCTTGCAAGGACGACATCGGCGACGATCAACTGATCAAGCATTCTGATGACGAAACCGGTTTGACACGGCCCATTTACCGCGCGCCTGTGATGATTCCTTGGCGAGCAATATGGTGTTATAAAGGTAATTCGGACATCGCCCCCAACGCATTCCTACGCGTGCGAGTTCTCCCGCTGGATGTTTCCGTTTTCATATCGAGACAAGTGTCGCCGCAATAAAAATAGTCCCTACAGTGTTCAGTCATTATTTCGATACGGCCACTGGGATTCCAGGCCAAAATATTATTCTGCAGCAGAAAAGTATTTTAAACGTTAATGCTCATGTTGTAGGCCTATAGTTCAACGCTTTATTTGACCACTGCATCAAACATTCAAAAAATAATGTAAGCAATGCTAACGGGACGCGCGACAGCATCGGTGCTGCCACTTAAAAATCAATGTACAACGTGCAATAAAAGAAGTAATTTGAGCAAAGCTTATAAGACGCACGACAGCCTTAGCAGTTTCTGTTCGCAGATTGTCTTGGTCTAGTTTCAGCCATTTTGTCGCAATTCACCCTTGAAGTGTGCACTGCAGCCGAAAATTGCCAAAAACATTTAAATCTCCTATTTTGAGGGTTCAAGGTCTTTCAAGGTAATCGATGTCAATACCGCTAAAAAGCTTGTTACCGGTGCTGTTATGATAAGCAGCATGTCTATGCCTATCTGCAACAGTACTGTTTTCACGCTAGACGAGCCAATATTGGTAAAATAACCACTTTTTACAGGGGTACCCCTCGCGTGCGCAGGCCTTGTTGAACTTAGAGGGTCGGCACTTGAACTGCTAAAATCTGCGTTTGATGCTAAAAATTTCATATGCAAGTTGTCTCAATCTATCTCTAGCCATTTGGCGCAATTCATTCTTAAAATGTGTGTTGCAGCACGAAATTGCAAAAAAGTTACTAAAAAACTTTTATGTTGGGGGGGTTCAAAATGATCAAGGTCATCGATATTGATACGCTTAAAAATCTTGTCACAAATGCGTGTGACAGCAAGAGCAAGTCTGTACGTATCTGCGACCGTTTTCACGCTGGTCGAGCCAATAGTGGTAAAATACGAATTTTTTAGGGGGTACCCCTTTTTGACGCCCTCCTTTAATGGGAACCCCCTAACCCAGGAGCACGAAATTTCGTCACCAAAAACTAGAGTCCGTGATGCAGCCCATAGTAAAAATTTCATAATCTTAGCATGCATTTTGATACAATCGCAGAGTGTGACGGACAGACACACGGACAGACAAACGCCTGAACGATGGCTAAGACGCGCGAAGCATTAGGCCTACATGCTGTCAAGCGTAATAATAGGCTAATGCGTTTTGAAAGGGTACCCATATCTGAGGTTTCCGTACGGACAACTAGGCCTACTTGAGTTTTGAAGATTTTTGTTATGCTGTTTTATCGGTGATATTTAGGCCTACTAGCGGTTAGTGTTGGAGAAAGCGGGATAAAGCCTCGCACCAACTACAAAGACGTAGCGTAAGCTTACGTCTAAACCCCATCAAGTCTTGACTGTTTTGATCTGACATTCGAATACCCTCTGCTCTCTAGTCGCTAATGCGTGAATTCTCATCACTTCAGCTCATGTTTGATCGTTTATTCTCCCAGTTCAGTCTCAGGTGAACATTTTCTCGCGCAGAACTAATATAACGACTGCACACAGAGAACACACGATGTCTAATGCTGTGTAATTGAATCTACCGTGGGCTTAAAACCTGGCATTGCCCAACTGTGATATTTAACGGCTTGACTGGTCGAGCTTGTCAAAAATAGGCCTATTGCATATTCTAATATTACACATAGTGGGACAATTAGTAATATAGGCCTAACTTGTTTGTTTAGGTTAATGTTTTAGCTACAAGCTTAGCCAATGACAGCTACATTTCTTACGAGAACAAAGGTGTACGTGTTTTGATCATTTGATTGGACAATTTTATTTCTGTTGTTTAACTTTTGGTTTTGTCATCATTGCTAGGCCTGATTACGAACTTTTGAAGCATGATACAATGCCTGTACGCAGCTTCGATTCACTGCAAATCGAAGTGGCAGGGCTTGACGCCCATATAAAGAAGTTTTGCTGTTTTTTGTGAACATAGATTTGAAATTTGAAGATACGCCCGTGCGAAGTAGCGTCTTGAAATACTAAAGGCGCGTACAGAGCGACGTAACTGAACTGAACTGATTGAACTGACATGGTTTAGTTTTGATGAACTGACCAATGAGCGAGCAGGACAAGCCCATTGGTGATTGGTTGTCGAGTACGTGCCCGTAGTCACGTAGATATCGACGCAGTTAAACGGTGCCTACTGTAATGCATTGGTGCTTGCTCACACAGGCCAGTTCGTCAAAAACTAAACCACGCCAGTTCAGTTCAGTTACGTCGCTCTGTACGCGCTTTAACTGACGTGTGAATTTGTCTCGAGGTCTCTTACATTTATTTCAGCGACTTTATTGCTGATCACTGTTCTACTGTGAGTGCGTGTTTCAAACAATTCCATAACCTGGAAAAAGTTTAAATTCACCATTACTTCACAGCAGTCGCCCGTAGGCCCTAATTGCATTCGTTCATACGTACATTTCGACCTCGCGGACTATTTCCGTTTTCTATCGCACAACGTTACGTACTGCAATTTTATGAGTAATTTTAGCATAAAGCCGTAACAAAAGGTTGCGAGAAAAAAAAGAATGCAAAAAGTGACCGGCAGCAATTTGAAAAAAAAAGCTGTTCCGTGACACTGATATGCTTGTCTCGTGTTCTGAAAGCAGCTCCGCCAAGCAACCAGCACTAAACCAGCAACAACGATGTCAAAAGCGACGCAATAATAATTAACTAACAGCTCCCCTGACGGCTGCACGTCAATATCTGGCATGCGGCGTCGCGGTTGCTGCGATGGTAAGAGCAGGAGCTAATAGGGTGTTTACACGATTCAACAAACGTCCAAACATTTGCTGGAAGTTTGCTGGACGTTTGCTGGATCGTGTAAACACCCCATAAGCTTATGCATTATTTACCACGACGCCATCCCATCGTCAGCTTAACTCAATTAGGTTAAATCACTAAATGTATGCCGAGTGTGCAAAGGCTGTCTGAGGCCTCTATCGACGACGAAACATTTAAAGAACAACAAGATACAGGGGGTCTATATGTAGGGGAAGGGAGGCTAATGTGAGCATGCGTCTAAGTGTGAGCACTCCAGATAAATAAAAAAACAACGAAGTGGACTCATTTAATACTTACTCTGTACGTTGCGTGAGGTCATCGTTAGCGTTTTTGTGTAAAATTTTTCGGCATAAATGTAATATTTTTTCCGTTAGCACCATGTATCTGAAACGCAGAAAACAGTCTTTTATTGGAAAATTAGCTCTTTGTTTCCAAACGAACACGAATTAGATTATTTGTCAAACTAGTCGTTTTTTGCTTTTTTTGTTTTTTTTGTCTAATCTTGGTGAGCGATATTAAAAGACGTGCTGGCACATTTTTTTTGCTGTCAGGGCGTGGAAATGAAGCTATATAGCGGCCCTAATGTGAGCATCTTCGCGCGATTCTAATGTGAGCACCATGCCGGCGTTGAGCGTGTAAAAAATGTGCGCCGTTGTGTGGAAGGATTGGGAAGAAAGTTGTCGTAAAACGTACTAAATTTTGGACGTTTTTTGCCCTACCAAATTTTAAGGGAAGCGGTGCCCCCAAAAGTTGTACCATCACAAATTTTTCTCCTGTTAACATATTTTTTTCTAAAGTTCAGCCCTCAAAGTACAATAAAATATGCATGGGATTTAATCCCAGAGAGGGTGTATGGTAACCCCTGTCGGCTCCCCGACTATACAGGGTGCAGCATAAAAGTGGGCCCCTAAAGTTTTTCACCGTTTTCTTAGCAATCGTTTGGGATTTTAATATGAAATTTTACAGCTTTATTTAATAAAACCTTCTACATCTAACTGCCAAGTAAAATATGAATACGTTGAAAATCGACGAAGTTGTAGACTTTTTAAAATGAACGCCTACCGATTTTTCAGCATTAAAAAATGTTCAAGCTAAAATGCTATTTAATTTTCAAAAATTGGCTACATGTTACTGGAAATGACGTCACAGTGACGTTTTGATAAACAGTAATTTATATTGCTTATAAATTATCACTAAATTATCGTTCCTTTAAAGCAATCGCCGGCTGCCCACCGGATTCATCTTCCAGCAGGACGGCGCGTCAGCACACACAGCTCGCAACGCCGAGCAGCGCACAGAACTGGCTGCGGGCCAGCTGTCCAGATATCATTACAAAAAAACCAATGGCCTCCAAATTCACCGGATATAAACTCAATGGACTATCACGTACGGGGTGCAATGTTCGCGGTTTACCGCAAGCTTAAAACAAAGCCGAAAACATGCGCAGAATTCAAGGAAGCGTTTCAAGTTATCTGAGACAACCTGCCACAGGGACCGATCGACAAGGCTGTTAAAGATTTCTCAAATAAGGCAACTGGAGGCTGGTGGTGTAGCTTGGAGCTGGCGGTGGATACTTCGAACATTCACAGTGACATGGGAATTCTGGCATCTGATCATTATTATCTGTGTTGTTTCAACGATGTTATTAAATTGGGTTGTAGCCGGAACATTTTGAATGCTGAAAAATCGGTAGGCGATCATGTTAAAAAGTCTGTAATTTCGTCGTTTTTCTACAGAATCATGTTCTACTTAGCAGTTAGATGTAGAAGGTTTTTGTAAATAAATCTGTAAATTTCGAATTAAAATTCCAAACGGTTGCTGAGAAAAAAGCGAGAAACTTTAGGGGTCCACTTTTTTGCCGCACCCTGTAAAAGCAATTCCTTGGTATATCGGCCTATACTGACGCGATGCAGTGACGACTGACGAGTTCAGAACGTGCATTCGTAGGTCTATAATGCGTCACTAGGCCTAATAGCGAGGCTACACGGTTTCGTGTACTCGAAAGTCGCCGTGCAGGCGTCGTTTTGCCACTAATAATGTACAACTTAAACCTATAGCTTAAAAGATCATTGCATTTCAGCCAAAATGAAGAGGAGCCCCAGCAGTTGAAGTATTAAGAGTGGCCACAGCATAATAATGCCCACCGGATATGCGACTACATAATAGCAAATAGAGATCTGATAAGTGAGTACAGGTCCCTTACGGTAAATCACTGTTTATATGCGGATGGCTCGTATCCGAGTTTGCCTCACTCGGTGATGGCCACATGTTGGTAGGCCTACAGTATACAGCTGTTCTGTGGCGAATCGCCGCGAGGGCGCTATACAAGCGTCTATCGAAGGGCATCGCAAACAACGTAATCGACTGCGTTTTATGAGACTGGCCCGTCGGAAGGCAGGCACGTGTTCGCGCGCGGAGGCTTAATGGTCGTCAGTCACGCGTCCTTGCGGACTTCACGTCACGTTGAGGGCCTCGTATATGCCAGGTTGTTATAGCAGCAGTCTGTGACGGTGCTACAGTGTCCACTATCCACTACCATAGTGTAGCGCTGGCATCTTTCACGAACGCCGGCTGGCAGATCGGTATGGAGCATATACATGTATTTTAAACGTGCCTTCGACACCGGCACAGGCAGTAGCGTAGCCAGAAATTTCAATTGGAGGGCCTCGTCTCCCTTCCCCTCCCTTTCCTTAGAAGTAGAACCCGCTAAAATCCAGCTAGATGGTCTGGGGACCGTTGTGAGCTCCACGAGCGGGGTCTGGGGCGGAGCCCCAGCCGAACTCGAATTTGGTGCATTCTAGCTTTAAAAATGAGATCTGGTGGGAACGATTTTAATTATTTTAAACTGATCAAATTGGCTAATTTCATGCAGTTTAAACGTATGTTTATGTTTTGTCTGAAGATTGGGGGTGGGCCCCCTTCCCCACCCCCTCCTTGGCTACGCCACTGGCAACAGGCTACTACTATTTACTGCTCAGTTTGGGCGCTTTATTATAATATCTTTATTCACCCAAAAGGTAGCAATACAACAGTACAACGCACACAAAAAAAGACAGAAAAAACAAACATGCGACACAAAAAAGCAATGTCCAGGAAGGATAAATCAACAGAATAAAACACACGAAGGAAGCACATTAAAACACACAATTATAATTGCAATTCAGAACCAAACTTATTGGCCGCTAGTATCGCTTATGCCTATCCGCCGACTGACCGTAGCACATGTCTTTCGATCGCTGTTTTTTTTCGACTGACCGGAAATGCTTGCCGCGTTTCTCGAACTGTCGCAGTCACACGTTCTGTTAATTTATAGGCCCCTGAAAAAGTGTTCCTCTGCAGCTCATCGATGCGATAGGGCCACTATAACCTCGGATCATTTTCAATTTATAAAAAGAACCAAGATGATTTGGCAAAAGCCGGAATCGCTGACTCGTCGTTTGTATTCGCCCGGTGGCAGCTAGCGTAGGACCGACGGTTTGGCTGCAATATGCAACTACAAGTTTTGGCTGGGGTTCGACCCCCAAATCTCCTTTTTCCCTCCTCTCAAATGTCAGTAGACGGATTTGGGGGAGGGGACAAGGACAATATTGTACGTACTTAAGCCCCACAGTTAATCGTCGCTTGAGAACTCGCTCGTTGTGGTGTAGGAAAAATCGTATCAGTCGTAAGAGCTGTTAGCCTGTTGTCATTACTAGGCCTACTGTAGTCTGTAGGACGCGTGACTGCACGGCTTCGGATAGGCCTAGACCTGTCGACTAGCAGACTGAATAGGCCTATGATGTCAGCTCATCCTTCTTGTGTCTTTGAAGCCAGTGTCTAGCCGCAGCATCCTCTGATCAGTGGGCCTATCGTCTGTTGAGTGAAACACGCGCGTCAAACAACAGACATCAAACAGGTAGCGCTTTTAGCTGTGGACAGTGGACACAGTCCTTCCACTAAACAACGCCGTGCAGTCCTACCGGTATTGACTGTTTTTCCCAACTACAGACAGCCTAAGTCTGTAGTATTAAAAATAGAATTGGTCTGCAGACGTCACATTTTTATACCCTAGTTCCCACAGGTCGGCGGGTCGATCCACGCATCAAACATTCATGTGGGCTCTGGCCCGTATGTCCACTCGAGACAGCACGGCGTGTCGACCACTGTCACTTCCAGTAGCCTCTGTCATTAGTAATGTCGTTAGCGTTTCACGCAACACAGCTGATCACCAGCCGACTGATGTACCGCATCTAAGTCCCGTAGCCGCGACACTCACTCTGTTGTGTCGCGTGATCAATGTCGGCATAGACAGCGCCTTGTACCATCTCTACTCGACCGTGCGTGCGTGCCCTTAGATAGACAGTCTGAAAGGATTCCAGCAGCCAAAGAAAACAAAAAAATTTGAGCTAATGCTCACGAGACGCGCGAAAGCCTATAGCTGTTCCGGTTCAATAGTTTAGCTGAAAATTGGGGTGTTCACGCTAAGTTAATATAAAAAATACCAAATTCTGGATCGCATAACGATAGTTCCGTGGCGCCATCTTGTGAATGATATAGACTTGTGTCGCGGTCCAAAATCGCCAAAAAATCCAGAAAACTCCCTATTTTCGCGTTCAAGGTCATTCAAAGTCATTGAATTCGGCGCCAATCGAGAGCCAGTGTACGACTTCCTATTAGTGATTAATAGTAACCTAG
>Ga0056128_1001560_pt1 | contig 25838 bp, 12 predicted proteins | sample WorMetLIZISLAND2_FD_71113 | JGI IMG/M metagenome (GOLD analysis project Ga0056128, IMG submission 71113) | Marine gutless worms symbiont microbial communities from Max Planck institute for Marine Microbiology, Germany - Olavius geniculatus... ... | reverse complement strand
ACCCATAATGGCTGCGCAATATCAGCTGAGTGTGTTGATGTGATTGATAGAAGCAGTCCAAAGACTCTACATCGCAGACAGCATCAGCAAGTGACTTGGCTACAGCGTCGCTGAGTCGACATCTACTACAACAGCAGGCTTCACTGGATGACACCGACATGTGCACCACGCAATTATTACACATGCAACACAGGTCACTTGTAGTAGTATTGGTAGCCATAGTTGTAGTAGTAGTAGTCATGGTGGCAGTTGAACATTAACAACAACAGAGTTTACCTGCTGCATACAGGTCAGGCAGTGAAATCAGCACAAAATTAATTAATTTACCACTGTATACATCTTTAAAGGCCAGGTTGCACGAAACAACAATGTTGGCTAAATATGTGTAGAGTGTAGCACTAATTAATAATATGCTGATCCATTGAAATGATAACATTGCTTTGAAGTGATTTTCAGAGAAATACGTTGTGCCAGTTGAACGCATCCGAACGTGCCACAGTAACTGATGACATCACCCGAACGTGCCACAGTAACTGATGACATCACGTCCAGGACGCTTTGTTTGACACACTGACATTTGCATTGAAAAGATAGTAAATCTGTTGGTTTTACTCAGAATAATGTCCATTTATAGTACAAGTAATGACACATAGGTGAAATCGGAAATTATGTCATTGTTTATCTGTTCACTACTAGAGGTGTGCGATTTGTAAAATTAACGATGTGCTGGAATATTGTGGTTTTTTAGTGTGCTAACTACTGATGAAAAATTTGGCCTTTTTGAGATTATTTGGCTGTAAATTAAACTGCATTTAACTCAAGGCAATAAAGACAGTTAGTAACCCTCCTGCAGGTGACATCACAGTTCGAAAATGGCCAAAGCTGTGAAAAGGGAAAAGTGAGTACTTTAAGCCTAATTTTTAGGATATTAAAATCTGTTAGCAACCAGAAGATTAATGAATATCGGTAAATTAGCATCTGATTAAGCCAATTAGCACTTAATAACAGTTACGTAAAATGATGCGACTTGGACTTTAATAATTGGCAACAACAATAAGCAGATGATTGGTTCACAGTGGTATGCACAGTTGGGACCGATTGCAAAGTTTCTTATGTGTTTCTGTTTATATACCATGAGTTGTGATTGGCTGTGTGCTAATGCAGTATTTTGTAACTCAGTGTGTGCAAATTTCTAAGAAAAACTTACAAAATCATTAGATGTTCAAATGGGATGAACTTAGGAAGATCTTAAGGAAATATGTAAGAAGTTTTCACAGTTAGGTCCTGTTTCATCAACTGTGTACATTTTTGTGTGTGGATATGTGAATGTAGGTTAGTAGGTCAGGCTGTAAGTTATGTTTGCATGTGTATGTAGGTTACTTGGTCTGGTCAGCAGGTGCTTGCTGGCACTGCGACATTTCTGTCCCGACCTTCATGACCTGCTTCTGTGTCAGGTCAGCAGCATTTCTGAGTCTTGATCAATTTCTGGATTTTTGTCTGATACCCATCTGTGTATGACTATCTGGACGTGTAAAGTGGTTAAAATGATATGGTGTATGATATGAATTGAATATACACAGTGGGTCATTTAAATAACACCAACTTTTGTAACAAGTGAACACATCTATAGAATTGTATGATTTCCGATACGTACAACATCATCATCATCATCATATTCGTTTAATACATTAACTTGACAGAACTCAAGCATGTGCACAATTTTGGGCAGCCATACAGTGAATATAAGAGTTTAAAAGTCCACAAGACTATGTACAAATGTTGCAGAAACAAGCGCGTCAATTGAACACTGATCATCCTAAAAACAGCATAACAGTAACAAAATTGGACTGTGTGATTGCCTAACATCTAGTAACTAATAAAAAGTATGATAAAAGTTATGATGTGATAGGCCTAAAAACGATGTTTAAAACTTAATAACTGTGTTTATGTAACATATGAGTGACAAAATTAGTCAGATAAATATGTGTCATGCTCGGGAAGCGAAAGTGTGTGCATACGACGCCTAAGATTATAGTGCTGCGACGCTGTAGATGATGGTGGCAATAGACAGTGTAAAACATGGTTGCAGTTTGAAACAGTTTTGTTAAACAGTTGATCGTCTGCGGCATCACATAGTTCTTCAAAAGTTTGTAAGTCAGACATACAGTAACCATAACGTTTCGCACGTTCCAACAGTAAATTAATATGTCAACAATCAGTTGCCTTGGTGAAACTGTGCCATGCACTGGCTGCGTGAAGTAGCCTTGCGACGACCACGGACTGATGAACTTGCTGGAGTGCAGCGTCACTCCAGCACTGCAGTGTCACTCCACAAACCTTCTGATTCGTCGGCCATTGGCTTCGATCTCTTGTTGTCTGTCAGATGTGTGCGTGATCTCGGTATTTTCATTGACGCTGAACAGACGATGCATACCCAAGTCACTCAGACATGTTCGAAGTGTTTCACCGCCCTGCGACAGCTGCGTAGCATACGTCAATCAGTGTCAAATGACATATTACAGTTGCTCGTCGTAGTGCTTATGTTTTGCAAGTTTGATTTCGGCTCTGCAACTCTTGCTGGCTTACTGAAACAACTCACAGACAGGCTTCAGCCTGTGCAGAATGCCGCTACGCTGCTGATTTTCAAAGCTTGTCACCAGGACCATGATCAGCCACTACTACGCAGGTTACACTGGCTTTGAGTACCAGAAGGTATTTTGTTCCGGCTTGCAGTGCTGGTGTATCGCTGCTTACACGGCTCTGCACCCGGCTACCTGGCCTCAGATCTATAGCGCGTGGCACATCTCAACGCACGTCGGCGACTGTGCTCTTCCACTACGTCAGGCTCATCGCTGGTTGCTCCATGCACTGTGCGTTCTGCCATTGGCGACCCCACCTTCTTGGCGTCTGCTGCATCTCTATGGAACAGTTTCCCAGAGTCAGTCCGGTCATCACCGCCACTGCAAGTTTTTCGCAGCAGACCGAAGACCACACTGTTTGCCAGATCTTACAGCTGTTCTTAGTCTGACTAAAAACGTCTCATTGCATTGACTACTGCATGACTTTACTGTTATTGTTAATTTGTTACGTGTCCTTGCAGTCTTAGGACTTAACACCGCGTTAAATGAAACTCATTCATCATCATTGTCATCAACAACTAAAAAAGCAGCAAGTGGCACGATGCCAATGTCATCATAAATTGAAAGTACAACATTCTTGGGGTCATTCAAAGTGACAGAAATGTAATGAACTGAAATAAAAGCTGTGCACTATGGCTGTCATTTCAGTTAAGCTCTGTTGCTTTGTACACTTCTTAAAAGTGTGCTATCATAGATGTTTGTGTCGTAATGTTTGCACTGATCTTGTAGAGCTTTGACGTGTCTACGTATTATGCGTTTGTCACGATTGGTTTTGTGGCGCCATCTGTCGACCATCAGAACAGAAACTTGACGTTTGGAACGTTCATTGCTATCATCAACCTCTGTCTGCGACTTATCATTCGTGTACGTTTGTTGTAAAATACTTTTAGATTAATGTGAATAAATATTTACTTTATAAAATCTGTTATAATATGTTGAATATAGTCGACTGTGAGCACTCTGTGTTGTAGTGTCTGTATTGATATTCGGAATGTTGTTGCTGTCATTAACATATACCTGCAACTGAGTGTGGCCTATTATTTCACAATTACTTCTTGTTCTGGATGAGATTTTGTGGCAACTGACAATGTTTGTTGTTGTTGTTGCTTGGTTTTTGTGCAACTACTATATAGTTGTTGTAAATGGATTGTGGTAAGCTGTCGTTATCACTGTGCAGCTACTGCAGCATTGTTGTAGTTGTGCAACTTTTACAATGTTGTTGTCGTTGCAGATGGATGGTGGTAGGCTGTCGTCATCACCTCAGAAGACTCCAACCTTGGCCTCCATGAGTAAACCATTTGCCTGTGAAAACCTGCCTTTCAAACGGTTAATTATTTCCACCACTACCACTGCTACAATTACTGCTGCTGCTGCTATTGTGTGTTTTATCATACTATCCATTTGTCACTAAAAGGCGTTTTCATGGAATGAAATGTTATTTGGCAGGGATACGTATTAGCCCTCTGATAACATTGTATAGTCTCATCATTGAAAGTGTAGAGTTGCAAATTGTATCCAAACCGTTACAGACAGCAGACTAGTTACCATTGACAGCCTATATGAACTAAGCGATGCACTATCCAGTGTCACTACTGCAGACCATTATGACTTTTACTACCCCAAAATAATGCAGTAAGTAAGTAAATTATTTATCTATGAAACGAAAACATTGAATCTGAAGGTGACGTTAGCCCGTTATAGTTGTAATGCATGCAGGCCGATGGTGCTGTTTGTGCTGGAGAATGCCCTGATGCTGATAATGAGTCAAGTGATGCGATGCATCCGAGACCCCAACTTATCACAGCGTGACAAACAGCTGCTGAAACGAGAGCTTGGCGCTGAACTGGTCTGTGCTTCTGTTGTTGCAAACTACACTGCGTCCCCCCAAAAAACATTCCCAACATTTTCGACTGTAACTTGAAAACTAATTATCAGATTCTGATAATTTTTCGTACAAATATTCCTGACACAACTTGCCATCAAATGACCATTCAATTTTCCACCCCACCCAATATATGCTTCTGCATTACCTGGGGAAAGCAGATCAAGCGAATTATGTGTTAAAATAAACAGAAAACCCGAAAAAAACATCCTCAACATTATCGATCGTAACTTAAATAAAGATTAGCAGATTTTAATAATATTTGGCAGAAATATTTCTGACACAACTGGCTATTAAATAAGTGTTTTAGTTTTCACCTCACCCAACGTCTGCTTTTGCACTACCTGAGGAAAGCAGACCAGGCATAATACATGTTAAAATGAATGGAAAAAGTCAATAAATTCCATCTGTCCTAATTTGTGGGCCCCAACAGCAGGTCTGTTACAAGGTTTGACTGCCATGCAGCAGTGTGTCGACCAGATGAAGTTTAGGAATGTTTGTGAAGTCAAGAAGCAACTGGTACAGCCTGGATTGGTCTGGAGCAGAACATTATCGATACTGCTGTCAATGAATGGAGAAAACGTCTCCTTGCCTGTGTTCGCATAGTGGGCCAACACTTCAAGCAGTTTTACTGCAGGCAGTTGAAAAATGGACAACTGGATGAAATGTCAGCCAAAGGGTCAGAAATGTAAACAAGATGTGTTTTTACGCGTTATAAATGTACAAAACATTAGTTTATACACTTGTTAACGGCAACATTTAAGGACTTGCACATCGAAAACAGCAAAAATTACAAAAGGTGATATTGCTTGCATCACACTGACTGTGTGTCAGTATGCTGCTGAATAATATCACCTTTTGTAATTTCTGGAACATGTGCTGATGTCAAAGCTGGATTAATGGCTATTACATTAGTACTTAATAATGCTGCGTTAAACTTATTTGTGTTGATGTTTATGTACAGAACTCGTTCTTGTCGGGTCTTCATCGACATTTCCGCAGTGCCTCGTCTCTGACCCCAGTCAGTCCACAGCCTGGCCGCAGGTCCACGTCTGCATCTCCGTTTTCTCAGGAACACGCCTTCTTCCGCATGGTCGACATGTTTGTCAAACAAGTCCTGCTCTGAGATTGACCACTAGCATAGAACGAATGTAGGATGTGACAGTTGGATATGGTTTCCAGATAGCAGTGACGACAGGACTTCTCGAGTCCCTTGTTCGGTTCTTAGGCAGCGTCACTCAGAGCATTAGCAATACCAGATATTGTAGCAGATGTTACTGTAGCATGGTCTGTTTATCTGCTACTCTGTCACAGTTGTTCATCCTTTTAATTCTATGAATGTTGGATGAAATAAGAAGTCATTTGGCAAAGACATCATGCAGCCCCATATACGTTTGTATTAGACAACGTTCAATGCATCCAAGACCACTTAATACCATCTTTAGAATGAAGATAAACGATTTTCTGCTGAAAATTTTGACAAATTCCGTCGGAGCCATGAGCCAGTTAGATTAATGTTGTGGCTTACTGGCTCACCAGAGATAAGTTGTTCAAATTGCTTGCTATTTTGTTGTTTGCTGTTTGGTTATTGAAAGCTGACATTGCGCAAAGTTCAGCGGCGTCATGGTTTCAAAAAGTAGGCAGGGCATGAAGTTCTGACAGCTGGAAATTTTTCACCAAAGATTATTGATGCTCGAAATTAAAATTTTGCTCTTAAATTCCCCCAAATTGGGAGGTTTTTTAGCCCCAAATTTCCCATTTTTGTACGAAAATTCTCAGATGAAGAGAATTTTTTCATAAAATTTTTCAACAACCCAAAATTTAGGTGGGCATTTGCCTCACCTCCCCTAACTCCCCCAGCCACAACGCCACTGGCTAAGTTACTGTTGTTAACATTGGGGTAAGTTTACCATCATTTAAACTAAATGTTTGGACTGCAAGAGTTGGTGAATGCAGAGTTAACTTAACTCTATGTGTCTGTGTAAACATTATGCAAACGCTACATGGCTGGTTTACTCATGGTACAGGTCACATGGACATTAGTTTGCCTGAGTGCCACTATCTTAACCTTAGTTCTGATGTCTTTGGAGTTCGGCTATGTTCATTGCTCAGTGCCAGTTAAAACATCTGTCAAACGTCGTTAAATACTGGTTGAATTTCACTCACACTGTGTTTTGCATGCAGCTGTTAAATCTTCCTTGTTATGAGCCTTACAGCAATTGTGAAGGACTATCTAGCAGAATATAAAGACTCCGTTTTAGAGGAAATCTACTACGCCTAGACCTGCCATCCGATCAACCCGTTTTTACGCTCGAGAGCTAGCATAGCTACTATAACGCGTATTAGCTATGGTAATTCTGTCTTGGTGTCTGTCACAACCCTGTACCGATCAGAGCCCAGGTGAGATAGAGACTTCTGGTTTTTACCATATGATAGCATAGAGTCTCTAGTATTTTGCGACAAAATTTCATGCCACTGGGTGAAGGGGGTCCCCACAAATGAGGGGGAGAAAGAGGGGCACCCCCTTAAAAAGCGTTATTTCATCGTTATTGGCTTTTCTAACGTGAAAATGGTTGCAGATAGGCACGGACATGCTGCTTATCATAACAAGCACTGACACGAGCTTCTTAGAAATGTCAACGTTGATGATCTTGAATGACCTTGAACCCCCAAAATAGGGGATTTTAATGAATTTTTCACGATTTTGGGCTGCGACACGCACTTCAAGAGTGAATTGCGCCAAAATGGCTGAAGGTAGACCAAGACAATCTGCGTATGAAATTTTCAGCATTGAATGTAGATTTTAACAGTCCGGACCCTCTAGGTTCAAGGAGGCCTGCGCACGTGGGTGTCAAATAGGGGTTCCCCTCTTAAAAGTGGTTATTTATCCGCTGCTGGCTTGTATAACGTGAAAATGGTTGCAGATAGGCACAGACATGCTGCTTAATATGACAAGCACCGGCGACGGGCTTCTTAGGATTGTCAACATTGATGACCTTGATTGACCTTGAAACCTAAAAATAAGGGGTTTTAGTGATTTTTTGGCGATTTTTGGCTGCTAAGAGTGAATTGCGACGAAATGGATGGAGATAGACCAAGATTACCTGCGAACAGGAACTGCTATAGGCTCACGCGCGTCTCATGAGCATTAGCTCAGATTTCTTGTTTGGTCGTGCCAAGGGCCCCGCCTTCAATGGGGCCCCGCGCTACGGCAGTGATCGCCGCAACGGACGATGGATCGATCGATCAATCTAACCAATTTTTTTAAAGGTGCACGGTAAAAAATTTGCGTCTTTCATTGAACATGAAAAAGCTAAAAAATGTTTCAGCTTCAGGGGGCTTCGCGAATCCCCACTCCCGATTTTCTGACCAGGAGCTTTGTTCCTGGACCCCACTGGGGACTCCATTTTCAGACCCCCATTACTAAAAACAAAGTCCAGCTAACACAAAGGGAACGCGCGACAGTGGTGCGTGTATGTAGGCCCACTGTGAACCAATCTAAGGTGAGCGATTTTAGCAATGGACATTCGACACGATGATCTCAATTAAGCTAGTATTTATAGTTTTGTATCGACATTTTCTAGAAGGCATAACCTTTATATCCTGCATCAGCTGCCGTTTGAGAGACCAAAAGTGCGCATTTTGAAGGGGTACTCGATCGTCTTTGATACCCTCGTGTGCAAGCCTCATCGAACATAATTTAATGCTAAAATCTACCATATTTGATTTAGGCTGGGGCTTCGCCCCTGACTCCGCTGAGGTAGCTTACAGCGCTCTCCTAGACACCTAGCTGGATTCAAGGGATCCTACTTCTAAAGAGAGGGAAAGAAGAAAGGGGTAAGGAGAAAGGAAGGAAAAGAGGGGAAAATGAAAGAAGACCGGAATGGGAAAAAACGGGAAGAGAGGAGAAAGGGCAGGGCATCTGAGTTGGGAGAAGGCAGTGTTTGAATTGTGAAAAATTAGCTGGTGGTTGAACATTTCGAAGGTCGGAGACTCGAACAAAATTGTGATGTAAATTGTATGTATACAGTATATAGCTGACCTCCTGTACATTATTTGACAGTGTGTTAGGGGGGTTGAAAAAACAGTTGGGTGGTTCAACTCCCCCAACCCAGTCGGCAGTTCAAACACTGGGGGAAGGTTGCCTTTTTTGCTAAGAGGGGACGGACGTCCCTGGGCCTACATTACAGACTTGGGCCTATCCTACAGTTTCTGAAGTGATGTAGGCCTACGTTGTCACAGGTCATCGGGGTAAGTGGTATCGGCGGCCCCTCGGGTAAGTTAGTGCGAAGGGCCCCGCGCTGCAAAATACGGCCTGAGCTTTCTCAGTGCGTTTCTTCCGGTGCTCGGTTGCAGTCGGTTACTTTCGGTAAATAGTTTGGTCGCTATTTCTATTTCCGTTATTGAGGGTATGTTTATGTTCGACGAGAAAAGAATGAATCTATCTTTCTAAAGATTAACATACTAAATAATTACACAGTGCTCGTACATGTATTGGTAATATGTGTTTCTGTTTTTCTCTTTGTAGTTTTTGGACTTATTTTGCACGTGTTACCTTATGTCTCATTGTTTCTACATGTTGGCACAGATCATCATCATACATAAAATTGTTTTTTGCAATGCAGGCCCAGTTGTTGAACTGTAATTCAGACCTGGCAGCCGAAGCCGCAAAAACTGAGCCACAAAATGTTCGAGCCGAGCTGCCGAGCTGCATTTTTTTCGAGCGCCCGCCGCAAAATATCCGAGCTGAGTCGCTCGAGCTGCAAATTTTTCCAGTTTATATGTATAAACTGTTCGTAATATTAGTTTATTCATCTTTAAGTTGTAAGGTGTAAGATTCGTCGCTCCGGAATCTGGATGCGTCGCAAGAGCATTTATCTACCGTATGCGTTAAGCCTAACTATGAGCATTTTGCTGTTGTTGGGCGGACACTTTGGTGGAATCTCATTAGATTACCTGGCAACCATAGCAGTGTGAGCAAATGGGCAAGCGACATCGTCGTCGTCAGTGTGTCTGGAAGCTGTAAACAAGAAGCTACGACTGCTGGAGAATCTGGAGTCTGACGATGGCGATGGAGATAGTTCACAAACAGTAGCAAGGAACACGATACTAGCACCTTTTGCACCATGCAAGAAGTGGCAGCTTAGGCCTACTTAGGCTCAACAGTGCTCACGAAGGACGAAAAGATGTCAGCTATACTCTACTGGAGATGTCACGCCAACACATATCCGAATCTAAGCCTTATTGCAAAAGTTTATATAACATCAAGCATGTCTTCTGTAGCAGTCGAGAGCATGTTCTCTGTCGCTGGCCTTGTCAGGAATTCGCGACGCTTGGTAATTTTGCCCCACCATCTTAATCGTGTCTGCTTTGTGCATGACAACTACGCTAAATTTATTCTGATTAAATAGCAATAATCAATAACAATAGTTGTCGTGCAGGAAAGCAGACATGATGACAATGCATGATCTGACGATGTTACCAATCATGCCATCAGCATGATTGATGAGCATCGTATAGGCCTATAGGTCTACGAAACTTTGTGTTTAAGTTCAGTAACAATGTGAGATCACTAGTGATTTGTAGCAAGAACCGGGTACTTGGACCCGGTTCCAAAATTTATTACCTGGTTCCAAATTCGGGTAATTAATACCCATTTTTGCACTAAATACGGACAAAGTCAATGTAAAATTACACTTCTTTTGACCATTGTACCGATTATTACATGCGAAAGCAGCTACTGCTTTCAGCGTGTCTTAGCCAACGCAACTCTGTTCGTCCATTTGTCTATCCATCTGTCTGTCACATGGGTGGATCAGTCAAAAGGGGTGCAAGCTAACATCACCAAATCTTCACCGTCAGCTGCCTGGAAGACTTTAGTTTCAGGAATCGAAAAGTTTTAGGAACCACATCATTTTTTGTAAACTTCTGATATATTTTTCATCCACTATTCATCTCCATTGCTGCAGCCAAATACCGCACACCGTCATTCCAAGTGCGATCTGTATATAAACACTGACCTCTGACCCACAGCGCCACGCCCACATAGCACATGCGCAATACCAGAGTATGGTTCGGCATATTGGGGTATGTACGTGTCATCAAAGTGTCAGTTTTTTCAATTACTTGAAAGTTGAAACTGGGTCCAGGTACCCGGGTAATTGCAACTGGGTACTCGGTTCCTAAAACGGATAATGCTGCATATCACTAGAGATCAGTGATTTAACAGTCAGACTGGCTGGTCTAATTAGCAAAATTTACGAGTTGAGCCACAAAAGTTTGAGCGAGCAACTGCCAGGTTTACTGTAATTCAACTCCTGTTACATTAAACTCCTGTTACATTAAATTAGAGCAAATTGTTTGTTGTCATTAGCCAGTATTTTGAAAGTCAGCTATAGTATTATAAATAATGTTTTGTTCTGTATGCTGAATGTTCAGAGTTGTCATTTGGTGGGCCTCGCTGAAAAAAAGACTCACAGATGACAGAGCCAATCACAAATCTCTGTATTGTTGCCGATATTTACCGCTGTCCTCCAAAATATGAACTGGTAATTATCCACTTGAGTGTACTTGCTGTAAGGATATATCCATTGATATAGCACTTGACTGTATAAATCAGTTTTTGGATGACATCTGGACAGTGACGGTTAATGACGTTGATCACATGTTCAACGTCATTAACTGCTTATGGGCTCTGCTATTATTACATAATAGCAGTGCCATTTTTCTCTCATGGTGTGTTAGTGTTTGGTTACTTTTGGCTTCAGACAATTGAAAAAAATCTGATTTGTTGACCGTTAATCAAGTTGACTATCAAGTATGAAGAAGTTGAAAGTAGCATCCACAGTTTGCTATTTTTATTTGGTTACTTTAGAGTATTAGTTTCTGAAAACTTGTCCTAACATGTATTAGATTTGTTGCTGTGTTACACTACACTACAGTGCGAGTCAGTTAGAGCCTCCTGATTTAGAAAAAATAATAACCTAAGTTCAGCCGAGGGTGAAGTTAGCTAAACTGGCGAGTTCGAGTAATCCTGTCCTGTTCTGCCATCTAACTCATTGGCTGACATTAATGTGGTAAGTTCTGCTAGTGAATTGCAGTCTATCTCTGTGTGTATGTATGTATGACAATGTCTGTATGTTGTCGCAGCTGTTGAAGTCCTATGACAGGAAGGAGGATTGTGATCTGTGGAAAGATGGAATGTTTCGAGCAAAGAACCTGCGTTACATCTGCATATCTCGAGACACTGAGGTTAGCGAACACTGATGTGCGACGCTGTGTGTTTATGGATAGTGACAAATACACAGTCAGGGCTGCAGTGAATAGTAATTGCTGTTCAATCTTTGAGTTAGAAGCAAATAAATGCTTACAGCATTAACACCGTATCTGTCTATAAGATCAGCTGTATTACATGTAGTTGGTCTACTATACTATAACATATTTTAAACAATAAACAGATTTATTCTACATAATTGCATAAAATTGTTCTAGCAGCTGCACTCCCTCTGGGCCTTGCTGTCACATGGTGAGTTGCATTATAACACTCCTCTAGATCCCCTTTTGATGCCTTTGCTGATGCACTTCACATTTTTCTGACTGACTTCGCAGATACCTGGACTTATGGCAAATGATATAAGTTTGTTAAATTAGTTGATAAATTTTGTAATTTGATGAACATTTGTATCATTTGTTTTATTGGCTTTGCGTCTTATACTGAACTGAACTTGTAATAATCTGTGGCAGGGCTCGTCAGACAATGTGATAACAGATGTCATCATTCAGAATGAGAAAGATGTTCCTCCTCCGGGATATGTTCTCATTGAGCGAACAATTGACTCAAGTTAGTTTCACTATTACTACTAGTACTACTACTGCTCAGAATGAGAGATATATCCCCTTCGGAATATGTTCCCATAGAGTGAACCATCGACTCAAGTAGATGTTTTCTGTTGTACTACATAACAATATAGTAACATTTTATCCTGACTGAAATATTCTGAAGCTTTGTTGATCATCTGATGCAACACAAGAAGTTGGAAAAATTGCATTATTGCTTGATGTTGTGTGGTCTTTGATATCCAACAGAGGATCAGATATTCTGTTATAGTAGACCTGTGTAGTTTTGTTTATGTTTATTAACTGATCCATTTTCTGGAGTTATGTCGGCTTTCTTCAACTTTTCTTCATTGCACCTGTTTTACATAATCTGTCATGTCATCAATAGTTGTAAACTATTATTTATCTTAGCATATTGTGTGTTAAACAGCGGAGAAAGCGATTAAAAAGAAGCAGATCTGTGTCAAGTTGGTGCCGAGACACATGACTGACGTTGCAGTCACCGACCTGATTTTGCTCAGCAGGTCCAAGAGAGCTCCAGCGGAGTATATTCTCACTGGGTGAGAGTTAGTGCTGGTATTTTTCATTTCTGCTCTCTGCTTTCAGCCAGAGCTGGAGGCATCGTGTTTTCAGTCCACGCATCTGTGTGTCAAATGTAGTGGCAGGGGCGCTGAATTTGCAAGGAATTGAATTTGCAAGGAAAGGGGTTGGAAATCGCAAGGAAAGGAAAATTCAAGGAAAGGCTTCAAAATTCGCATTCATGTGAATTTACAAGGAATGGAATTTGCAAGGAAAACAACAATTGGAATTTGCAAGGAACAGAATTTGCAAGAAATGGCGGAGATTAATCATCCATTTTTGTTTCTTTATTGTCTTTTTGTGCATTTGACCTGCACTGCAGCAGCATGATGTCATAATGGCAGTGACGTCATTGCATCACCTGCAGACTGTAGCGTGTTGTCTGTGACGTCACCAGTAACAACGCTTGCTGCAAGAGCACTGCGCTGTTTATATATCACAGCTATTAATGTTAGGAAAAAAAGAATTTTAGTTAATTAGTCCGCCCGGAAGCGATAGCTTGTGGAGCGGACTTAAGTTTTACCCGTGATGTTTTTTTTTATCTTCAACGCGAGATCTCCGAGATGCATTTTGGGGGGCACACCCCAAAAAAATTTCAGGGGCCAAAAACATGCAAATTTTAGCCCGATTTCGGATGACTTTGAAGTTCAGTGGCGAATATCTCCAAAAAAGATGAAGATATTCAAGATCGGTTTGTTGTTCTGTCTACCGCAGTTCCTCCTGCGTTAGGCAAAACAAGTCCGGTGAAGTTTGGTCCAGTGACCTTGGAGATTTAGATGTGGAATCATACCCACCTAAAGCACATTTTTCGGAAGGACATATTTCGGCCCCTAAGGGGTGCTGCACCCCCAAATTTTTACACGGGCTAGAAAATGACGAAGTCTTACTAGCGCACCCCCCACTGGGGGCGGGGGCCTCCCTTACAACTTTTTTCAAAGGGGGGTCAAAAATTGGCTTAAAATGCAATAAAGGAGTGCTTATAACTTCGGAGTTAGGGGGTGTAGCCCAATGAAACTTTGGCACTTGATGTGGCTCTAGGTTGGGGTTAACGCAAGTACAACTTTTGGGGGCATCACCCCCTTAAAATTTGGGAGGGCAAAAAACGTTTAAAAATCGGTGCGATTTACGACAACTCTCGAGTTTGAGCGCAAATATCTCTGGAACCGATGAAGATAGCGACAAAATCTAAACGGCGTTGACGAGAATGATCCTTTCGGCGTTGAACAAAAAAAATTTTGTGAAATTCCGTCAACTACGAAAAAGTTATAAGCGCTCATGTTGACCTACCCTAAGTCGACAATACGCGTTCGGTGTATGCCGATGCATTTGAGTTCAGGCCACGTGACTTTGGTGCCGAGGAAATTTTACCCCCACCCCTAATTCCCCCCAATCAGACTTAAGGCGCCAGGCGGACTCAACTCACGTTGGGCTTTGCCCCAAATTTCTAGTTAATATTTTTATTAGCCTATTAAATAACAAATTTACCGAATGTTTGAATTACTGTTTTGTACAGATAGACTTGGCAGAGATATGCTCCCTCATGAGCACATTCTGGCTATGATGTGTATATCTTTCTGTGTTTTTGTGAATCATATGACTTTCTTTCTGTATCTGTGACTATCTGTGCATTAAGATGGGCACTGTTTATCGATAGAGTTATTAACTATTAAAACATTAGTATTATTACGATGTGTTTGTCTGTCTTGTTGTCTGTCTGTCTGTGTCTTTGTGCCACCAGTATGTTATTAGGTGTGTCTGTGTATCTGTGTGTCTGTGTATAGGGAGATCAATGGCATCTGTCTGTGTATCAAGATGGGCACTGTTAATGCATCATCAGACTCATGTACTGACATGACTCAACACAGCATCGGCCCAGTGACTACATCCACTCACTCTAGTCCTTCACTCAGCCAACACCATCTTAACAGGTAGCTCTTTGCCATTCTGTACCTAAACATGTGTCAGTATAGGTTATCTCATGCATTGCTATGTCCTTTGCAGAGCCAGCGTCTCAACAGGTCATTTGTATCATTTCAGGCCACCAGCAGATCAAGTAGTCATAGGCCCGATGGTAGGCTGTCATTATTTTTCACCAGGCCTGTGTTTACCTTTCCAGCTGGTAGCAAGCCTGCAGAACATCATGTTTTGGCGTTAATTTTTCTTCTTTCAACATGTGAACACTGAGTGGGGCTGAATTTGAAGGCCGAAGAGCATTCGTGTTCTTTGGGATAAGCCTTGAAATGCTTGACTGCAAAATTGCTGCGTCTGGAAACAGTGTTACCTTGCATTACTGCCCGCTTTAATCCAGAAAACATTACGTTGATTAATCATTAATTTGTGTATTGCCAGATTCACTGTGTTGTACGTGCAGGCCGGATGTGAGTTTTGGGTGTCGGTCGTTGACGCCGACTCTGGGTCTGTCCAATGGCATGCTGGTTATGAACCATGGCACAGCCGCTGCTGCTGTGGATGCCTACCACTATGCACCAACCACTGTCGAACTACAGAATCGTACGTCAGCCTACTAGTACTACACCATGGGCCGTAAAAACGGTGACACTTTACTTTTGTCCATATCTTCGCTAATTATTGACCAATTTTCACAATTCTTTCAGTTGAACACTCTGCGGACAATTTGCAATAATACGATCGTTATATATCCCAGTACACCATAAGTGCACCTCTAAACTATCTTGTGAAATATAAATGTAAGAAAAAACTAATGATAATAACAAACGTTAAGGTTAATAAAAAACACTTTAGACCAGCATTGCAGTAAATGATCCATATGACAGTAGACTGTGTTAGATCCACACTGTTTAGTGTCATACAGACCATTCACCACAATCTTGGTCTGAAGTGTTTTTTTCATTTACCAAAATGCTTGTTTGTTAATATTGTTATATATGTATGTTTTACTTATATTTCACATGTTAATGTAGAAACGCATTCACAGTGTGGTGGGATATATAATAATCACATTGCTGCAAATTGTCCCCAGAGTGTGCCAGTGGAAAGATTTTGAAAATTGGTCAATAATTGGCCAAGATATGGACAGAGTGAAGTGGCACCTTTTTATTGGCCCACCCTGTAGTAGTAATAGCATAGTCTGGTAATGTAGTGTAGTCACTGTTACTTTGGGTCTGTCCAATGGCATGCTGGTTATAAACCACGTCAGGCATGACCGTTGAACTACAAAACGGTAAAACTAGCAGTCATAATAACAGAGTGTCTCTTTGAAAGTTTATACCCAGTTCATCTGATGAATATAGCGTGAGTACCAGGAAGCCGTTGAACTTTGGACTAAGCCAGTCAGCTTAAGCTGCAGATCTGCCTTAACTGGCATCTGTAGTGTATACATTTACTGTCACCATTTTGTTGCTACTCAGATCAAAGGCTGATAATCATTTTAGCGTTCCACGGAGGGATGCAAGGTGAATTGACTTGGTTGGCTGGTTATATGTCAGCAGACAGTCGCCCATCACTATACAAACTGCACACTTTTGAGGTTGATTTAATTTTTTATTTTGCTCTTCACCTCAGAATGTTTCAAGTTGTTAAAGTGAATGTTATTCATGTGTATAGCTCTGGTTGATGTACCGTTTCATCTGCATCCCAAGTTGGCATCGGACAATGTGGTAAGAACCGGCAACAATTTACTAGCTGCAAAATGTCTTCCAGACTTATGGCAATCTCGTGTATGACGTTAAGCAAAAATTTGTTGAAAGAAATAAGAGTCAAGTGTATGTTAAATATCTTATTTACAGTGGTGATGTTAAACAGAATATTTGTGTTTTCTTTTCATTTCAGTCACAGTCTGTTTATTGCAGGGTTACTGTGCCTATGGTGCCTGGTTAACTTTTGGCATGTTCCCCAGAGTTTATCCCAGGGTTAAAGGTTGTAGAAGTTGCTACAGGTAGTTTTTTTCTCAACTCTTAACCATTAGCATTCACTGGTTACTTAACAAGTTATTCTTGGATTACCCCTGGTTTCAAAAACTGGACATTAGTGAAGCTTTTTGCTTGGTGAGAGCTGTTAGTTTTTCCAGTTCTTTTTTATTGTAGTGATGATGCTGATGATGAATGATGAATAGTGCTAATGCTGTATACATGCATGCATACAGGGTCGGCCAGCGTCTCAGCTGCAGCAGTGCAAGACAATCGCCGACATTCAGAATGAAGTAAGTAATCGTTTTTGACTAATACAGATTTAGTTTATAAACATTTGAAGTTACCGGAATTGTTTCTTCACTGCTTTTGATGCTGTTGCTTGTTTATATTGAAGCTGCTGGTTTCTGTAAAATTGTGTATATAACCTGCTTTATGTTCCTGTATTGTATCGCTGTATCGTAGCTTATTTGCACAATTCATAATAATTTAATTTACATACGTTTCTTTTTACGATATTGTTTGTATGGCATTGCCCGGACATTTTGTGGAATTTTTTGCTTGTACTAAGTACTACTACTACTACTACCACCACACTGTTACTACTACTACTACTACATCTGCTATTGTTGTTGTCGTTGTTTTATGTGTTGCAGTACTGTGACACATTTATGCTGAAGTATTCACTGTTGCTACTGTTCCTAGTGTTAGTACTCCCGTTGTTGTTATGTGATTGTTTTGTTATTTATGTTGTAGTACAACTACACGTTCACGTTGGAGTACTCAGTATCCAGGCAGCTGCCAGTCTGCAGAGACTGATATTATACTACTACAACTACGACTACTATCACTGTGTTGCACCGTGCCATGGCGTCAGTGTCTCCAAGTGTCAGGCTCATCGCTGTTTGCAGCGTGTTAATTACTAATCTACAACTGATGTGAAATAAGTCAGGAAGTTTGAATTGAGAACGTTATGTTAGTGCTAGTAAGAGTGTTATCATGTTGTACCCGAGTGGCAGCGGTTGACGCAAAAATACATGGAACACAAGTTTCCGTTCCGACAGCCGCTATTCCAACGGTTTCTGTTACAACAGCCAATACTGTGACAAACATAGCCAAAGATGCAATTTATTTCTATCACTAACCCTAACCCTATCCTAAACCACATATGCCTTTTCATGCAGTGTCGGAATAGCAACTATCGGAACAAATGCTTTACGTAGATTCAGCAGTCAGACAGTTTCAGGAAAAAAAACAGTCATTACAGTGAAGTCTTTTCATGTTGAACACTTGAACAGAATGTCTACCTTTAGATAACTGCACTTTGGTGCAATAATCTGTGCTAATCAATCATTTCTGCAACTGTTCAACTACTTCCGCTGTTGAATCACCACCTGCTACATGATGTTATGTTCTCCGTGTGCTGTCGTAGTTGTAATTGCTTGTCGTGGTAGTTACTCTGCTGCTGACTGCCTGTATTGATTGACTGATTGCAAGTTTGCAATGAACAGTTTTTTTCATTGTTTCCGCTGATGCGTGGACATGGATATTATGGTTTTACCTCTGTGCGTCAGTCTGTCTTTATTGTCTGCAAGATCACTCAAGTTACGTGGCATAATTTGATTTGTTCTGTGAAGCACTGTTCAGTGTTATTTGTCATTGAATGTGAGTGCAGCCTGTCGACAAACACATTCTTCTAATGAAGCCAAGTTGTCTACTTGCTTTTAAAGTAATGAAGTTTGTGTTTTTTTATTAGTCCTAAGTTTTGCACCGAGCTGGTTTCAAGTAGTTTAACTGCTTGCACATCTCCAATGTACGTGCATTTATTCAGCTAATGCTATTGTGCCATTGGCTGCATGATGTGAATGATATTTGCTTTGTAAAAAAGCTGCTGAAACTATCCTTGACGGTACTTACCTAGCCTAACCATGGAGTAAATCCTTCATATAGGTGTGGTTAAACAAAACACCAAAAATGCTGTACAAATCCAAAGTATTTAATCTTTCCTTGCAATTTTTTGACAAAACTAGGTGTGGCAAATATCGTTATTATTGTGAAATGTAGGTGACAAAGGATGCCTCTTATTTTATTTGGAGATGTTGTTTTGTCAGAAGTACTGTTGATGTGTACGTGTAACCACACGGCACTAATACTGCAGATGCTGATGTTGCTGAGCTTTGATCAAAACTGTTACCTGCAAGTGTATCGCCAACGTGAGCGAGGCTGGACGACTTCTTTTGTCGTTCCTAGCAACATATTTCATGCTTATAAGTTATATAAATTAGATTCATCAAATTACAGTCTTTATTGAGTTTGTCGTAGAGACATCTGGTGGACAGTCATTTTAATGAAGACAGTAGCAGTTGTCGAAATGTCAACAAACAAATAAAATGAAGATTGTGAACTTGATGACTTTTGTAGCTCACCGTTTCAACCTGTGCGTGTATTCAGAAGTTTTACACTCAGTATTGTGATGATGTAATTTCTTTTTGACATCAACAGATGTTATTTCTTGCTAATTTGTAAATGATGCCGGAATCGCTGAACAGCTTGCCTGTTCATTTGTTAGCAGACAATTATTGTAAATATGGTATACCCAACCCGGTTTGCACACTGGGCCGATGAAGTGGTCTCAGTGCTGGATGGCTGCTTATGTAGTCACCCTCCCCGCAGGTAAAGGTAAAGGTACCCCACCCGGTATGTCGTGGCTCATGATATTGTCTCGACTTGTTAACTTGGTGCACTATGTAAATGCCATTAATTATAACAATAGCAGTCAGAGTAATTTGGCATAAGGTGGCAACGCTGCAAACATATTGTGTCAAGGGAAGCAGAAGTCATATATGGTAGGCTTTGTTCCGAATTTGATGAGTTGTTTACGAAATGTCTTACAATTTTATGTTTAGCTTGTATATGATTGTTTCTTGCTTTGTATAAACTACTGAGTGTTTAAATTTTGTTTACACGAATTTTTTTGACCTGTCTGGTCACCCGACCTCATTTTGTGTTGTCTGCCTGTTATTGCATTTGGATCGTTAACATGCTTGTGCAGTAATTTTAAGTATTTCTGAGCAGAGTTGTAATTACCGGTTGTTTATATAGTATTGTATGCAAACACCTGTCACAGCCAGTATGCACTAAAGGCACTGCTTAGTCTCCTAGACCTAAACTACATGTCTACATTGTGCAAATACAAATTATTTGGAGGGGACAATGAAAAAATAGATACACTGTGCTTCTAAAGCTTTCTCATAGGCCCAGGGCCTATTTTAACAATGGGATCCAACAAAAATGTGGAGAATAGAGTCAAACGGTTACAGGATTTGCTGCATAGATTGAAAATCAAATGTGGGTAATGTTCTGGCTATGACTTAAGTTTGTATCGGAAACTGAACTGTATGAGTGCTGCTAGTCACAACAATGTCAAACTGACAACGTTGCACTGTTTGCATTACCTGTTTTCTTTTGTTTCTTCTGCCTGTGTTACTTGCTTGATTTGCATTTTGTCAGAAAATATTTTTGGTGTTTAGTTTGTTCACACATGCTAAATTTTTACAGAACCTTATATGCAAAGAGAAATGCCCATCAGACGACACTTTTCAATCTTCCCATGATTGAAAACTCTGGATTCATTGTTGAAATTTCCAATCTGTGCTCCGAACATATGAAAAACTTGAGGAAATCAAGACTTACGAAAGTGTGCTCTCATGAAAATGTGCAGCAAAGTCGTTTAAAAACTTCAGAATGACTTACGCATACCCAGTAAGCAAGTTGCTGACGCACGAATAATGTCGGAAAATCATCGGAAGAAATGCCTACAAAGTTTTGCAAATTGGACCCATGTAGATGTAAAAACTTTTGGTTTTGTAGGCCACGTTGCTTACAATGCTTGACTTTCCAGGTCAGTTCACAGGTTATCTTGTCATTAGTGTGTGTGAATGGCCAAGGGGGCTTATATCATTAGCAGTTGTACACAGAAACCAGATACACAATAGAAGATTCAATGAAGAAATATGTTCAAAAGTTCAATAAAATTAAATAAGCTGACAAGTGATTAGCCAATAAAAACGAACCAAGCAAACCCCATCATATAAGCGCTGGAAATACATTGCACAAACGGAAGCTGCCGTCCATCTGGTTGCCGAGCGTCTCCAGTGTTGAGAGTAAATTAGGTCTAACAATAATCGGGCCTAGTTTGCACTTGGTATCTTGGTGCTTCTGGCGTTTTTTTGGATTAAAAATTGGCACAATTGTCATCCTGGTCTGAGAAACGCACCAACTTTGGTCTTTCTAAGGTATTTTTTTCGACTTAGAAGCCCCTGTAAACAGTTTCGGTCGTCGGCGCTTTTCTGTGGCGGGCCCGTCAACCTGGAATTCGCTGCCAGACAGTCTTCGTGACCCAGAACTGAGTCTCAATACTTTCAACGTCAGCTGAAGACATACATTTTTGCGAAACATTGATGACAAAATGTATTGAGTGCATTATACACCTTTTTGAGTATGCGTTATATAAATTTACACTTTACTTATTTTACTTACAGATGGACGAGCAAAACACACAATGAGCCATAAAATGGCCACACGATAAAGCTAGATAGAAATTAGTCAGAAAATATGAACACAAAATGACAGCTGCATAGAGACATTAGGCAAAGTCAAACTCTGCAATTTCTGTACAATTATGGTGGAAATAATAGAACATGCACCACTAACAATGAAACACAGGGTGGGCCAAAAAAGCACCATTTTTTGCACACCTTATAGTTTCACCAAATATTAACTGATTTTCAAAATTTTTTCACCGTCAGAATAGGAGACAATTTGTAATAAAACTATCACTAGATCCCACCACACCTCAAATGTGTCGCTACACTACCTTGTGAAATGTCAGTGTCTTAAGAATAACAATTAAAAACAAGACAACTTCTGCAACAACACATTTTAAGAAATTAACAACAGAAACAACGTGTTTTTTGTCTCAGTTATTGTCTAAAACGTCATATCTCACAGTTTTTACGTCAAATGTTTAATGTGTCTGACTTGCTGCTGGACGATACATCCAAGAATGCGACACCACTGACCAATGGTGCGAACCAAATGCTGCGGTAGTGACAATCGCTTGCTTCAGCTGGTTGGCTGTCGTAAATTGTCAAAATTGATAGGCCATCTGTTGAAAAACATCCCAAACCGCATAACTGACTGGGTTTAAGTCCAGGCTGTTTGAAGGCCAAATGGAAGGCTCGATCAACGTTGATCACGCAAGTGGCGTCGCCGGCTTGAGTGCGTCGTGTGATATTTCACAAGGCAGTGTAGCGATACACTTGAGAAGTGGTGGGATCTATAGTGATAGTTTTATTACAAATTGTCTCCTGATTCTGACAGTGAACAATTTTGAAAATCGGTGAATATTTGATAAAATTATAAGTCGTACAAAAAATGGTGCCATTTTTGGCCCACCCTCTATATTGCACATAATAGCTAAAAATTATGCTAAAACTAATAAACTGTACTGAGATTATGCAACTACACGTAGGCTGTTTAGCTGCAGTCTATGTATAAGCCGTATCACAACAAAGGCAATTGAGCAAACTTAAATCACGGTTTGGAATGACAAACACTAGGCTGGCGTGACCATTCTTTAGCACTAGGAAATTCCCAGATATTTCCCAATTCCCATGTCATACTAACTACTAAGTTTAATAGTGAAAATATCATCAGTGGAGCCAAAAGTGCACACTGTCAATTTTTTTGCTATTATTATGCTGTTGCAATGAACATAGACCTAAAGTCAACGATAAACAGTCTTAACTGACAAGATTTCCTCCCCCTGAAATTCTCAAAAAGCTAAAAAATTCCTTTAACAAAAAAATGGTCACCACAAAAGTTGAACACGGATTCTCAGACGATAAACATAAAATAATAATTAAAACTACCAATCAAGCAACATGATTTGTAACATATCTACAACCAAAAGTTTACCGCCATTACACTATACACAAATGGAGATTCACAACCAGAAACTGCACAACGTAGTTACTTACTTTGTCTTGCTATCACCTCAACAATTATGGGAAATTGTTGGCAGAACAAAATATGCAGAAGACAGAAATAGCAATGCCAGTATATAAGTAAGTAAGTTAACGAGGACAACAAAAATAGCAACAATTATACAGCCAATAACTTAAGTCATATATCATACTATGCAGTATTGAATGTCGGAGGCACATAGTGTAACAGACTAGAAACAACTACTACACAAATCTGTAGTAGCAACGCCAACATTCCAACAACAAACAATGGCTACAACAACAAACTGATCAGTAAATGAACACGCAGTCGGTCATTTGAAGTAGAATTATGTGTTTGTGGATCCCATGGGGGAGCTTGCAACCCCCCTGGTCAGCTGGGGGAAGGACAACCTTTTCCCATTCCCCAACACTCTTCCACATCTCGATTTTCAGCGCTTCAATACTAACTACTGTAAGTTGGCGCCAACATAAAATATAGCGATAAATATAGTGAATGAATTATAGGCACATAATGATCTGTGTGGGTTGGAAACATAGAAACAACATTATTTGTAGTGGTAATAAAAGAGCTGTCCAGTTAATGTGTTATCAACAAAGCTACTTATTTAAGGTCCATGGCCACAGTCAAACTCACTCACGCAACTTATGTAGCTCTTAATTAGACATTTCACCCTGCATATATTATATGTTGATTTAAGCTTTGTTAATATATGAAACTAATGCCTGATTGTGACGAAAATATGGCCTTACGTTACGTTACGCCAAAAAAATTTCAAGGAACATGCACAACTAGAGACGTCATCAGTCTAGCCCATAAACATCATAAATATTAATGGCCTAGCTAGTCATTAGATAAGGCTAGGCCATTAATTATTTATGATGTTGATGGGCCGCACTGATGACGTCACCGGTTGTACAACCTAGCCAAGATGGTGTCGCGTTTTTTACATCATGTCTGTAAATCGTCCACTTTAAATGTAAGTTTCTCCATGTTGACAAAACGCTAGGTGTCGACATTACTGTCAAAATTATCAGAAAATTATGCAGTTTTTGGAAAATGGATAATATATATGTGTGTGTGTGTGTGTGTGTGTGTGTGTGTGTGTGTGTATTTTGGTGTCCATAGACCTTAAAATCATACTGCCATTCCGAACATTTTACGACTTAACATATTGTTAATCATATGAAGCAACTTAATCAAATGTCCATAGTGGCACAGACTAGAAACAACAGAAAAAAACTACAACAAATGATTAACAATGAATGAATAAACAAATCATTATTGTATCGCTATATGGCATGACACCATGAGTGAATTACAGGCACATAACGGCACAGTCTGGAACACATGTAATAAACGTTAAAAATAAAATAAAATAATGTGACAAAAAAGTTTGCAAACGCTGAATTCACGCTCATAAAATTTCTGTCACCCTATGTAAGTTGGTAAATCTAAATATAAGTAGAGCTGTCAAAGCGTTAATTTTTTGAACGTGTTAATGCACTGCGTTAATTTTTTAAATGCATTAACTAACGTGTTATTAACACACCCAGGCCCATCGAGAGGGAGAGTAGGGGGGAAGTTACCCCAGGCCCCGCGACGTTTGGGGGCCCCACCTGCAAAATATAAAAAGTTAGAAAACAAAAACACATTCTTCAACAATAACTGACGTCATCGCCAGCATAGAAATCTATTAGCCTGTCATGTAAATAATATTTATTTACAGTAGTAATGGAATGGCAACTACAGTTTGGTTACTTGAATTCATTTCATTGTCAAGAAACCTCAGTTTAACAGAATATTGGAACTTCTGCTGCACGGAATTCAGTAAATTAAATACATTTATGCATGTGCGTTAATTTTTTAATGCATGTTAATTTTTTAAATAACGCATGTCAATTTATTAATGCATTAACACATTAATTAATGCATTAATTTTACAGCTCTAAATATAAGGTGTCAGTATTGTTTCAGTAACACTGAAATCATTGTATACAAATATTTCAAATCATTGCTGTTTTCATATGAGTGTTTAAGGTTTATTAAAAATTGTAAAAAACATGAAAATAACACTTAAATTGCATTTTACGACAATTAAAAAACGCTTATAAACGTTTATTACAACAATAGTCTACAAACAACTACTACATGTATTAGTAGTTGTAATGCAGACAACATGACAGACAACAACAAAATGTTTAGCAGGCAACGTAATAATAATAATAATAATATTCATTATAACAATAAACTAATAATCAATCAATGGGTCATCTATAAAGTACAGAACACATCAAGTGAATCCGAGGCACACAGTGAGTGATACAGACTAGAAACAACTACTACACTCATTTGTAGTAGTAACGCAGAAACGACTACAACAACACATTGTTTAGTAATAATAACAAAGAGCTGGTAATGATGAAAACAGTTTATTAGTTGACTTCGACAAATTAACGGTTAACTAATCATTGATTTCAATTAAAAACTAGCAGCATCAATGGTCTGAGAAAATGCAAGTTTGTATTTTAAAACTTCATGCATCATTTAGCTAACAACTGTCACAGATGAACTGGGACTGGGATCTGATTACTGCTGTGCAAATGCTTTCATGGCATCTTGTTAACTATGCTTCCTTCATGACACGAAGTCAAGAATTTAGTGATTAAAACTTTAATGATCATTAATAGAGCTGCGGATTTTAATGATTAATTTAATCGTTGACTAACAAAGAAAATTAATGATTAATTTTATTTTTAACGATTAATCAACTCAGCCTTTTACTTACTCACGTACGATATAAATCGGCTGCTCCTGATGACTTCCAGCGGCGTGTGACTGGTATCGATGGTGTTGAGATCTTGCGCGTTGCTACTGCATTGGACCCACGATACAAAACTTTGCAATGCTTGTCGACAGAAGATAAAGGTGAAACCTGGACGGCTATTGCAGCCAAACTGTCTGCTGCTGTTGACGCAGAGGCTCATA